>ENA-ORTT01003092-ORTT01003092.1-human-gut-metagenome-genome-assembly--contig:-NODE-3092-length-11337-cov-3.555841_pt1 | contig 11337 bp, 7 predicted proteins | sample MGYA00242074_ERZ509197 | MGnify/ENA primary metagenome ERZ509197 (study PRJEB26280, sample SAMEA2338789) | human gut metagenome | biome: human gut; feature: human-associated habitat; material: faeces...
AAGCTTCTGCTCTCCCGCCTCCACCAGAAGCGGCAGCAGATGCTCCGTCGCAAAGAATCCCGTCTGCAGCCCGTTTTTGCGGATGTTGGCAACAAAGTTTTTCTTGACCCGTTCCCGCAGTTCGCCCTCCGGCAGCACAAATTTTAATGCCATGATGTATGCGGACTGATAGTCCTTCGCCACAATTCCCTTTTTGCTCACAAATTTTTTGATATAAGCGTCCGTCGTCGCGGCAAGCTGTCTGCGATACCGCGCCGCATCCTCTCTCCTTCCAAGCCGTTCTGCCGTCTCGCTGATGACCTTTAAGTCGTGCACGATAAACGCGTTTGACACCGGATTGTTGTGCATCGCCTGCCATGCGATTCCTTTTCCCATCGCAAGCCAGTCGCCTAAGGACGGACCGATCCAGAGATTTTTCTTCCCCATCCTGCGGATCTCCGCCTCCACAAAAAGCTTCATGCTCTCATACTGGCGCGGCAGTGCCTCCTCGTCGCCAAACTGGCGGTACATCATCTCCGGCAGAATCGTGACCGCATTGCCCCAGCCCAGCATGCTGATAAATCCGATCCCGGCAGGTCCCGTCTGCGGCACCGTGGCACACACATATCCCTCGGTGTTGTCTAACTGCCCCAGTTCCAGATCCCGCAGGAAATTTTTCCAGAACACATCCGTATTAAAATTATAAGCCCCGGTCAGCGCAAATACCTGCCCGTCCCCGGTATAGCCCATGCGCTCATCCCGCTGCGGGCAGTCGGTCGGCACTTCCACATAGTTGGATTTCTGTCCCCAGACCTGGTTCTCATAGAGTTTCTGCACCAATGGATTTTCGCAGGAAAAATATCCGGTACGCTCCATCTCTGTATGAAGTGCGTATGCCCTGATCATCCCCGGCTGATATGCCGCACCGGAAAGCTCCATGTAACGGAATCCCATATAGGTAAAGCGCGGACGGTATTTTTTCTTCTCCGCGCCTGCATGGTAGACGATCGTTGCCTTTGCTTTGCGCAGATTTGCGGTGTACAGGCTGCCGTCGGCATTTAAGATCTCCCCGTGCCGGATCGTAATTGTCTCATTTGTCAAAAAAGAAGGATCTATTTCTACAATTCCGGCAAAGTTTTGCCCGAAATCAAGGATCGTCACGTCTCCCTGCACCGTTGCCTCTCTCACCGGCATCTCATCCTGCAGACGCACCTCCGTAAGCGTCGGCTCCAGTGCAAACGGCGCCTCCCTCGTGTAGGCAGCCGCATGACCGGTCACGTTCTCTCTTCCGTCTGCAAAATAAATCTCACCATCGTACTCTCCTGCATATTCATACGGGGATTCCAGTTCCTCCACCGTCTCATCGGAGACGATCTTTCTGCTTCCCGCCGCATCCTCCAGTTCCAGAATCCATGCGACCGCCGGCTGCTCTCCGTATATCTGCGTCTGATTTTCACAGAGAAAACGCCCGCAGTACCACCCCTGTCCGAGATAGACCGTCAGCGTATTTTCCCCTTCCCGCAACAGCTCCGTAACCTCGTGTGTCTGATAGAGCACACGTCTCGGATAGTAGGAAAATCCCGGCGCAAACATCTGCCTCCCGATCTTCGTGCCGTTTAATTCTGCTTCATACACGCCGAGGGCTGTGCCGTAAAACACGGCTTTTTTGACCTGTGAAGCTGTAAATTTCTGCCGGTATACAAAAACCTCGCCCTCCCGGTATTCTTTTTCTGAAGTGATCCACTGTTTTCTTAATTCTTCCATCTGCATTTCCATCCTTGTTCTGCCATCTCCCGCTCTGTCAGATCCGTGCGTTTAAAAACTGTGCGCTTACCTCCAGCGACCGTAGTGGAGAATTGTCCACCCAGTTTTTATGGCTTTCTAAAATCACGGCATCCACATTCACGTTCTTTGCCTGTGCAATGAATGCATCCAGACTCATATTGCCGCAGCCAAGCTCCATGCTGTCCGATTTTAAGATCGGCGTCATGGCAGGCTTCAAAAGCCGCGTGCCGCGGTCATTGATATGATAGAGTTTCATTCTCGTGTCCAGTTTTTTCATCAGGGCGAGCGCGTCCACGCCCGCCTCCGTCGGCCAGTAGGAATCCAGCTCAAAGTTGACATATTCCGGATCTGTCTCCGAAAGGAGCAGATCATACGCCGTTTTCTGCGGCTCAACGTGCAGAAATTCACAGTTATGATTGTGGTACAAAAGCTCAATGCCCGCCTCTTTCAAAATTTTTCCGGAGGTATTCAGATCCCGGCACAGCCCCTGCACCGCGGCTTTATCCGCGTAATCAAAGCGGTACATTCCCGTGATGACAACATATTTTGTGCCGAAGGCTTCTGCCTCTTTTGCAACCGTCTCCGGCTCCCGTCTGATCGTTCCAAGATCTTCATGGATGCTCGTCACACAAAGTCCCGCTTCTTTTACGAGTGCATTCCAATCATAGCTTCCGCCTTTTCCGACCGGCATTCCTGCCGCCTTCGTGAGCATCCGCACCAGAAAAGAGGTCGGCTTCACCATAAAACCGTTCAGTTCGATTCCGTCGTAGCCTGCCGCCCTGATCCGCCGCAGCGTCTCTGCCGTCTGCTTTTCATTTTTCGTTACTGTTCCAAGCATGATCTGCTGTACTGCTTTTTTCATTCCTCTGCGCTCCTTACTTCGTGTTCCCTAGTTCTTTGGAATTTTCTGCAATGCGTCGTTTAACGCTTTCATCTGCTCCTCGCTCACAGCGTCTCCCGCCTGCTTTAAGAGACTTGCCAGTGTCATGCGCTGCATCATCCGCTGCAATGCCGGGTTGTCCTTCACGCTCTCCGCCACATCGCCGCGGCTTGCGGAAGCCTGTGCCATCAGGCTCTGCACAATGGCGTTTGCCATCTCATTTTTCGCCAGTTCCCCCAGTGTATCGGAAATCGAATAGTGATCGGCTTTAAAATCCTCTTTGTCAAACCAGTTGACCACGTCGCCCTGCTTGTTGAAAATGTAATCCGGATTCGGTGTGTCCACTTTTCTCACTGTAATCTCATCGGTGCAGTCCCCGGACACTACCCGGATCGTGTGCGTTCCCGTAATCGGCACCCGGAATCTGAAGATGCGTGCACCTTCTTTCGTCTCTTTCTCTGCTCCGTCCACAAAGAGCGAGACCTTCTTCTGGTTGGAGTACACTTTGATCTCCGTCACATCCTCTGCACGGTCCGTGTACCTGCTGCCGCAGAGATGCACAAATGGGGCTTTGCTCCAGTATGCCTTGTATACATAGAACGCATCCTTTTTGATCCTGCGATCCATCGTCACAAGCCCTTTCTGGTTCTCGCCGTGCTTGCCACCCTCGTCGCGCCCGTCCGCAGCGAAATCAAACAGATTCCATACATGCGTTGCCCACAGATACGGGCGCTCCTCAATCATTTTTGCCATATGCTCGTGGTAAACGCACTGATATTCCTCCGTGTAATCGCCCCGCTCCGGATTCGCACTGTGGTACGCCGGATTCGCGTCCGCGCCGTATTCGGAGAGTCCGATCACCCGGTCGGGGTAAGTGCTGTGATATTCGTCAAAAAAGCTGTCGTTCTGTTCCAGTTCCCCGATGTACCAGCCAAAGTAGAGATTGTAGCTGTTCATATCCGGTATCTCCAGCATCGGGCTGTCCGTCTCTAACATAAAGACATCCGCCATAACCGTCGGACGCGTCTTATCCAGTTCATGACACAGATCATTTAATCTACGGTGATTCTCCAGCAGTTCTTCGTTCACCGCGCTTGCTGCCGTGATCTCATTGGAAAGTCCCCAGCAGACAATCGACGGATGATGATAGTTCTGCACGATCAGCTCCTTCATCTGGCTTAACGTATTTTCGGTGCCGTCTGTCATGTGCATCGTGATATACGGAATTTCCGCCCACACAATGATTCCGTTCTCATCGCAGAGATCGTAGAACTCCTGCGCGTGCTGATAATGTGCCAGGCGGATCGTGTTGGCACCAAGCTCTCTTACAATCGCCATATCCTCCCGGTGCATCTCGTATGTCAGCGCATTGCCCGCGCCCGCACGATCCTGATGACGGCTCACGCCGCGTAGCGGATAAGATCGTCCGTTTAAGAAAAAGCCCTCTTTGGGATCTATCTTAAAGCTGCGGCAGCCAAACGTCCGCTCCACGACATCACCGCCCGGAAGTTCTGCTTTTACCGTATACAGATACGGATCCTCCACACCGTCCCAGAGATGCACATTTTTAAGCGCAAACACGGCTTTTGCATAACCGTTTTCCACGGGAACCGTCTGTGTCTCTCCCGCCACGGTGACCGTCACGTCCGGTGCTTCCCCCGTCATCCACAGTTCCACCGTCACGTCTGCGTCCGCCTGTTTCTCTGCGGCGTCCAGAATCGTCACCTCCGGCGTCACTTTCATGCCGTTTCCGCCTGCATAGTCCATCACAAAATGCACTTTAGGTACCGTCACCAGCTTTACCATGCGGTACAGCCCGCCGTAAAAAGTAAAATCGGCTTTCTGCGGATACACCTTTGTGTTGTCAGAGTTATCCACATATACTTCTAACAGATTGTCCTCTGTCAACTGCTCCGTCACATCTACCCGGAATGTAGAAAATCCACCCTCGTGGTGGAACAGCTTCGTTCCGTTGACCACAACATCCGCCGTCATCGCTGCGCCGTTAAATTCCAGATACGCTCTTCCTCCCTTTTCCAGTTCCGGTTTTGCAAAATGACGCACATATTTGCAGGTTCCGCGATAATAATCGTTTCCGCCGTCCTGCCCGTCAATCGCGTTCCAGGTGTGCGGGAGCGTCACCGCTTCCCCGCTTTCACTCTGTGGATTTTTATAAAATGTCCAGTCTTTTTCCAGCACTATTGTATTTCTCATCTATTCCGTTTTCCCTCTCTTTTCTTCTCTCTATTTCATTTCCTCAATCACTTTTTCCACTTCTGCCTGTTTTTTCTCCTGAATGCTCTTCTGTACTTCCTCCATCTTCTCTTTGGAGAGCGGCGTCTCGCGCATTGCGCAGAGCGTACATACCCAGCCAATCAGCGGGAGTCCGAAATACATGCTCATCGTCATCCAGAAGATTGCCGGTGTGGACGGGTCGGTCGGCTGTGGCATCGTGTGCCTGTAGCCGATCAATGCCACCAGACCGGTTGCAATCGCTGCAGAAAACGAGGATACTAACTTGTCAATAAAGCTGTATGTACCTGTCACTGCTGCCGGAATGAATTTACCACTGCGGTCTAACTCGTAATCAATGATGTCCGCCATCATCGCATTGCTTGACATCGTCACGCACATTTTTGCACCATTTAACACCAGGGTCAATAATACATATACAATCATCATTGGAAGCGTCGTCGCAATCAGGGTCGGATCAATGAAAATAAACAATACCACAAGCACCGCCGCCACGGTGATGCACACATACGTCCACGTCACCATCGCCTCTTTATTTCCGTGCTTTCCTGCATATTTCGCTCCGATAAACGCGAAGATGATCGAAGGAAGCATACCGATTACACTTAAGATTGTCCCAAGCTGCATATTGCCGATAATAATTCCGAACAGCATCGTCGTCACAACCGCCTGGCTTGCCGTCTGGCTCGCGATCTTATCCGAACTTGCCGCAACGATGAACGTCTGCAGCGCACGGTTGGATTTGACCAGCTCCCACATATCTTTTACTTTTACCGGCTCCGCCTTCTTCTTGCTCGCCACGCCCACAAAATTTTCCGGTTTATCGATATCCGATACCGCGATGCTGCAGAGAAGTAATCCCACACCCGATACTGCCACGCAGACGATGCAGGATGCTGCAAGCATCTCTACCGAATAGACATTTCCATATTTTGGGAGCAATATCACCGTAATCACGATGTTAAGAATCATCGGCACCAGATAGTTATAAGCTGTACTCCAGACGCCTACCATCGGGCGCTGCTTCGGGTCGTTCGTAAGCATCGCCGGAACGATCTGCGCTGTGACGTTGCACATCGTATAGCCGATCACATACAGGCAGTAGAGCAGCACGAACAGCACGATTCCATGTCCCTTTCCGCTCGCCCAGCAGTACATGATCAGGACTGCCAATGACTCGATCAGCCATCCTGCCACCATCAGAATCCTGATCTTTCCGAACCGCGTGTTCATCTTATCGATGATGATCGCAATGATGGGATCTGTGACGCCGTCCAAGATTCTTGTTGCAGTCAGGATAATGCCTACCACCGCTGTTGCAATGCCATACCCTTCGTTTGCCACATAGCTTGCCAGTCCAAGCAGCACATAAAAACACATTCCAATCCCAGAACTGCATCCTGCAAGCGCTACCCTCCATGTCTTTGCACGGCGGTAGACAATGCCGTTTGTCTCCACAGACTGTTCTTTTTTCTTTCCAAACATTTTTATACCCTCCAGACCTTTTCCGTATTTTGCCGCTTCCGTATGTCTGCTATATCTGCGGCCTCTGTTTTTCTATGGCTTTATTCTAGCTGGTCTTTTTCTTTTGTGTGTTTACAAATTCGTGGTTATGTAATAAAATTCATGTTATAAAATGAATCATCAATGTTTTTCTAACATTTTCATTATTTTGCAAACTCCCGGTTTTATAAAATCTTATATAGTAATATCAGATTACAAGAGAACCGCAGGAAGATACGGATAATTCTGTATTTTATCACTGCAGAATGGAGGATATTATGAGATTACCGGAACATTTTTTGATCGGGGCTGCCACAGCCGCCCATCAGGTAGAAGGTAACAACATCCACAGCGACTTATGGGCGATGGAGCACATGAAGCACACCAGCTTTTTGGAGCCGTCCTTAGACGCGGTCGATCACTACCACCGCTATGAGGAAGATATCAGGCTTCTGTCCGACGCCGGCTTAAACGCCTATCGTTTTTCGATCGAATGGGCGCGCATCGAGCCGGAGGAAGGCGTGTTTGATGCAGGGGCCGTCACACATTACCACGACGTCATCGCCTGCTGCAAAAAATACGGTGTGGAACCGTTTGTTACCCTGCATCATTTTTCCAGCCCGAAATGGCTGATGACCAAAGGCGGATGGGAAGCTTCGACTACGCCTGCCGACTTTGCCCGCTATGTTCATTATATTATGGAAGAACTCGGCAGCGAACTGCACTATGTATGCACCATCAACGAGGCAAATATGGGCATTCAGGTCGCCGCAATCGCCGAGCGCTACAAGCGGCAGATGATGGCACAGATGCAGGCAGCACAGACAGCGCCAAGGAGCGGCGACAGCGCGGACGGTACGGTGCAGGTCGGCATCAATCTTGAGAAAATGATGGAAAATCAAAAGGCAACCGCCCTTGAAAATATGGAAGTCTTCGGCGTGGAAAAAGTAGAAAACTTTACCTCCATGCGCACCAGAGAGGGCGATCTTCTCATCATGAAAGCACATGAGCTCGCCAGAAAAGAAATCAAAGCGCTCTATCCGGACATTAAAGTCGGTCTGACCTTAAGCCTGCACGACATTCAGCCGCAGGCGGGCGGCGAGGCGCGCGCAGCCTCTGAGTGGGATGAAGAATTTTTACACTATCTCCCTTATATTAAGGAGGATGATTTCTTAGGCGTGCAGAATTATACCCGCTCCCTGATCGGTCCGGACGGTCAGCTTCCGAATCCGGAGGGTGCCGAACTGACCCAGATGAATTATGAGTTTTACCCGGAAGCTTTAGAGCATGTTCTGCGCAGGGTGGCAGAAGATTTTCACGGTGACCTGTATGTCACTGAAAACGGAATTGCAACTTCCGATGACACCAGGCGCGTCGCTTTTATCGATGCCGCACTTAACGGCGTCGCTGCCTGCATCCGCGATGGTCTCCCGGTAAAAAGTTATTTTCACTGGAGTCTCCTTGATAATTTTGAATGGCAGAAAGGCTACTCGATGACTTTTGGACTGATTGCGGTCGACCGCAGCACACAGACAAGACATCCGAAGGAAAGCCTGCGTTTCCTCGGAAGCTGGAACCGCTAAAGAAAGGAATACCCGCATGGACATCAAAGAACGTCTCTCTTTTTTTCAGGAAATGGTTCAATGTGAATACCCGCTTCATCTCTGGCACTACAGCCCGGAGTTTGAGCTGATCGAGACAGACTGTCCGGCAGAACTCATGCTGCCGGACATTATCTCCATGCTGGGTTTCTCCTCTCTCGTGCTCGCGCATATCGAATCCGGGAACCGCATGCCGCTGATTTTGGACACCGAGTTCGGACTTCTCTGGATCGCCGGTTTTGAGTATCAGGGCTTTGCGCTGCAGCAGATCCACATCGCCGGTCCTGCTTTTACCGGAAGCAACTCACATCTGGTTCTGCGTAAAAAGCTGGATTCCTACCAGCTTACCGTCAAGCTGCGCTCTAAAATTGTAAAGCAGATCGAGAGTGTGCCGATCATTCCGTCTTCCGTGCTGCTCTCCTACGCCATCATGTTTCACTGCGCCATTACCGGCGAGCGGATCACCGCGGATCTGATCTCTTTTACCTCACACAGCACGACAGGCGTTCCGGATGACTCGCCGCTTCTCTCCGGGGAGCATCCGGGCATCTGGATGGCGGAACAGACATTTCTCTCCATGATCCGCGAGGGAAATCCGGAATACAAAAAGGCTCTTGCAAAATCCATGACCTTAAGCTCCGGCGTCAAGGCCGAGATCGGCGATTCACTCCGCATGAGCAAAAATAATCTGCTGGTGCTCCTAACCCTGTGCAGCCGCGCTGCGATCGATGGCGGTCTGAATCCCTCCATCGCATACACCCTAAACGATTACTATGCCGGGCGCATCGAGGAATGTAAAACGACTGCCGACACGACCAATTTAAGCCGCGAATTTCTCGATGATTACGTCCACCGTGTCCGCGCCGCAAAGGAGACGAATGCACATTCCAGGCAGATTCAGAACATCTGCGACTACATCAGTCTGCACATCCGCGAACCGCTCTCGATCTCTCTGCTCTCCGAACGGCTCGGCTACACGGAATATTATTTTTCCCACAAGTTCAAGGAAGTGACCGGCGAGAGCGTGAATGCCTATATCCGCCGAAAAAAAATAGAAGAAGCAAAGCTTCTTCTATCGGGTACCCGCATGAGTATTCAGGACATCAGCGATGAACTGTCTTTCGGCAGCCGCAGTTTCTTTTTCTCCAGCTTTCAGAAGGAGACCGGCATGTCACCGACGGCATACCGCAGGGAGCACTGTAAGGGGTGAGGGGAGGACCTGATTGCCCCAACATTTCTTTTTGAACCGTTTATCCAGATCTATTTCCCGTATCACCTGCTCTTTCATTCCAGATTTTTGAGATAATCGTTCTTCTAAATCATCCTGTAGAATAGGTGATATTATAGCAGCCGAAATACCTGTTCCACTGAATCGGTGAGATTCTCCATGGCTTTTTCCCGCTGCATGGCCTCCTCTAACGTGCACGCCCCTCGCACGATCGGGAAAAATGCGTCAATGCCGTTGTCATTGCACGCAGCTGCTTCTTTTGTGACCGAACCGGCGAACGCAATCACTTTACAGCCATACTTCTTGGCAGCCCTCGCAACCCCCACGGGCGCTTTTCCCATTGCAGTCTGAAGATCCAGCCGTCCCTCTCCGGTGAGCACAATCTGCGCTTTCTTTGCCTCCTCCTCAAAATGGATCACGTCTAATATCAGCTCGATTCCCGGAACCAGTCTCGCCCCAAGATAACTGATAAAGGCATATCCCATGCCGCCGGCTGCCCCCGCGCCCTCCCGGGCTGCATAGTCAACGCCGATCCGCCCGGCAGTGATCGCGGCGTAATGCTTCATATCCGCGTCGATACGCGGCATTTCCTCTTCCCGTATGCCCTTCTGCTTTCCATAAATATAGGTCGCCCCTTTTTCTCCGCAGAGCGGATTCGTGACATCACATGCAATCTGAAAATCACATTCTTTCAGTTCCGGCATCAGATGCTCCAGTGAAACGAAATGTATTTTACCAAGCGCATCCGCTCCCTCTCCTGCTTCCTCTCCATCCTTGGTCAGAAACTTCACACCGAGCGCTCTAAGCATTCCGATTCCGCCGTCATTTGTTGCGCTTCCGCCGATTCCGATGATGAATTTGCGGTATCCGCGCGAAACGGCATCCCGTATCATCTCGCCCACTCCATAGGTGGTGGCTTTTCCCGGATTTCTCTGCGCTTCCTCCACAAGCGCAATGCCCGCGGCCTGCGCCATCTCCATAACCACCGTCTTTTCATCCGCAAGGATTCCGTAGTAAGCTTTTACCCGGCTTCCCATCGGTCCCGTCACAGACAGTTCCACTTTCCTTCCGCCCAGCCCCTCTATCAGGGCATCTGTTGTGCCCTCTCCTCCGTCTGCCAGGGGGCGGACCGTCACATTGGCATGCGGATAGACGCGCAACACCCCGTCACGCGCCGCATTCCCCGCTTCCATGGAAGTCATACTCCCCTTAAACGAATCGATCAAAACTATTACATCCATCTTTTTCTCCTTACAGGCATGCAACAGAGACACTTTGCAATGCTCACTCTGCAATGCCTTTTTTCATTTTTGTCCACAGTGTTGTAGGGCTGATTTCCAGTTCTTCCGCAATCTTCTGCCTGCTTCCGTTATTTTTGGGAAGTGTCAGCATATTAACTTCACTGACATATCCATAATCACATCTGTTTCAACCGTGAAACTATCTTATACACTCTCAACATACTCATAATAGGATTTTCTCCACCAGTCGCACTTGTGTCACACCATTTTCTATACACGTTACCTTTTATCTACTTTTCTATTTTTTATCATGTTCGCTGTTCCAATTTACACCTTGTAAAAACTCCAACAAACATACCGTCTCCACATGCGTCGATATCGTTGTTGGAACACACATCGTCTACCTCGTAACCCGAAAAAGAACACATATCATTATCATTCAACAAGTCGTGATTATCGCTCATTTAAAAGCTCCTCCTTGTTGTTTTACTCTACTTTATTTACACTGCCTTATTATGAAGATTCATATATCTGTCTCCCGCATCCGGTATGCTTCTTTCATCCATACCCTTTAATACGAAGGTCGCATTGGTGGTATTAATGCCGTTTCTTCCGTTGGAGCCGCATATACAAGCTTCAGATCAGCCATCAGTTTTTTGATATCTTTGTAGGAAACAAACTTCGTTGAATTACGGATCTGATGAATGATACACTGCTGGATTTCTGTTTTTGGATAAACAGCTTCAATTGCTTGTGGAAATCCATTTAGTCCATCCACACATGCAATCAGGATATCCTCAACTCCGCGGTTCTTTAGTCCATTCATGATGGAGAGCCAGAACTTGGCACTTTCGTTTTCTCCAACAT
>ENA-ORTT01003109-ORTT01003109.1-human-gut-metagenome-genome-assembly--contig:-NODE-3109-length-11241-cov-2.894511_pt1 | contig 11241 bp, 7 predicted proteins | sample MGYA00242074_ERZ509197 | MGnify/ENA primary metagenome ERZ509197 (study PRJEB26280, sample SAMEA2338789) | human gut metagenome | biome: human gut; feature: human-associated habitat; material: faeces...
TACAAAGTTTTTCACCTGAAAATACGCCCTTGCCATTTCAGTTATACTTTGCATTTCCTTATGAGTAACATTATCGTATATCATCATATACTGCATCTGCTGATATACTACCTGTCTCTGCTTTTCATAAGATTCTTTTTCCTCAGTAATTATGTCATCAAATTTTTTCAAAACCTCTGCCAGCTTGTCTCTGTCAACAGGCTTCAATATGTATTCGTTTACACCATTTCTCATCATTTCAACTGCATAGTCAAATTCATCAAATCCACTTATAGCTGCAATCAATGGCTTTTTTGTCATTTTCTGGATTTCTTTTACTAATGAAATTCCGTCCATTTTTGGCATTCTAATATCCGTAAACATAACATCTACATTTTGTTTTTCTAATATTTCCAGAGCAGCTAATCCATTGTTACATTCAATTATTTCTTCTACATCGCTTTTGGTGTAATTAGCCAAAAAATCATTTCGCGGATAGCCGAGTTCCAAAACCGTATCCGTTTTTCCGATTGCTTCCAAATTCCAAGCGGAAATAAACTTTTCACCTGCAAAATGCGACGGGGCAAGAATATATTTAAACTTGCTTGCGTCCACCTTATATTTTTCACGGATTTCACTTTTTGAATTCATCGCATTGTCTGAAATGTTAATATCATATCCGAGTCGCTTAAGCGGGGTACCGTGCCAAAGCTGAATATATACTTGGTCAGGCTTTGGATAAATGTGGTCACTCATCCTATAATTATAAACCCAATATTTTGCAGTTGCAGTTGCAATTTCATAATCCTTTGTATTAACGGTAACAATATAAGTGTTAGGGTTATCCAAAACAAAAGTAAATTGCTTAGGATTGCGAAACGCCCACACAAAAGTATAATCATCAAACTTTTCGTTTGAAAGCATATATTCATAAATCGCTTTCGGGCTGTCACCGTAACTGCGCCCGTCAAATGTGGAAAACAAAATTACCTTTGGGTCTGTTTTAATTCTGTCTTTTATTTCATCATATGATTTTTTCCTGCTTTCAAGGAGGATTTTACGCGACTCTTTACGAAAACCGGAACGCTTTTTGGCAATATTTATTGCACATTTTTTTACAGCTTCAAAAAGTTCTTTTTTATAATCTCGCTTTTCAGGTGCATAAATTGTTTCAATATTATTTTTATCAAGCCACATATACGTCCCTCCTTTTAACATCTTATATCTAATTTAAAAATTATTATATAATATAAAGCCGAAATCGTCAACAATCTTTCGACTTTTTTACTTTGTTTTAACTATTATGTTACAAATTATGCAAGAAAAAATCAATAGGTTTTTATTATTTCAAAATCTTGACTTTTCAGTACATTCAGCAAATCGGAATTTGACTTGATAGGCACTTTGGTAATAATACCGCCGCGTGCAGTATGCGCCTTTGTATGAAAGTCCGAACCTGAACACACAAGCTTACCGCTTCGCTTTGCCCACGCTTCAGCTTTTTCGTTAAGTGCTTTCTGGGTTTTTCCGTTATATATTTCAATTCCGTCAATATATCTTTCGTCGCACTGCCTTATTCCCGCTCTGAAAGGATGTGCCTGAAAAACAAGAAAACCGTTTTTGTGGCACATATCATATACTTTTTTCTCCCAAGGCTTCATCAAATTTCCTGCTGCATAAATAAAGTCTTCGTTTACACCGTAAATCAAATAATCATTCGCAGTACCGTAATGGCGCAGTTCCATACCAAGCAAAACGGTAAAATCGGGATTTAACTTTTCAGCTGCCCTTTTCATTCTCCTGTACCCCGAAAGGTAAAAATCTACCTGCTTTTGAGGCCGCCAATTAGGTGTAAAAGTCATTGGGCTGTAATGGTCGGTAACAACTATTCCGTCATACCCGTTTTCAATATAAAGTTTTACAATTTCTTCAGGCTCCACTCTGCCGCAGCGTGAAACACAGCCCGTATGGCAGTGAAGCTCATATTTATATAATTTATTTTCCATATCTTTTAGAATAGCACAATGCCCCCTTGCGTGCAAGAAATTTTGATTTTAATTAAAACAATAATATAAAATAGTATAATTTTCATAAAATTATTGACAATAGGTTTTCCGGATTATAATATAAAGGCATAAATACATTTGGAGGGCAGCAAAAATGTCACATCAGACTTTGGCTAAAACTGCGCCTATGGGCTGGAACAGCTGGGACTGCTTCGGTGCGGCGGTTAATGAAAAAGAATTAAGAGAAAATGCCGATTATATGGCAAAAAACCTTAAAGATTACGGTTGGGAATATGTTGTTTGCGATATTCAGTGGTATGAACCTAAAGCAAAGGACAACGATTATAATAATTTCACCGAACTTGATATGGATGAATACGGCAGGCTTATCCCTGCCGAAAACAGATTTCCGAGTTCAAAAGGCGGAAAAGGCTTTAAAGAAATTGCTGACTATATTCACTCCCTCGGCTTAAAATTCGGAATACATATTATGCGCGGAATTCCGCGCCAAGCCGTGCATAAAAACACACCTGTTAAAAACAGCAAATTTACTGCGCGAGATATTGCCCACCATTTTAGTGTTTGCTCTTGGAACACAGATATGTATGGGTTGAAAAACTGCGAAGGTGCGCAAGATTATTATAACAGTATTTTTGAACTTTACGCATCTTGGGGTGTAGATTTTATTAAATGCGATGATATTGCGGTAACGGAATTCAGGCAGTGGGACACACCGTACAGTGCTTACTATGAAATTGAAATGATTAGAAAAGCGATTGATAGTTGCGGCAGGGATATGGTACTGTCACTTTCACCGGGGCCTGCAAAAATCGAAAACGCAAAGCACCTTGCAAAAAATGCAAATATGTGGCGAATGACAGGCGATTTTTGGGATGTGTGGGACAAGCTCCACGATATGTTTGATAAATGCTATACCTGGCAAAACGAAGTTAAACCGGGCAACTACCCTGATTGCGATATGCTGCCGCTCGGCAGACTTTGCAAGCATTCATCATACCACGGGCCGAATAACAGATACACGCAGTTTACAAAGCCTGAGCAAATCACTATGATGAGCCTTTGGGGCATTTTTAAAAGTCCTCTTTTCTTCGGCGGTAACATGCCGGAAAATGACGAATGGACTTTATCCCTTTTAACCAACAGGGAATATTTAAAAATGCACCGTGAGACAACAAAAGCGCACCAGCATTACAGAAGTGAGAAAAACGGCAAAGGCACGGTAATATGGGTTGCAAACGGTAAGAAATGCAAATATGCCGCCCTGTTTAATACAAAAGACGCAAAATCAAAAATCAAATTTAATTTGAGCGAGATTTTAATGCCTGACGAAAAATACAAAATATATGATATTTGGGCAGGCAAAGAGCTTGGCGAATATAAGAACACATTTACCGCCGAAGTTGAAGCACACGGTGCTGTTTTGATTAAAATATATTAAAGAGCAAAACATCCTTTTTATACAGTTGTGTAAAAAGGGTGCTTTTATCTTTTTATATGATTGAAAATGCGACTGTTTTCTATTATAATAAAATCATCAGGGGTGAAAAATATGAAAACAATTGAAATTGATACAAAATGCGGAAGAATAAAAGGTGTTGAAAAGGAAAACACAACCGAATGGCTCGGAATAAAATATGCTACTGCGAAAAGATGGGAATATCCCCAAACCGTAAAAAAATGGGACGGTGTTTTTGACGCAACATATTTTAAAGAATGTGCGATTCAGCACCGTGCGTTTCTTGACGATGCAAAGGTAAATGCATTTTACCACAATGAATTCAGAAAAGGCCTTGAATTTACATACAGTGAAGACTGTCTGTTTTTAAACATTTACGCCCCGAAAAATGCAAAGGACTGCCCTGTTTTTATATACATTCACGGCGGCAGCTTTACGGGCGGCAGCTCAAACGAAGCGCATATTAACGGTACAAATTTTGCAAAAAACGGAGTAATATTCGTTTCACTTAATTACAGGCTTAATGCTTTTGGCTTTTGCTCACATCCTGACATTACAAATGATGAGGGAGTATGCGGCAACTTCGGCTTATACGACCAGGTATCTGCAATTGAATGGATAAGGGATAATATTGCCTCTTTCGGCGGGGATAAAAACAAAATTACTGTTGCAGGGCAGAGTGCCGGTGCAATGAGTGTAGATATTTTGATTTCAAGTCCGCTTTGCAAAAATTGGTTTCAAGGCGCAATAATGATGAGCGGCGGCGGAATACAACGAGATGTGGCAAAGCCGCTTGATAAAGAAAAAACACGGGCATTTTGGGATGAAATAATCAAATATGCCGACTGCAAAAATATCGAGCAATTAAAAGAAGTTGACAAAGAAGTATTATGGCGTGCGTGGGACAGAGCGTGCAAGGAAAATAATCCGAAGACTATGCTTTACACAATGCCGATTTATGACGGAAAGCTTCTTACAAAAGATACATTTAAAATGAATAACATTCCGTCACTTCCTAAAATTATAGGAATTACACAAACGGATATGTTTCCTATAATATTAAAGCAGATTTGTAAAAAATGGGTTAAGTGTGATAAAAACAGTAAATGCTTTTTATACTGCTTTGCAAGGGACTTACCAGGAGATAAAAACGGAGCTTGGCATTCAAGTGATTTATTATATGCATTTTCAACACTTGATAAAAATTGGAGGCCGTTTGAAGATATTGATTACACAATATCAAACCAAATTGCAAAATCCTTTATTGCATTTGCAAAAACAGGAAATCCAAATTGCAACGCTATACCGAAATGGGAAAGCGGCAGCAAAAAAATAATGACATTTTGCGAAGATACCAAGTCAAAAGCTTGGATGACAAAAAAGCTTATTAAAAACACAATTCACGGAGGATTTGAGGTTTAATGAAATTTGACCACAGTTTCAAACTTTACGAAAAATCAAAAACCGGCAGAACATACATTTGCGACAACACTGTTGCAAAACTTGATTTTATAAGCCCTGCTGCAATAAGAGTTGCAATATACAAAAAAGGGGCATATATACTGCCGACTTTTACAATAAATCCAAATAATGATTTAAGTCAAAGCGGCAGAGATAAGCTTGCAACAGACGCCTTTGAAATGTTTGAACCTGTTGCAAAGAAAACTGATAACGGCGAAAAATTTATTTTGAAAAACGGAATTGAAGTAAATCTTGATTTGCACAATTTCCTTTTAAGTTATGAAAAAAACGGAAAAAGAATTTTTGCCGACAGAGCACCGCTCGCTTACAACATTGACGGTGAATTCGGCACGGGTGCTTACCATTACATTTCAAGGGAAGATGATGAAAAGATTTTCGGCTTGGGTGACAAGGCAGGCAAAACCGACAAGCGCGGCAAAACATACAGAATAGAAACAGCCGACAGTATGGGATTTGACGCCGAATATACCGACCCTTTATACAAGCATATTCCTTTTTACATTTGCCAAAACAGTGTTATGAGCTATGGTATTTACTATGATACATCAAACACATCGTTTATTGATTTAGGCAGAGAAATAAATAATTACTATGAGCATTTCAAGTTTTTCAAAACAGATGATGATTACTTGGTTTACTATGTATTCTTCGGCAGTACACTTTCCGTTTTACAGCAATATAACAGGCTGTGCGGAAAGCAGGCATTTCCGCCGAAATGGAGTTTTGATTACTGTGCAAGCACAATGGCATATACCGACGCAGAAAACGCCGAAGAAGAAATGTATAAATTTTTAGATAAAATCAATGACCTTGATATTGCCTGCCAAGGCTTTTATCTTTCATCAGGGTATACGCAAATAGGCAATTTGCGCTGTGTATTTCACTGGAACAAAGAAAAATTCCCAAAACCTGAAAAATTCATTTCCGATTTTAAAGAAAAAGGTATCCACCTTATTCCAAATATAAAGCCTGCATTTTTAACATCGCACCCGATGTATGACGAAATAAAAAAGCAGGGACTTTTTGTTAAAAATACCGACGGTACACCGTATGTAACTCAATTTTGGGACGGATTGGGAAGTTATATTGACTTCACAAACCCAAAAGGATTTGAATTTTGGAACAGGCAGGTTAAAGAAAAGCTGCTTGATTTAGGAATTGACGCCACTTGGAATGATAACAATGAATTTGACATAAAGGCTTGCGATTCGGTTGCAAGCGGATTTGGAAAAGAAGTCAGAGCAAGTGAAATAAGGCCGATTTTAACTTATTTAATGGTGCTTTCATCATACAAAGCACAAGTGGATAAATATCCTAACACCCGCCCGTTTTTATCAAGCCGAAGCGGAAGCAGTGCGATAAGGAGGCTTGCACAAACCTGGTCGGGCGATAATTTCACATCTTTTCACGATTTGCGCTTTTGCCACTATGTAGGAATGACTTTATCGCTTTCGGGTTTATATTTTTACGGTCACGATTTGGGCGGATTTTCAGGTGATATGCCAAGCAAGGAACTTTTGCTTCGCTGGATGCAACACGGTGTATTTGAACCGCGCTTTACAATCCACTCTTGGAACAAAGATAACAGTGCCACTATGCCTTGGAGTTATGAAGATAAAATTGATGCCGCAAAAGAAATTTTAGCCGAAAGAAAAAGGCTTATTCCTTATCTTTACAATTGCGCATATGAAGCAGTGGAAAACGAGCTTCCTATTCAGGCACCGCCGTTTATTTATTTTGATGACAAAAATATAGATGTTAACACCACATCATTTATGCTCGGCAGAAAAATACTTGCAAAATGCGTACTTGACGAGGGCAAAGACAGCGTTAACATTTACCTGCCGAAAGGTGAAATATGGTATTTAAACGGCAAAAAATTCACCGGCGGGGAAAATGTTGAATTAAAAATACCTGCCGATAAAGAAGTACCGTATTTTGTAAAAGGCGGATGTGTATTGCCGAGTGATGAGGGCGAATATGGATTTAAAAAAAGTGAAAAGCTTGTATTTACGGTATATCCTAACGAAAGCGGAAAATTTAAAGATACATTTTTTACGGATGACGGTATAAGCTATGAATATCAAAAGGGAAATTGTGCAAAGCTTGAATTTAATGTGAAGGCAAACGAAAGTGAAATTGAGCTTGAAGTTAATAACAGCGGTAATATGAATATTGATTATGAAATCCGCCTTGTTGAAACAGATAAAAGAAAGTTAGTTATCAAATAGCAAATAATACTATATATTGTATATAAATTTATATAGGTAACTATTTTTCAAATTTGCTTTACAAGTAAGTTATTATGTGTTATAATCTTTTCGCTGTAAACGAATTACACGGTTTCGGGGTTTGACTGCAGAGCAGTATTCACCTGCCCGTTACTGAGTTTTGCGCAGTGCAGTAAAATATTAAAATGAGGTGAAAATTATGACACAGGCTGAAAAGCAAGCAATTATCAAAGAGTATGCTACACACGAGGGTGACACAGGTTCACCGGAAGTTCAGGTTGCAGTTCTTACTACAAGAATCAACGAGCTTACAGAGCATCTTAAGGTACACAAGAAAGACCATCATTCAAGAAGAGGTCTTCTGAAAATGGTAGGTCAGAGACGTGGATTACTTGCATATCTGAAGAAAACTGATATTGAAAGATACCGTGCTCTTATCAAAAAGCTTGGCATCCGTGATACACTCGACAGATAATTTGTCACTTAGGCAAGCAATGGCTACGGTCACTGCTTGCCTTGTTTACTTTTTTGTAATCTAAGGAGGGAGCATACAATAGTAGTAAACCGAGTATGTAAATATAGCTTTTATATATTGGGTTTATTACTATTGCACCTCCTTGATTAAATAATTATTATTTAAAAGAAATGAGGTATTAACTAAAATGTTTTTCAAGAATTTTAAAGTTTGGGAAACTGAACTTGCAGGCAGAAAGCTTACACTTGAAACCGGCAAAATGGCGGGCCTTGCAAATGCCGCTATTATGGCTCGTTACGGTGAAACAGAAGTTCTTTGTACAGTAACTGCATCTGCAAAGCCACGCGAGGGCGTTGATTTCTTCCCACTTTCAGTTGATTATGAAGAAAAGATGTATGCAGTAGGTAAGATTCCGGGTTCATTCCTTCGCAGAGAGGGCAGAGCCGGTGAAAAAGCTATTCTTACTTCCCGTTGCATTGACCGCCCAATCCGTCCGCTTTTCCCAAAAGATTTAAGAAATGACTGCTCGGTTGTAGCAACAGTAATGTCTGTTGACCCTGACTGCTCACCTGAAATCACAGCAGCAATCGGTGTATCTGCCGCAATTGCTATTTCAGATATTCCTTGGGACGGCCCTATTTCATCTGTAAATGTAGGCATTGTTGACGGCGAAATCGTTATTAACCCAACACTTGAGCAAAGAGCAAAGACTGACCTTACACTTACCGTTGCATCAACTGCTGACCTTGTAGCTATGATTGAAGCAGGCGGTAACGAAATTGATGATGACACTATGTTCAATGCAATCATGGCAGGTCATGAAGAAAATAAGAAGATTGTTAAATTCATTCAAGGTATTGTAGATGAAGTAGGCAAGCCTAAATTTGCTTATGAATCATCTGACCCGGACCCTGAAATTATGAAAGAAATCGAAGATTTCTGCATTGAAGATGTTAAGAAAGCACTTGACACTGATGATAAGCTTGTTCGTGATGAAGCTCTTCTTCCTATTTATAACGCTGTTCACGAAAAGTTTGACGAAAGATTTGAGGGTAACGAGGGCAAGATTGAAGAAATTATGTACCTTGTTCAAAAGCATGTTGTTCGTGCTTGGCTTAAAGATGAGCATAAGAGAGTTGACGGCAGAGGAATTGATGAAATTCGTCCGCTTAATGCCGAAATTGACCTTCTTGCAAGAGCTCACGGTTCAGGCCTTTTCACAAGAGGACAAACTCAGGTTCTTTCTGTTACAACACTCGGCCCAATGTCAGACGCACAGCTTCTTGACGGACTTGACGAGCAAACAGAAAAGAGATATATCCACCATTACAACTTCCCATCATATTCAGTAGGTGAAACAAAGCCTTCAAGAGGCCCTGGCAGAAGAGAAATCGGCCACGGTGCACTTGCAGAAAAAGCACTTGTTCCTGTTCTTCCGTCTGTTGATGAATTCCCATATGCAATCAGAGTTGTATCTGAAGTTCTTTCATCAAACGGTTCAACCTCACAGGGTTCAATCTGCGGCTCAACACTTTCACTTATGGCTGCCGGTGTGCCTATTAAAGCACCTGTTGCAGGTATCAGCTGCGGTCTTATCACAGGTGATGAGGGTGTATACGGTGACTTTATGACTATGGTTGATATTCAGGGACTTGAAGATTTCTATGGCGATATGGACTTCAAGGTTGCAGGTACTAAAAAGGGTATCACAGCAATTCAAATGGACCTTAAAGTACACGGTCTTACACCTGAAATCATTAAAGAAGCTTTTGCTAAAACACACAAAGCAAGAAATTACATTCTTGATGAAATTATGCTTCCTTGCATCAGCGAACCGAGAAAAGAGCTTTCAAAGTACGCTCCTAAAATGTACACTCTTTCTATCAATCCTGATAAGATTGGTGATGTTATCGGTAAGGGCGGCAAGGTAATTCAGGAAATCCAAGCTGACTACGATGTTAAAATCAACATTGAAGAAGACGGAAGAGTATTCATCAGCGGTGTTGACGCCGAAAAGTGCCAGGGTGCTGTTGAAATCGTTAAGCTTATTGCTACCGATCCTGAAGTCGGCTCATTCTACAACGGTGTTGTAACAAGAATTATGAACTTCGGCGCATTTGTTGAAATCGCACCGGGTAAGGAAGGCCTTGTTCACATTTCACGCCTTGATGTTAAGAGAACAGAAAAGGTTGAAGATGTAGTAAATGTAGGCGATTCAGTAATCGTTAAATGCATTGAAATTGACGATCAGGGCAGAATCAATCTTTCAAGAAGAGATGCTTTAATTGAACTTGAGGGAATGACACCTGAAAACGAAATTGACGAAACACCAAGAAAGCCGCGCAGAGATAATCACAGACGCGACAATAACAGAAAGTAATTAAGCTTTTATAAAAATCAAACACAATATAAAAACCCTCTTGATGCAGAAAATACATCAAGAGGGTTTTTTACATTGTTTCTTTATGCAATTTATCTATTATATATGGTCTTTATATGTTTCGGCGGTGATTATTCCGTCATTTACATTGAGCTTGCAAATTCTTGCGTTTCGCCTGTCGCCTGCAAGTCCGTCATCTTCAATATCCCTTGCGTGATATATTGCATACCACTGGCCTTTATATTTAATCATTGAATGGTGGCCTGTGCCTTCTTCAAATTCATTTGCTTTCATAACCGGGTGATATGTGTTTTCATCAGGATATTTTTCAAATTTGATTTTTGTAAGGTCGGTTTCATCAGTCTTTGCTCGTGCATAGCCGATATAATAAGTAGGCTGCAAATAGCAGTTGCCCGAATACATAAGGTATTGCCAATCGCCCTCTTTAAAATAGAATGCGCCTTCAATGGTGTGCCAATTTTCGCCTTTTTTATATCTGTCACGCATATAAATATCTTCATCAAGTGTAGGTGTCAGCATTGTAACAGGCTTGCCCTCTGCCTTTTCAGGTGTTAAAAGGCGGTCACAAACGATGTATGTACCCGGCCTTTCGCCTTCAAAAGTATTTGTGGAATAAAAAATAAACAAGCCGCTTTCATTTTTAACTACATGAGAATCAATTGAAAACGGGTGCAAAAGCTGCTTTGCGTTTTCAAAAGGGCCGAGCGGATTTTTTGAACTTGAAACGAACATTGCCTGATGATGTCCGCCTTTATCAGGCTCATCATCAAAATATTCAAATGAGCAGTACATATAATATGTACCGTCAAGTTCAATTACACTAGGTGCCCAGAAATCATGAACATTGTTTCCGTCATATGTGAAAACTCTGCCATAAAAGTTCCATTTGCCGAAAAGGTCATCAGCCTCATAAGCGTAAATTCCGTCATCACCGGTGGTGTAGATATAAAATTTACCGTTTGATTCAAAAATAAACGGGTCAGCCTGACCTATATAATTTTCTTTGTCTATTTCAAGTAAATGCATAGCAAATCTCCTATAAATTTAATGGTTTAATTCTACTATATAGCTATGCGTTTTTCAATAGTTATTCAATATTTTTACAGATATAATACCATTTGCAGTCACTGCAAACTTCTTTAGGCGTTGGCTTTTTGCCAAGGGATATTAGCTCTTTAACCTTTTTGTCG
>ENA-ORTT01003111-ORTT01003111.1-human-gut-metagenome-genome-assembly--contig:-NODE-3111-length-11230-cov-2.683311_pt1 | contig 11230 bp, 10 predicted proteins | sample MGYA00242074_ERZ509197 | MGnify/ENA primary metagenome ERZ509197 (study PRJEB26280, sample SAMEA2338789) | human gut metagenome | biome: human gut; feature: human-associated habitat; material: faeces...
GACCGCGTCCCCCAACACGAATACCGAAGACGAACAAGGACCGGAATAATTCTACGTTTGTAAGTGTAAACATGTATATAAATATCATTCTTTATTCTCGTGAAAGTTTCCCAGCCAAAGTGTTTCCGACGCCTTCGTGGCACGTGCATTTACGGCGAAAGCGTATATATGAAAAGAAGTATTCTTCCATTCTTCCGGAAGTGTAAAGCATACTTCCGCCGTTTCTTTTCTTTGGTGTAAAGGTAGCAGGTTTGTCCGCAGCACTTCCGGATTCCAGAGAAAAACATAAAGCCGGTCGTCATCGTACATCAGAGGTTTCAGCGGTTGCCGTTTTTGTTTGAAAATCAAAATTCCGCCCGAATCTGCCCATTGGGCAGTGACTTCCGGAGCCCGTAGCTCGCCGGCCGAAACTTTCAGTTTACTATAATCGACGGAGACGTTCAACCCCTCGTCACAAGCCATACAAGGTAGATTCCGGCTCATAAAACCGTTTACCCTTCCTCTGGCTTCCCTACCGGGAAAACCCAATTCAAGCACTTTTTTCATTCTCATAGCCAGGAGACCCAAGACTTTCCATTTAGCCCGGTGTATCAATTGCGACGGAGTACGGGCATCCCGTGCCCATCTTTTTCCTTTTACCACATTAGAATCTCCAAGCCGGTACATCGTAACATTTCCGAAGGACCCGCTCAGCCTGCTGAATAAACCCGATTCAAAAACTGCCATAATTTCATTGTATTTACCGGTTCAATCTGAAATAGCAATCCGGCGAAAAAGTTTCTCCGGATGCAGAGCAAAACAGACAATATAAATGCAATTCCTTCCCGCTTGCCGGCCATTCACCTTCTGCCCGTCCATCTTTTCTGAGCGCGCAGATATTTTCCAACACAATTAACCGATAAGGTTCGTCCGGGCAGATAGCGGCAACTATCAAACGGTCGTCCGGCGCTGCCGTCGCCATGGGTATCCCCGCCTGCCAGACCAACTCCCAATGCCCCGTTTCGTTCTGCACACAAGCAAACCGATCAGGCAATTGTAAACAAGCACCTCCAAAACTCAATTTGGCATAGTCGACCCGGTCACCCTCTCCGAAAGCATTGATATTCCGGCTTAAAAAAAGATGATATCCCGATCGTTTTCCCAACCGGACAGCAGCCTCGCCGGCAGCACGCTGAAATAAAGTCCCCTTGACCGACCGGAACAGCGTTTGCACACACACCTGCCGCCACCGCTGTAAACATTGGGCCGGCGAACGGGGATTACTGACTTTAATAGGAGCGCGGCGTACGTATCTTTTATCTCCCACAGCATAAAAGATATGGTCGCCTATGCGTCCGGAAATATGCCCGAGTCCTGAAGAAATTACTCTTGCCATGATGTTTATATTTAGTTTCGAGGTTTATAATATAATAAAAAAAGTTTAAATTTCCAATCTATTTTCAATTTAACACCGATTAAAATTGGTATTAAATTGGAGTTGAATTGGAGTTGAATTGGAGTTAATACATATTTACTATATGGTAAAGAACTACCTTCCTCAGCCTTTTACCTGAAGCTGAAGGTAAAATGAATATTATTATTCAATCGTGGGCGACAAGATATTTAATTTTGTATCATTATTGTATTTGAAGTGAACCCAAAAAGTGAATACCTTACTCACTCCCGGCGAAGATGTGATTATTAAAGGACGTAACCTGCGCATCGAAGGCGATAAAGAAACGGCAAGAAAAACGTTCTCTAACATACTTTAACGAAGAAAAAACCGTTCCTTTGTAATAAAATCAGCCTGCATCCGTCTTACTAATGATGACAGAAAAAGAATTTAACCATATGATCCTGCCTCTGACCAAGAATATCTATGCCTATGCACAGCATATTCTCAGCAATCCGACAGATGCTGCAGACATCACTCAGGAGGTTATGATTAAACTCTGGAATACACGTAGAGAGCTGAAAGGAGTGCAAAATCCCCGGGCCTGGGCATTGAAGGTGACCCGCAACTTGTGCCTCGACTGGATAAAAAAACAAAAACCGGTGTACGGCGGGGAAGAGCTGGCACAAAACGAAGATTATACAAGCAATCCCTTGCAGGAAATCGAAACCAAGGACACCGTGAGCCTTCTCCGGCAAATCATCGACACTCTGCCGGAAAATCAACGGGAGGTGCTCATCCTGCGGGAAATAGAAGAACTGGAATTTGAAGAAATCGAACAGATCACAGGACTAACCGCCAACCACATCCGGGTGTTGCTCTCACGCGGACGGTCGAAGGTAAAAGAAATGATGCGAAATGAAAGATGACAGATAGAATATATGGAAGAAGTACTGAAACGATATTACAAAGGGGAGACAACTTTGGCAGAAGAGCGGGAGTTGAGGTCTGCCTGGCAACGGGGAGAACTCCCGGGAGAACCGATTTTGGGGCTTCGCGATCCGATGGAAATACCGGAAGGCCTGAATGAAAAATTACAGCGGTATATCCGGCAAAAACGGCAACGCAAAATCAGACAGCTCTGGATTACGGCCGGGAGTATCGCAGCGATGGCCGTGCTGATCCTTTCATTCAGGGGGACCTTCACAACGACACCCCGTCCGGGTATACAACTGTCGGATAACCTGAAGAAAGAACGCTTCGAAAATGCACTGCGCGTCCTGGGAAATGCCTTGGAAGATGAAAAAACACCGGTACAAAGAGTGCTTTACGAAGATCATAACCTGATTATAGCGATAGAATAAAAAGTATAATTATAAAACAAGATAGCCATGAGAAGAATATTTATTATTTTGTCGATTGTATTTGTTTTGCCTTTCGCGGCAAATGCACAATTATCTAAGCTCATGTCCAAATACCATGAGAAAAACGGCGTGACGGTCACCCAGCTGGACAAAAGCCTTTACGGACTTTATCAACGGAATAATCTTCCGCCCGAGGCAAACGAACTCCTGCAAAAACTGGAAGAGGTGAATATTCTCAATCTGGATTTGAATCAGACCGATCCCTCCCTGAGCGAAAAAGCGATCGGCCAGTTCCGGGAAATACTGGATAAACCGGAAAAATACAAACTGATCAAAAGCCGGAACGACGAGTTCGGAAAGCAACTGATCTACACGCACAACAAAAACGGACAAGTGACCGACCTGGTGGTCTGGAACCAAAACCCACAACAGGTGGATATCATCGAACTCCGGGGAGACATTCAACTGGATAAAATCGCCCTGCTGTCGAGAGCGCTGAATCTGAAAGGCCTGAACTCCCTGGCTGCCTTGAGTTCCAATGCCGACACCTATGAGTCGTATAAACACTTTAACGATTTCCCGGATATGAATCCCGGAGCTATTTCACAGCATATCCGGCAGATGATGGAAAATCTGCACAATCACATGGGAAGCGGATCGTTATTCGGCGATTTTTTCGGCATGCCCGGTGATTCGACCACCACGAACAATATGCCCGGCGGTTTTCCATTCGGTCATTTCCTACCGGACGAATTTTTTAATCCGGGGGAGGGCATGACGGATGAAGATTTCGAAGAATTTTTCAAAAACGGCAATCACCGGCAAAAGGTTGAAAAATTCTTCCAATCGTTCGGCAACGGTACAGGTATGAGCAGTAACTCGGTACAAATCACGGAAGAAAACGGAAAAACAAAAATTAAAATCGACTCCCAGAATTCGGATATGACTTACATCATCGATGGGCAACAAGCCCCTAAAGACAACGTACAAATGCCGGATAAGATTTTGAATGTCAACATCATCCCATCGAAAGAAGATGTCAAAAAATCCTATTTATTCATCACGTCGAGAGATCGGTTAGGAGAATTTGTGAGCTTTCAGAATGGCGTACTCACTTTTATATACAATAGCCAGGAATACAAATACAATCTCGAAAAAATGAAAGAACCTCTTCTGGTTATCGACGGACGCCTGGCCGACCGTTTCGATATCGATCCCAGTGAGATCCTGCAAATCCGTCCGATTAGCCCGATTGAAAAAGAGGTGGGGTATTACCCGAATGCAGAAGTGATTATCAATACGAAATAATCCCCCCTAAGGGAAGGATCGGTGAACCTTCGGTTCTGATTTATATTCATTTATCAGGACCGAAGGTTTTACTAATCAGCGATGGGGAAGACTGCACAACTCCGATTTATCGGTCGTTGTTTTTACTGTTAAAAGGCCGGTCACACCTGTTCATCCGCTTTTCCCGAAACGGCAGGAGTTTCTGCATCGCTCTGCAAGCGGAATTCGATCGGAAGCGTATAGAACACATCTACAGCCATGCCTCTCTGTTTGCCGGGAATCCAATCGGGTAATGCCTTGACAACTCTCAGGGCTTCCCGGTCCAGATCCTGATCTACACTTCTTACAACCTGAGGATCGGTCACTCTACCCGCTTTATCGATTACGAAAGAAACAATCACTTTACCCTGAATTCCTTTCTCCTGAGCCCGGACAGGATATTTGACCATCCGTGCCATATAAGCCAGCACATTTCCTTCTTTGAATACCGGCATTTCCTCGACAGCCGTGAAAATTTCTCCCTCCTTAGATGTTGCATTCTGGCCAGCTTTCGCATATCCGACAACTACCATTCCCTCGAGCTCTACCGGTTGCTTAGGTAAAACCACCTCTTTCAGATTAGCTTTATCCCCACAAATCACCTCTGCAGTCCGTTTGCCTACATATGAAAAATAAAGCGTATCTCCCTTCCCGGCCTGGATAGAGAATTCTCCATCCTGATCAGTGGAAGCCCCCAGTGAGGTCCCTTTGATAATGACCGTGGCCCCTTGCAGGGGATTACCTTGTTCGTCCACTACCCGGCCTTTGTATAAGGAAGTTTCCCCGCCGGCCTGTATCAGCGTATGGGAGGCCAGATCGGTTACGGCTCGTGCATTTCCAGCCAGAATCAATAAGCCGGTTACCGGAAGTAAAAAGGCATATTTCAACAAGCCGATTCTGGATGTTTTCTTCTTATTCATCATAATAACTCGTTTTTTTAATTGAGAAACATTGAAATTATTAACTATAGGTACTGCAGTCGATTGATGGGACAGGCGAAGCAAGTGATATTGATAATTTTTGCGGTTGTAACCGGAATTTACCACTTGCTCATCTGCTAAAAATTCCAGATTCTGCCTGATTTCTTTACGTAAAAGCCAGACAACCGGATTGAACCAGAAAAAGATACAAAGTATCTCCCCGAGTAACATATCCAATGAATGCCATTGGCGGACATGAGCAGACTCGTGTACGATAATCTCATGAAGTTCCCGCTCTTCGTAATGGGCCGGATTGACAAAAATCCAACCGAAGAAAGAGAAAGGAGCTGTAATCTTCGGCAAAGCAATGACCGGAACATGATGACAGCTCTGTTTTTTACCCTGATAAGCGAGTCGACAGATACCAGCCAACTGGACCGCCATACGGAGTGTCAGCACAAGACTTCCCCCACTCCAAATCCAGATCAGGAACCGCTGCCAGGTGAAAAGCGATTGTTCTGCGGCAGGTTGCGGAGCCACAGGAGTAACCACCGCCAGCATTTCGACATACCCGACAACCATCCCGGGCAAGGCATTACCTTGCTCCAACCAGGATGCCAACGAAATCAGGGGATATACAAAAGCCAGTATAACGATGGAAAAAAGAAATAAACGTCGGATTCTTAAAAAAGTATCCCTGGAAAACAACATCCGATATAAAAGATAGAATACCACTAAACCCGCATTTACCTGTAATATATAAATTTGAAAATCTTCCATAGCTCCTATTCTTTTTCAATTAAACGGATAATTTCTTCTAACTCTTTGGCCGAGATCTTCTGTTTCCGGGCAAAAAAAGTTACCATCTCTTTATATGAATTCTCGAAATAATTCTGTACGACGCCGGAAAGAAATTTCGTTTTGTATTCCCCTTCATCGATCGAAGGCGAATAAACATAGGTGTTCCCATAACGTTTGGCCTGTACATATCCTTTTTTCTCCAGATTTTTCACGATAGAAGCCACCGTCGTATAAGGCGGACGAGGCTCTTCCATGCAATTCAAAAAATCTTTAATCACTCCTTCTTTTACCTGCCAGATAATAAGCATGATTTCTTCTTCCTGAAAAGTCAATTTTTCCATAAGGCACATCAAACTACGATTTATTCGCAAATCTACGAAAATTTCGTAGATCAGCCAATGTTTGATAAAGAAAGTTTCAAAAAAATATATATCCGCAGGCTCCAGCAACCCGATATACTACTTTAAACGCCGAAGGAGTAGTTATGAACTCCCGTCCTCCCCCATTGGGGACGAAAGGTCCGTCCCGGAGTTCAAAAAAGAAAGAAAGTGCCTGAACTGATCAGGCACTTTCTCCGAGTTGATTCAATTATCCCTAAAAATCTGTTTTTAGAAATTCAATACTTTTACCCAACCGAATTTGTCCGGTTCGTCTCCGTATTGAATAGCTCTCAAACGGTTGTACAATTTGGTACACCATTCACCAGGAACATCGGGCTTACCGAAAACGATGCTCTTGTTGTTTTCGAGATCATCGATCTGTCCGATAGGACTGATGACAGCAGCCGTACCGCAAGCTCCGGCTTCTTCGAAAGTCTCGAGTTCTTCTACGGGAATAAGCCGGCGTTCTACTTTCAATCCCATGTCTTCGGCCAATACCATCAGGCTGGCGTTGGTGATAGAAGGCAGGATGGTGTGAGAGAACGGAGTGATATATGAACCGTTTTTAATACCGAAGAAATTGGCCGGGCCACATTCGTCGATGTATTTCTTCTCTTTGGAATCGAGGAAGATGGCGGTCGAATAGCCTTTCTGATGGGCTACTTCGCCGGATCTCATTCCTGCAGCGTAATTACCTCCTACTTTGATGTGTCCGGTGCCATTGGGAGCAGCACGGTCGTAACGGCGTTCGAGCATGACTTTGGTCGGTTTGAAACCGGCTTTGAAATAAGGTCCTACAGGAGCTACAAATACAACGAAAATATATTCTTTAGCCGGAGCAACTCCCATCTGCGGTCCGACACCGATCAACAAGGGACGGATATATAAGCTGGCCCCCGATTCGTAAGGCGGAACGTATTCTTTGTTCAACTCGATGGCTTTGACGACAGCTTCTTCGAACAGTTCGATCGAAGGAGCCTGCATCATTACGTATTCGGCAGAACTAAGCATACGTTTTGCATTTTCTTCACAACGGAAGAGACGGATTTTTCCATCTTTACCCCGGAAGGCTTTCATACCTTCGAATGCTTCCTGTCCGTAATGCAAACAGGTAGAAGCCATATGAATATTCAGCATTTCAGAGTCGCTGACTTCAGGAGCACTCCATTTGCCGTCCTTATAATAACAACGTACGTTGTAATCCGTCTTGGAATATCCAAAGGACAATTTACCCCAATCTAAATTTTTCATAGTAGTTAGTTTTTGATTATTTTATAATAGTCATCTCGTTGATCAGGTTCTTAGCTCCGGCATATTTATCTACAATCCAGAGGAAATAACGAGTGTCGAGATTGATACACCGTTGCAGATTTTCTTCAAAATCGATGTCTCCGGACATGGCTTCGGAGTTACCGTCGAAGGCAGTACCGATCAGATGTCCTTCGGCGTTGATGACACCGGAACCGCTGTTACCTCCGGTGATGTCGTTATCTGTGATGAAGTTGACACTCAACTTATCGGTCCCGTAAGGAGCGAAATCCTGCTGAGCATACAGTTCTTTCAGCCGGTCGGGTACTTCGAACTCCCCACCTTTGGGCCCTTCTTTTTCGATCACACCGGTAAGGGTGGTGTAGTAATCATAGAAAACAGCATCCCGCGGTTTGTAGCTACCTACTTTACCATAGGTCAAGCGAATCGTAGAATTGGCATTGGGAGCCCAGGCTTTATCGGGCTGCATTTCCATCAATCCCCTCACGAAAAGACGGTCTCCTTTGGAAATTTTTTCCTGCATTTCACCACTGTAGGCGGTCAGTTTGATCCAAATCTCATAGAAAGATTTACCGGCAATATATACCGGGTCTTTGGCCAATTGTTTACAATCGGGTTTGTCGAGAAATGCGTTGAAAGCAGCTTCGTCCATGAAGATGGATTTCTGCTGCAATCCGGCAGCGAACTTATCGTAATTGCCTTTGTATTTTTTGTTGACCAGATCGATAACTTCGGGGTAAAGATCGGGATCGACATTGTCGTTGTATATTTTAAACAATGCAGCGAATAATTTTGTATCGAGATCGGCATTATAGTCTTTGAAAAAAGCTTTAGCCATATCTTTCAAAGCTTCTTTAATCTCTGTTTTTTCTCCGGCGGGGATTTCTTTATCACAAAGATCTTCGATCATTCTTCCGCTACGGTAAGCGAATAAATGAGCTTCGGGTCCGGCCAGGGCTTCCTGCGCATAAGCCGTAGCTACGGAATATTCTTTAATATCTTCGTATCCCTGGCGAATCATCGGCAGCACTTCGCCGTAAGTGGCTTTGCGGGCCGGATCGGCATTTACCCAAGCGGTAAACTCTCTTTCGATGGCTTCTTTGTTGCCTTTGGTGTTCAGGTTTTTGAGCGCTTTATTCTGCTCGAAGGAATATTTCCAGTAGTTGGCACAACTGGCATATTTAGAAGCATATTGAATCCGGGTTTTCGGACTCTTAGCCATTTCTTCGCGCATAACCTCCAATTTTACCGTACGTACTTTGTAACGGATATCGTTGGTTACATCCATCGTATTCTGTAATCCGAAACTGGTGGTATAGCGGTCGGTAGTTCCGGGGAATCCCATAATCATGGCAAAATCACCGTCTTTCACGCCTTTTGCAGATACGGGCAGGTAATGTTTGGGTTTTAAGGGTACATTATCTTTGGAGTATTCGGCAGGGCTACCGTCAGGAGCGGTGTAAATACGGAACATAGAAAAGTCGGCAGTATGACGGGGCCACATCCAGTTATCGGTATCTCCACCGAATTTTCCCATGCTCTGAGGAGGGGCACCTACCAAACGTACGTCTTTGTAGATGGTGTAAAGGAACAGGAAGAATTGGTTTCCTTCGAACATCGGCTGAACCTGTCCGCTTAATTTCGTTCCAGCCACAGCTTCCTTCACAATCACTGCAGATATACTGTCGATGATAGCACCGCGGTCCATTTCGCTCATATCGTCTTTTAAGAAAGGAGCGATACGGTCGGTTACGTCTTCCATCCGTTCCAGAATAGAAGCGGTCACGCCGGGATTGGTGAGCTCATCTTCCATTTTGTAAGCCCAGAAACCATCGGCCAGATAGTCGTGCTCGACAGAAGAATGAGATTGGATAGCACTGAAACCACAGTGATGATTGGTCAGCATCAACCCATTGGGAGAAATAATCTCTCCCGAACAAAAATGACGGAAAGGACGGCCGGCATTGCCTAAACCGACGATAGCATCTTTGATACCGGGTTTATTGACATCGTAGATATCTTCTGCAGTCAGTTTAAATCCCATCTGTTGCATTTTCTCAATGTTCAGTGGTTTTAATTTCGACAACAACCACATTCCTTCATCAGCCCTGACAATAGACACCGAAAGCAGAGCAAGAGCAATAATCAATAGTTTCTTCATGTGTTTTATTCTATAGTATTTGTTTTAAATTATAACTACCACACTATCCCAACTTAAATTTCTTAACGAAAAACAACCTTTTTCCTAAGTTATTATAACTTTCAAGCTAAGATAAGTGCAAATATATAATTAAATCCGTTCTTTATCTGATTTTCACTTTATTTTAACAGGAGAGAGGAAAAGAAAAAACCGGGACAGAAAAAAGAACAGGAAGAAAAGATTTGGAAGGCTGAAGGAGAAGAATATAGCAAAATACGATACCTTTGTGAGGTGAGAGATTTTGATTTTATATAATAACGAGATTATGGCCGATACAAGTAACAAAAAAAATATCAGAGAAGAATCTTTACGGGATTTAAGCGACTTTTTAACCGCACAAGGCGAGAAGGCTTTCCGTGCAAAACAGATCTGGCAATGGATCTGGCAAAGAGGGGTGACGGATTTCGCAGAGATGAGCAACTTATCGAAGGCTACCCGGGAATTATTAAGCCGGCATTATTTCTTCGATTCCCTCTTTCCGCAGCAGGTGCAGACAGCCAGCGACGGCACCGAAAAAACAGCCTGGCGGCTGACCGACGGCGAAATCGTCGAGAGCGTACTGATTCCCGGAAATCAAAAATTCACGGTCTGTGTATCTTCACAAGTGGGTTGTCAGCTGGGGTGCAAATTCTGTGCAACCGGTACCCTGGGTTTTAAACGTAATTTAACGGCCGGCGAAATTTTCGAACAGGTGGTCCGTGCACAGCAGGCAGCGGAAGCCCAGGGGCAACCATTGAGCAATATCGTTTTCATGGGAATGGGCGAACCTTTACTGAATTACGAGCAGGTCCTCAGAGCGATAGAACGGATTACGGCCCAGGACGGATTAGCCATGTCACCCTACCGGATTACGGTATCTACAGCCGGTATCCCGGAAAAAATCAGGCAATTGGCAGACGATGGAGTGCGTTTTAATCTGGCGCTTTCGCTACATGCAGCGAAAGAAACCACCCGCACTTTCCTTATGCCGGTGAATAAAGCCTATCCTTTGAGTGAGATTGCAGGAAGCCTGAAATATTTCGTCGAAAAAACAGGAACCCGTCCGACTTTCGAGTATTTGCTTCTGAAAGATATCAACGACAGCCTCGAAGATGCAAAAGCTTTGGCCCTCTATTGCCGCCAATTCCCGATCAAGATCAATATCATCGAATACAACAATGTGGAAGGTTCTGGTTTTCACCACAGTCCGGACAAAAACCGGGATGCCTTCATCCGGTTTCTGGAAGGATGTAACATGGTGGTCAACGTACGCCGCAGCAAAGGGAAAGACATCGACGCCGCCTGCGGACAGTTGGCGGGGAAACAAGAAAGCAATTTGTAAAATCCATAAAGTCTTCCGGACCCTGCGAATCCTTTTTTAAGGCCACCGGTCAGGAGCGGAACATGGTATCATAAACCGAATTAAAACGTACCGTTTACATAGTTACAACGCTTTCAAAAACTATGTCTAAACCGTCGTAACCAAAAAACGGTAGAATTATTCGGTACTTATTCGTCTCCGGTGATCGGAATTGGTGACCCGGTCGCTTCTGTCGGTCGTCTAACTTTTTCTGAACGCCCGACCGGCGGTGTCTGACGAGCTTGCGAGGAGTTCCGCC
>ENA-ORTT01003126-ORTT01003126.1-human-gut-metagenome-genome-assembly--contig:-NODE-3126-length-11176-cov-8.062854_pt1 | contig 11176 bp, 10 predicted proteins | sample MGYA00242074_ERZ509197 | MGnify/ENA primary metagenome ERZ509197 (study PRJEB26280, sample SAMEA2338789) | human gut metagenome | biome: human gut; feature: human-associated habitat; material: faeces...
AATAATATTATCATTGCAAGCAGGTATGTTCCGGCCATATTGAGCCCCTGTCTCGCATCTTGAACCCCTTGATTTTTGTCAATAAGCCCGCTATTGACTGCCTATCTCGGACTCCAATCAGCTTCAACATAGGTCTCAATCTGTCTTGGAATAAATTTAAAACAGCTTCTTAGATTTTGAGATTTTTTTTACAGGGAATTTAACCCCCTCGCCCTGCGGGCACTCCCCCTATATCGCTGCGCGACACAGAGGGAGAGGTTGCTGCTCCCTGTTATTTTTGTTGTTGCCGGTATTTTCTAACCCCTCCGTCCTACGGACACCTTTCCTATATGGCTGACGCCACACCCCGCAATGCTACGGGACACGGCAAGGGAGGAGGTTAAGAGTGTACAGGGGAGAGAAAAGGGAAAGAATACACACAAAGCACCGAAGGAGTAAAAACAGAGGAGGTTAAATATAGCTCGACTTTTCCATGTACTTCTTTCCGCTTTTATCGGGCGGTGAAGATGCCGGTTTACAACTTCACTTTCTTTATCTTACCCTTACTTTCGTTGTGCATACGGTCTACCGCGGTCACCACATATACATATTGGCGGGTTCCGTGTTTATAAGGGAGCAAAAATTTCGTGTCCCGAGTAATGGCTACGAGATGGGATGCATCACATAAACAAATGTCTTCGCTGGGTGCAAAACGATAGACACAGAAATAAATTTGCTTCTGCATCTCATCGTCGGTTTTCTTTCTTTTCCACTGCAATTCGTATCCCTCGGGAGTCCATTTTGCCTTCAAACCCTTCACCTCGTCGGGAGCCTTGCTGTCGATAAACGTATAGGCCGGGATAAGGGAGGGAACCGCATGGTAATATCCCTTCAAGTCATCGGCTATGCCTTTATAATTTTCCAACAAGGAATAGCCCGGCCAGAAACAGTTCCCGCCTACATGGTCGAGATAACGACTCAACTGCATTTTATGGTTCAGTTGCGTGTATATGGGATTCACGTCGGTAGCATTCATCGTACGTGCCACGTCCTGACCGATGTAGAGATGACGTCCGTTGGCATGATTGTTCCACCAATAAATCAGTGTCTCGACGCATGCGGCCTGATGACCTATCTCCCAATAAAGTTGCGGTAACATGTAATCGACCCAACCGTTGCGAGTCCACAATAACACATCGGCATAGAGCTGGTCGTAGTTTTGCAACCCGTTCGTCGCACTGCCGTCCGGGTCGCTCTTTTGATTCCGGTAAATACCGAACGGGCTGATACCGAATCGCACCCACGGTTTACGCGATTTGATAATCTCGTGCAGTTCCTTAATCAATGCATTGACATTCTCCCGACGCCAATCGCCACGATCCATACCGTTACCGTACCGGGCATAACTGTTTTCATCGGGGAACTCGCTGCCTGCTATCGGATAAGGATAAAAATAGTCGTCCATGTGAATGGCATCTACATCGTATCGCGACACAATATCGTCGACTACCCGACCGATGAACCGGCGGCACTCCGGTAACCCCGGATCGAAATAGAGCTGCCGGCCATACCGAACGAACCATTCGGGGTGTTTATGATAGATGTGCGATGCGGCGAGCGGCTCATCGGCATTAGTTCCCACCCGATAAGGGTTGAGCCACGCATGCAACTCCATGTTGCGGGCATGACATTGCTCGATCATATATTGCAACGGGTCCCACAACGGTTCGGGAGCCACGCCTTGCTTCCCGGTCAGATACTTGCTCCACGGTTCAAGCTCCGAACGATAAAAGGCATCGGCCGTCGGGCGCACTTGAAAAATAACCGCATTGATACCGATATACTGCAAACTATCCAACATTTGGTCGAAATAGTCTTGCATCGCATCCCGATTCATCTCCATGTAGCGACTCTGACCTACCGTGTGAATCCATGCGCCGCGAAATTCTCGTTTCGGGTGTTCTGCACCCTGCGACACCATTCCGCTTAAAAAGGAAAACAATAATAGTGATAAATAAATTTTAAGTTTCATTGTATTGATTTTTGTTTTATGAGACAAAAATAGTGCAAGGCAGGGAGATAACCAAATTTATTTGTTTCTGTGTTCGTTCATATTATCTTTGTCACTACGAATATAGGAAGCAAATCGAAAATGCAATTTCCGTTTGTCTCTGCACTTACCTTTCACTATCTTTGCAATATGCGAGAATAAGTCGAGTCGGGTATGAAAAAATGAGGTTGGTTTTATCCGACTCGTTTTTTACTCTGCATGCACAACGTGCAAAATATAGATACGATATGGATATTATATGGATTATTGTAGGAGCGATATGTTTGCTCGTCGGGTTAGCGGGTTGCTTTCTTCCGGCACTTCCGGGTCCTCCGCTCTCTTATGTGGGCATGATACTTCTTCATCTCACCGACAAGGTGCAGTTTACTGCGACACAGCTCATCGTCTGGGCCATATTGGTCATTATTGTACAAGTACTCGATTACCTCACACCTCTCATCGGCACGAAATACAGCGGAGGTAGCAAATGGGGGAACCGGGGCTGTATAGCGGGAACCGTCATCGGCATATTCCTCTTCCCTCCATGGGGCATTATTTTCGGTCCTCTCGTGGGAGCCGTCATTGGCGAACTGTTGGGTGGCAAACTCACACACGAAGCTCTCAAAGCCGGGCTGGGCGCTTTTGTAGGATTTCTCTTGGGGGTAATTTTAAAGGTATCGCTCTGCGGTTATTTCGTGGTTGTCTTCATCTCTGCTCTATTCTGATTTCTTTTTCCCTCTCTTTCTCCCATAAGTCGGGAAGGACTTCCACTGCCCATTGCTGGCAAGTCAAGGGAAGCCTTATTTTGAAATGAAAAGTACTACCTAAACCACTTCTCCTTATCGTACCTTGCAGCATTGCAGACATTTCACATACCTCCCTCGTGTTTTGCTGTGCAAAATATAGGGAAGGAGTGAAAGGAATATCTTTCTCTGTCATACCTTATGACAGAGAAAGAGTTTAGTCATTTTCCCCTGTTTCATAGAAAAAATGGATTTTACCCCATTCTCCTTATTCCTGCTTACAGTTGGGCAGGGAGGGGGATAACAGATTTTTAAACTCCTGCATACCTTGCGTTGTAAAACACAAAAGAGGAGGTTTGGATATTTTTCCGTGATAGCAGCGAACCGGGAAAAATTTAAAATGTAGAGGATTCTATACTGATATTCCTAAAATAGTGTTTATATTTGTAACTGTTGTAGCTACAACATACATATTTTATTGAAGCGTTTCGTTTTATCCTAACCTTGAAAACGACCAATTTTTAGCAGAAGGATAAACGGCACAAACGTTCATGCAGGCGTGTGCGCATTCATTGCTTAGGCAATGTTGTCATACAGCATGCGTGGGTTAGCTGTTTATTTCTGCGTGGTTACTTGGTCGTACCTCAAGGTTGATAAATTGACAGGTTCCCACGCTTTTCTATTTTAAAAACGCCATTCCGAAGGGGAACAGGAAGGCAAAAATTGTTCATTATCATGAAAAGATTATTTGCGTGTGCATTATTGTCATTGTTGTTATCCTCTTGTTATAATGCGAGAGTCTGTGTGGGAAATGTACAGAAAAACGATCCTGTCGTAAAAGTAAATTCGGTGATGAACCATCATTTGTTGTATGGTTTGATTCCTGTCGGTAACACGAAAATGGAGGCCAAAGAGTATGTGGGGGATGCCGAGAATTATGTAATTAAAAACAGTTGGACTTTCTTAGATGGTTTTCTGAATATTCTTACATGGGGTATTTACACACCTACGACCACTACTTTTTATGTACCTGTAAATGAAATGGGGAAATGAAATAAACAGGTTTGTAGATGATGTAACCTAACTTAGGCCTTTAAGAATCTTATCGATTGAGATAATCCTTTTGTCGGAATCCGAAGGTGATAGTGCCGGATAAAGACAAGAGGATTATTCGTTTTATTTTCAGTGAGGCTAATTTCTGCTTGGGGAGTAATCCATTTCCTGAGAAGAAAGACGAAAAAATTTTTTTTTCGAGCGGTATGATGATGGTTCGGTCGATAGTTCGTGGGGATTGTCCTTGTATATTTCAACCCCTCTCCTCAGAAACGGTTGTTTCTTCGGTTTCTCCCCTATTGCTTCGCTACACCCCGCAATGCTACGGGGCACGGCAAGGGAGAGGTTGATGCCCGGTTTGCTGCTGTCGCTGTTTTTTCAACCCCTCCGTCCTTCGGACACCTCCCCTATATTTTGTTTGGCAACAAAACACAGGGGAGGAGTTTAAAAGTAACCCTCTATTCATATAGACTGAGTCATAATAATGGGGAGAGAAGGGGAAAATTTTTTGCGAAAAACGTCTTTTTTGCTATCTTAGTAGCGCAAAAAGGAGGTAAAAACTATGGGGAAACGAGTATATTTAGGCTTGGGCTCGAATTTGGGGAATAAGGAGCGAATCGTGAGAAAAGCCATCGACAAGATTGGCGAACGGGTGGGAGCGGTCGTTGCCGTGTCGTCGTTCTATAAGACGGCTCCGTGGGGCTATCAATCGGTGCATACGTTCTGTAACGCTGCTATTGCAGTAGATACCGATTTATCTCCCGAAGAGGTATTATTCACCGTACAGGAAATCGAGCGGGAATTGGGTAGTAAAAAGCATCGGGAAGGAGATGGCAGTTATGTCGACCGGCTTATCGATATAGATTTACTCGACTATGACGGTTTGGTGTTGGATACTCACTCGCTGGTGTTGCCTCACCCGTATATGCACAAGCGGACTTTCGTGATGACCCCGCTTGCCGAAATAGCTCCGCAATGGGTGCACCCGGTATTGGGGAAGACGGCAACGGAGCTATTGGAAGGTTTACGGAACGAAAAGTGATTTAGCCCCAGAGTTTTATTTATATGATACGATCGGGGAAAGGCCTACAACATAGAGTGACTTTGCGTTTGCCGGTACATCTCTATTCTATGTACATTGTTTTTCGGTAAAATTGCAAATAAATTTGCTTTTGCTTTGGACTTGTACTATCTTTGTAGCCGAAAATGTGGAAGGATTTGGCTGCTTGCAACCACGGAAAAAAATGCTAAAACTGCGTTACGGGGCTTTTCGAAGCCCGTCCGGCTTTATCAAATCACCTTTGTTTTCGTGGGAATTGCGGTCTTTCTTCCTTCAATAATGTATCACTATTATTCAGGAGAGAAACCAATGAATTATTTGTTTACCTCGGAATCGGTGTCGGAAGGACACCCCGATAAAGTGGCCGACCAGATATCGGACGCTTTGCTCGACGAGTTTCTGGCGTATGACCCGAACTCGAAAGTTGCATGCGAGACCCTTGTAACGACCGGTCAGGTCGTATTGGCAGGCGAGGTTAAATCGAATGCTTATGTCGATTTGATGGAGGTTGCCCGCAGAGTGATTCACCGTATCGGATATAATAAAAGTTCGTATAAGTTCGATGCCGACTCGTGCGGTATTTTTTCGGCCATACACGAGCAGTCGGCCGATATCAATCGGGGCGTGGAGCGCGCCGAAGCGATGAGTCAGGGGGCGGGAGATCAAGGTATGATGTTCGGGTATGCTTGCAATGAGACGGATAATTATATGCCGTTGTCGCTCGATTTGTCTCACTTGTTGCTTACCGAGCTGGCCGTTATCCGCCGGGAGGCTTCGGCAATGACCTATCTGCGCAAGGGGAAGGTGACTTCGTATTTGCGTCCCGACTCCAAATCGCAAGTAACCATCGAATATAATGAACGGAACGAACCTGTGCGGGTGCATACGATCGTATTGTCGACCCAGCACGACGAATTCGTGACTCCGGCCGACGACTCGAAAGAAGCTCAGGAAGCGGCCGACCGGGAGATGTTGCAGACGATTTACAACGATGTGAAACAGGTGTTGTTACCTCGTGTTATCGCACAACTGCCCGAACGGGTACGAACCTTGTTCGACGACCAGTTGATTTTATTAGTGAATCCTACCGGCAAATTCGTTATCGGCGGGCCTCACGGGGATACGGGATTGACGGGTCGCAAGATTATCGTCGACACGTATGGCGGCAAAGGTGGTCACGGAGGTGGCGCATTTTCGGGAAAAGATCCCTCGAAGGTAGACCGTTCGGCCGCATACGCCGCTCGTCATATTGCCAAGAATTTGGTAGCGGCAGGGGTGTCGGACGAGATTCTGGTGCAGGTGTCGTACGCCATAGGAGTCGCCGAACCGGTGAGTGTTTATGTGAATACTTACGGTAAATCGCACGTGTCGATGAGCGATGCCGAGATAGCCCGACGGGTGTGCGAGATTTTCGACATGCGTCCGAAAGCTATCGAGGAACGTTTGAAGTTACGTAATCCTATTTATGAGGAGACGGCGGCTTACGGTCACATGGGAAGAAAACCGCAAACTGTCGTGAAGACATTCAAATCGCATTATAACCCCGAACCGATCGTTCGTGAGGTAGAGCTGTTCACTTGGGAGAAACTTGATTATGTCGAAGTCGTGAAAAAGGCTTTCGGAATGGCATGATGAGGATTCGAGCGATCGTATGTGCCGGTTTTGCCACGGTGATATGATTCCTTGATAATGGGATATTCATGGGAAATATTATATGACTATGAATTATATAGATATAGATAGTTCGCAGCATGAGCTTTACGACTCGTGGCGGAAATTGTATACTGTCAGTTTCCCTATCTTCGAGCAGCGGACGCAAGAGCAGCAGGAAAAAGCGTTCTCGTGTGCCGATTATCATTTGGTAGGGTATAGCGAAGGGGATATGTTTGTCGGATTTATCTCCTATTGGGAGTTTAGCAGTTATAGGTATATAGAGCATTTCGCAGTGCATCAAGGATTACGAGGACGGGGGTATGGAAGTGAAATTTTGAATGCGTTTCTCCGCTCGACCTCTAAAATTGTTTTGCTGGAAATCGATCCTGTCGTTGATTCTGTTTCGAGAGCTCGTTTGAGATTTTACCGAAAGTGCGGCTTCCATGAGAACCCTTTTGCCCATACGCATCCTCCCTATCGGGAGGGTTATCCGCCTCATTCGTTGGTTGTGCTTACATCTCCCCGGTCTATAACAGAAAATGAGTACCGGATTTTTAGCACGGACTTGACTGAGGTCGTGATGCAACAAGGATAAAATTTCGAGTCCTTTTGTTCGGAGGAGTATAAAAAAGGTGTATTCAAAGAGCGGGGCTTGTAAATCGTACAAGCCCCGCTCTTTGAATATATTGTGTTTCGATTAGGAATGATGTGTTGCCCTATTGCACGGAGGCTATAAGGAGGATCTGTCGATTAGTGGGGATATCGGTTCAATCGGAAATCAGAGGGGATTGTCTTTTTATATTTCTACCCCTATATAATCTTTTTAACCTCCTCGCCCTGCGGGTACTCCCCCTATATTCCTTACAGGAACACAGAGGGAGAGGGATATTCTCGATATAAACTGATTGATGTGATGTCTTTTCAACCCCTCCGTCCTTCGGACACCTCCCCTATATTTTGCTGTGCAAAACACAGGGGAGGAGGGGGAGAAGTATCGAATGTTAATTGAATAAACGAATTGAGTTAAAATTTTGATAAGATTAGCGCTATTTGGCGATAATACGATTATAGTACGTCTTGTTTTATATTTTATTAACATAGAATACTTCTCGTTTATCATATTATTTTATAATTAAATTAAGAATTATCTATTATATTGTTTCTTAATAAGTTAGTCTTGTTGTGAAAAATGTATATTTATGAATCTCCGAAAAAAGAGAATGGGTTTTATCAAAAAGAAAGCCCGAAAGGTATGTTTTCTTTCAATTTGATTTTTATATTGAGGTTTTTTTGTTATCTTTGCATGCTGAATACTTCTATGGGAAGTTGATTTGAGCATAGAGATTCGCTATTTTTATTAAGTTTTATATATATAATAAGGTTAAAAAAGGAAAGAAAAGTTTTAGAGTTAGTAGTGTGTAATGAAAAAAAACTTGACAAAGATTGTCGAGTGTGTGTAATGTGAAAAAAGAAGAAGGAATAATCGTTTATTTAAATTTAATTTCAGTCGTATGAGAAAATTAACATTGTTATTGTGCGCTCTGTTGGCTGGCATTTCGTTAGCGGTGGCTCAAACGAGTATCTCCGGTACGGTGTTGTCGGCAGAGAATGACGAGCCGGTTATCGGTGCGTCTATCTTGGTGAAGGGCGCGAATGCTTCTACTATTACCGACACGGACGGTAAGTTTACAATCAAGATCCCTGCCGGGGCATCGAGAACTTTGGTTATTTCCTACATCGGTATGGAAAAACAGGAGGTTTTTGCGCGTAATGGTATGGTCGTTAAATTGAATTCTGCCGATCATACTCTCGACGATGTCGTGGTGGTAGGTTACCAGACGATACGGAAGGAGGCCAAAACCGGTTCTATCGCAACGGTCGATGGCGACGAGTTGGCTTCTATCCCCGAGACTTCGGTCGATAAGATGCTTTCCGGTAAAATGGCCGGTGTGTCGGTTTCGTCGAGCAACGGGCAACCGGGATCTGTGGCTACGATTCGGGTCCGCGGAACCAGTTCTATCGGAGCCGGTAACGACCCTTTGTATGTAGTTGACGGTATTCCCGTAGAAAGCGGTGATGTAGGCGGACTTTCCAACAGTATGAACGCTATTGCCTTGATCAACGCCAGCGATATTGCTTCGGTGACGGTGTTGAAGGATGCCGCAGCCGCTTCTATCTATGGTTCGCGTGCTGCCAATGGTGTGATTTTGATTACCACCAAGTCGGGAGAAGCCGGGAAATCCAAGATTACCGCTCGTGCCCGCTACGGTGTGTCCACGCTTGCCAATGACAATGACTTCGGTATGGCCAATCTCGAAGAATATGTACAATATCAACGCGATGCCCGTATCAATGCTGGGTATAATCCCGATGATCCTTCGTCGGAGTATTATTTCCCGCAGGCTATGGCCGGCAGACGCGCGACCAACTGGATGAAAGAGTTGACGCGTAACGGCAGCTTGCAAGAGTATGAGCTGATCGCTTCGGGCGGTGCGGGCAAGACTACTTACTATACTTCATTGTCTTATAATAAAACGAACGGTATCGTGCCGACCGTAGGTTTCGAGAAGATGCAGATTCGCGCGAACCTCGATACCGAGTTGAACAAATGGTTGAAAATGGGAACTCGTCTGCATGGCGGTTATATGAAGGTTTCCGATGTGCAAAATAGTTTGTTGGGCGATAGCGGTTTGGCTCCTACGAATCCCTTCTATTCGGGTATGGCTTTGGCTCCGACCATGAACGCTTACAACGAGGACGGAAGCTACAACTTCGATTTGCCTTTCGTGTTCAACGTGAACCCGATCGCCGCTATTCGCGAACAAGACAAATACGACAAGCAGTATAAATTCAACGGAACCGTTTATTTGGAATGGAAACCGATCAAGCAACTGACGTTCCGTACCAACAACTCTATCGAGTATGCCACGACTACCAGCCGCGCTTACAGTCCGGCTTTCGTGAACACGGCTTCTTATGGCGCTTCTTTGAACACGGCCGAGAGCCAATATCGCATATTGACTACTTCGAATACGATCACTTATGACGACCTGTTCAACGACGACCATTCGTTGAATGTGTTGATCGGTCAGGAAGCCAATACGTATGAATCTTCTTTCTTGCAAGGTATATCTTATCATGTGAATCAACAACGTCCTTACCACTCTGTGGGTGTTTCGGTAGAAGACCAACGAGTGGGTGACGGTCTTACCGAAATGGCGATGGTTTCTTTCTTCGGTGTAGCCGAATACAATTACAAAGGCCGTTATTATGTAAAAGGTTCTATTCGTACGGACGGTAGCTCCAAGTTCGGTCCCGACAGACGTTGGGGTACTTTCTGGGCTGCCAGCGCTTCGTGGAATATTCACAACGAAGATTTCATGCAGGATATCAAATCGGTACTTAATCAATTGAAATTGCGTTACAGCTATGGTGTGAACGGTAACGACAATATTGCAGCCTATGCACACTACGGTTTGTACTCCGACATCGTGTACAACGGTATTACCGGTCAGTTGCCTTCTCAGTTGCAGAACCGCAAATTGACTTGGGAGACCAACAAAACTCACAATATCGGTATCGACTTCCGTCTGTTCGACCGTTTGAACGGTTCTATCGACTGGTACACCCGTCGTACCGAAGATATGTTGATCGCAGCTCCTCTGCCTTATACGACCGGTTTTGCTTCGCAAGCCCAGAACGTAGGTAAGATTCGCAACAGCGGTGTGGAGGTTCAGTTGGATGCCGAGATTTTCAATACCAACGACTTCAAATGGACAGCCGGCGTGAACTTTGCAGCCAACCGTTCGAAAGTGCTCGAACTTGCTCCGGGTCAAGATTTTATAGGAACGCCTTTGCGTTATGTCAAGGGCGAACAGCTTTATACCTATTGGTTGTATGACTATGCCGGGGTGAATCCTCAGAACGGTAACGCTTTGTGGCGTAACGAAGAGGGGCTGTTGACCGAGAATTACGGAGAGGCTCGCCGTATCAATGCCGGTTCTCCCGAACCTCTGTGGACGGGCGGTTTCAATACCGAGCTTTCTTGGAAAGGTATATCGTTGGGTATTCAGCTCGAAGCCCGCTATGGTAACAAGGTGTTGAACCAAGACCGTTCGTTGTTCGAAGCAGACGGCTCTTACGGCGATTCGAACATTTGGAAAGGCGCCATGAATTATTGGAAGAAACCGGGCGACACCAATGTATTGCCGAAACCGGTTTACAACAATTCGAGCAACAGCTCTGCTATTTCTACCCGTTATCTCGAAGATGGCAGCTACTTGCGTATCAAGGATATTACGCTGGCATACAGCTTGCCTTCGAAATGGACCAAAAAGGCATTGATGAGCGGTGTCCGCATCTATGCCAGCGCATTGAACCTCTATACGTTCCACAACATGAACTACTGGGATCCCGAACACGGAACCTCGGGTGCTACCATCATCAGTTACCCGATGACCCGTTCGATGATCGTGGGTGTGGATATTACTTTCTAATCAATTAAAAAAGAATTGTTACAATGAAAAAAATAATTTTATCGATAGCAGTTTTAGCGTTGGCTCTTTCTTCCTGCGAGGACTTCCTGACGAAGGAGCCACCGATGGATCAGTCAGACGAATTGGCTCTGTCGACCTTCGA
>ENA-ORTT01003154-ORTT01003154.1-human-gut-metagenome-genome-assembly--contig:-NODE-3154-length-11083-cov-2.209195_pt1 | contig 11083 bp, 7 predicted proteins | sample MGYA00242074_ERZ509197 | MGnify/ENA primary metagenome ERZ509197 (study PRJEB26280, sample SAMEA2338789) | human gut metagenome | biome: human gut; feature: human-associated habitat; material: faeces...
ATTAGAAGCTGAATTTCATTACAATCCTTTTCCGGCAGGCGGAGACAAGCGTTGGAAACATTGGTTTGTGCAGCCTGAACTGCGCTACTGGATGTGCCAGCCCTTTGGCGGCCACTTCTTCGGTGCGCATTTGTTGTACGGAGTATATAATGTGGGAGGTATGAAACTCCCTCTGGGGCTCTTTAAGGGAATACGTTCTTCAAGATATGAAGGGGACTTTATGGGGCTTGGAGTATCATACGGCTACCACTTTATTCTCGCCCCCCGCTGGAGTATCGAGACAAGCGTCGGCGTAGGATTTCTGCATACCGGATATGAACGCTACCGTTGTTTGCATTGCGGTGAACAGACTGGCGGCGAACATAAAAACTTCATTGCGCCAACCCGGGTTGCGGTATCACTGGTATATCTGATAAATTGAGAGTTGTTTATAATTTAGTAATTTGTAATTAAACATAGAGCATGAAAAACTTAATCCGTATTCCTTTGACATTGACACTCCTGTTCGCTACGTGCTGTCTCTGTCTTGGGCAGGAGTTTTACCGGGGAGAACTATTTGTTACCGGACAACATTTTTCGCTGACGAATGGGCACCTGAATGTGGAATTGTCTGTTGACTTCGAAGGACTGAAAATGCCTTCGGATGAGTCGCTGACCGTGACCCCCGTACTTAAAAACGGTGAATACGAGCAGGAGCTTCCTGCCGTACTCATCAACGGGACGGAGAAACAAAAAGTATATCAGCGGACACAGGCTTTGGCGGCTGGTAAACGCAATGATGCTAAGGTACGCATTTCGCCAATTCCGGCAGTGGTGATACGCAACGATCATGCGGCCTCCCGCGCGTTTACCTATAAAGTGTCGGTGCCCTATGAGCAGTGGATGGAGAGGGCTATACTCTTGTTGCGTTCACAGGAATGTGCCTGTCATGGTAAGAAAGGGGATGTTTATGAAGATAAGATAGCGGATGGAATCCGCCTGCCGAAGATGCAGGTATCCCGGTTGGATGCGGATATCGATGCCGATTTTCTTTCATTGGTGAACTTTATTCAGCCTGCACCGGACAAGGACACGTTGCATTGCATAACGGGATCTATCCCATACTTCAAACGGAAGGAAGGACAGAAAGACGGGAAGCAGCTTGGCGAACTCTCCGAGGAAAAGCAGAACTTCGAGATTTACTGCCGTCTTCGCAACGCACTGCATGATGTACGTCAGGAGATGGGTACAGAATTGGCGAAAATCAGTGTAACCGGTTACGGTGTCCCTGTGGGAAACCTGAAGAAAAACGAGACAAATGCCCTGATACGTGCTCTTAAGTTAAAGGAGTATTTACGTGAAAACCGCCTGGCGGGAAGAGCCTTGCTGGATGTGAGTTGGATTTCTGAAGATTGGGACTCCATCACTAGCCTGGTGAGAAAAAGTGATATGCTACTGAAAGAGGCTACCCTCGACCTTATTAATAATATAGAGATTGTTAAAGGTCGCGAACGTATGTTGATGTCGTTTGCAGACGGCAAGCCTTACAAGTATCTTATGGAGAAGATATTTCCTGAAGTAATGCGTGTGGACTATCGGATAGAATACACCCGCAAGCCTCTGGGCGCTGCTGAAAGTCTTCAGTTGCTACGCAGTGGAAAACAGCGCGCTCTTCATCTGAATGAATTCTTTGCTGTGGCAGGTAGCTATCCGGTGGGTTCTACTGAATATAATGATATACTGGACCTTGCTGCAAGGCTTTTCCCGGAGAGTCCGGAAACCAACATCAATGCGGCGGCGGTAGCTTTGAGCAAAAAGGAACTGTCTAAGGCACGTGGGTATCTGGAACCTTTTGCCACCCTTCCGATAGCCTATAATAACATGGGGATTCTCTGTCTGCTTGAAGGTAACCGGGATAAGGCGGAGGTGTACCTCACGATGGCGGCCGCCGCCGGAGTGGAACAGGCGATTAAGGCGTTAGAAAAATTGAAAATTAAAGATTAAGCAGTGAATAATAACCATAAACGGTATAATATATGAAAACGAGTAATTATTTGTGGGCTGCGCTGGCAACAGCAACCCTTTCGCTGTCTGCATGCAGCAGTGATGAAAACGAGAATGGAATGCAGCCGAAAGAAAAGACTGCAAAACTTGAACTTACATTAGTGGGAGCACCAGCGGACAGCCGTGCTACGGGGACTCTACCCACCACCGATGAATCCCAGATCAATCGCCTGACAGTAGCTGTATTCACCGGAGCGACGGGTAACCCTGTCAATGCCTTGCGGGAATTCACAGGCAAGGATATCAAAGATGCAGAGACTGGTAGTGGAAAGACGATTTCGATACTTTGTGAACCAGGCGACGAGCAAACAATCTATGTGGTAGCCAATGCTTCCCCGGCGCTTTTTGCGGGAGTAACCAACCTTGCTGGGTTCAAAGCCAAGTTGATGCTTCTTTCGGAAACGACCAAGGCTGCGGGAGCAGGTGAGGTAACGGATGCACAAAAGGCCAATAACCTTCCGATGTTGGGAATAGTAAACAAACAGAATCTCACGGCGGGCGTAGAAGCCACGGCTACCGCGGAGCTAACCCGTCTTGTTGCGAGGGTATCCATAAGCAGTATCAAGACCGCTTTCGACAAAGCGGGGCAATTTAAAGATGCCACATTCAACGTGACCGGTATCTATCTGAAGAATGCGAATAGTTCCGTCAATGCTGAAAAGACTGGCAGTGTTCCTATCAGTGGGAGTGACAAGGCCAATAAATACCTGTATGAAGCGGTGGCTTCCCATACAGCTAATACGGAACTCACTACTCCGTACTACTTCTATACATTTCCGAATGTTTCGACTACGCCGACCAAACTCATAATTAAAGGAACGTTTGATGCGGATGGAACCGGTTCAACCAGCGCTCCCGTGACCCGGTATTATCCCATCACTATTAATAAGAAACAGGCGAACACCACTATTACAGGAGGAGAGGGCACAGACAAAGGCAGCATAGTGGCTAACACCCGATACGTACTTAACGCCGTTATCAAGGGAGAGGGGGTGGATGATGATAGTAAGGAAATAGACCCTGCTACTTTGAAACTGACGGTTACTGTTGCTGATTGGGCGCTTACCATCAATCAGAATGTGACTTTTGAGTGATATTTTCTATGAGACAGATATGACATTATAAACCAATCCGTACCAGCCTATGCGAGTTCTCGGAATATTTCCCATCTTTCCGCTTCTTTTTATTCTTCTCTGTTGCGTTTCGTGCGTGCGTGAGGATATGGAAGGTTGTGTCCGGTATGAACTGCATGTCCGTGCGGTGGATGCGGATGGGAACGACCTTACCGGAAATGGAGTTTTGCAGAAATCGGATATCTACCTTTTTAATGAACAAGGTTTCGTCAGAATGATTCCCTCTGAGGGATTCTCGGACTTTTTCTTTGGAGAGGATAGGGACGAACGGCTCACGCTCGTAGCTTGGGGTAATCTGAAAGAAGATACTCTGATTACTACGGAGATAGCACCGGGAACATCCCTGAAAGATGCGAAACTCCAGCTTCGGCAATATACCCACGGTACGCACATTCCGCTAACAGACCTGTTCTATTGTCGCAGAGAAATAGGGGAGATAAGCACGCGGGGTGTGGAAGGAGCGGATATTACGCTCGTAATGGAACGTATGGTGGCGGGCCTCAGTATACGCACGCGTTATCTTGCCGAACGTTATCCTTATAACGGTGAAGCATATCGTTTCGTCGTACACTGCATCGGTACGGAAATGGATTTTATGGGTGAGGCTTCGGGGGACGGAGCCGGATACGAACCGGCTTCCGTTACTGACGCCAAGGGGGATGTCTATGCACCGCTTTTCCATATATTCCCTACCGGGGAGGGACAACCGTTGGAAATAGACGTCTACCGGAAAGATGAGAAATTATTTACTATCACTAAAGATAATGAACTTCGTCCTTTGTATGCCCCTGTGGGGCAACAGACCAACATTGATATAGACTTTCGTTATGCGGAGGTTAAGGTTTTTGTGAGTGTGGTTCCCTGGGGAACGGTCGGTCAGGATGTAGAAATGTAAGTAAAAAGTGTATGATTAGGTTATTTGAATACAGGGTATACCCGAAAACGGAAGAACCCATACCGTTTTGCTGGAAGGTACTTTTTGTGCTGTTCATGCTGGGCACACTGTTAGCAATGGCGGCTGTGTGCAGTTCTTGCCAACCGGAAGAAGGGGGCATGGAGGATATGGATATGGAGGGTTTACCCGCTACCATTCGGGTGGAAGTGCAGGGAGAAGAACAAGCGAATTTTGTTACTCGGACAGTCAATGAGAGTGTGATCAGTGATCTGCACATTTTGGTCTATAACAGTGCGGGTGAGCTGATCGGACAGAAATACCAGACGGGTAGTTCTACGGTTACCATTAATACGCGCAGTGCTACCGGATGTACCATATATGCCGTTGCCAATACGGGTAAAGCTGACTTGTTTAAGGGATATACCATGCATAAGGAGTCTTATCTGAAAAGTATGGTATACAGCCTGACCAATTGGGATGACTTGAATAAAGGCACCAATCTGCCAATGACGGGAAGCATGAAAAGTGTGAATATCAAGGTGGGGGCAAACACATTGTCGGGAACACTGGTATTAACTCGTATGGTCGCAAAAGTTGAGTTAAAGATTAAAGTGAAAGAAAATAGTGGGATTAACATTACTAATTTGAAAATTTATAATCTTCCTAAAAGCTCTTACTATGTATCCGGTACAGCAGATGCGACAAATACCACTTGGTTGAACTGTGGCGGTATAGGTCCAAGTAGTACAACCACTGCCGGTACAATATTCTATATGTTTGAAAACCGTAGAGGAACCAAAACGATTTCCGCCCAAAAGGATAAAACGACTGCAAATGCGCCTGCACATGCTACGTATGTAGAAATTAACGGCACAATAGGCACTGTTACAGCAAAGTGGACAGTGTATCTTGGAGAAAATAATACGAGTGATTTCAATATCAAGCGGAATGGCAATTATACGTATAACATTACTCTGAATGACGTTGCGGTAACAGATACGAGGGTTGTTGTAGATTTTACGGGAACAGAAGATTTGAGTAGTGCAGGTACGGCAAATTGTTATCTTGCCAAGAAGGTAAATACGTGGTATAAGTTTAAAGCTACAGTGAGAGGAAATGGGGCTGCCACTGCTGCATTGATTTCTCCGACCGGAAGTGCTTTGGCTGCTAATGCTGCTATCAGTCCTACAAGTGCAGAACTCGTTTGGGAAACCAATGGTCATGGGCAAATAATACAAGGTGTGATTCTGAAAGATGGATATGTTTATTTCAAAACTGGCCCGAAAGCTGAAGGGAATGCAGTGATTGCGGTAAAAGACAGAAGTGGTAATGTGTTGTGGAGCTGGCATATTTGGAAAACATCCTTTGATTTAGCAGAGTTTAATTCTAATCATACACAAACGTATAAAACTAATCCGAGAAAAATGAGCACAACTATTTATGCAAACACTCTTTCTTCTCGTGATTTAATAATGATGGACCGTAATTTGGGGGCGGCCGATAATACACCTTCCAATACAGATAACGTAGCTAAGACTTTTGGTTTATATTATCAATTCGGGCGTAAAGATCCATTTCCCAACGCTAAAAAAAGAGAAAGGCGTACTACTGCGGTTGCAGAAGTAATAGATATTGTTGATAAGGATAATAATCCGCTAACCATTAATGAGTTAATGAAATATCCTTATCAAACTCTTAATTCTGATATATCTAAAGATGTGAAGGATCTTATTCTTTATTCTATAAAAAATCCTTTAACCTTTATTCTTCGAGATGATAAAGATGGCCTTACAGATGATACATTTTCGGGAAATTGGATTTATGGAGCATATAAAGGAACATCTGCTTTAGATGCTTCCAATAAATTATGGGGTAGTGATTTTGTGGATAAATCAGGCAATTTAGCTCTTAATGCAACATTTAGTGGAAAAACGATTTATGATCCCTGCCCAGTTGGGTGGTGCATACCTCCTCAGGATACTTGGACTAACTTCACTAAAAATACCCCCGAACAATGGAATAATTATAATATAGCAGGAACTACTGGAAGCGGTACATTTATCAAATATTACAATTGTCCGGTTGAAGACCAAAAGAATTGGACTGACGGGGATGGAATGGGCTTTATGAAAGCTCCTGTTTTTGGACGTCGTTTTTACATCAGAGGAGAGGGAGGTGATGTTGCTTTTTACCCGGCAGAAGGTTGTCGTTTTGGGAAAGATGGAACTACAAGCGCTGTTGGAAGTGGTTGTTACTCTTGGTCATCGGCACCTACTTATGCAACGTCACCGGATGGTGGATATTTTATTACAAATCTTTCTTGGGTGTATCCGGTGGGATATACAACCCGATCATACGCAATACCTGTCCGTTGTGTTAAAGAAACATCTCTGTAAATAAATATCTAGTTCAAGCAGATGATGATAAGGATATGAATGGAAGGATGGTTTCTGCTCCAATGAAGAAAGTATTCACTGACACTCAATGAAATTAGCAAACAGTGCGGTTTCAAGGAGCTACTCACTTATCATGTAACCCAATATATGAATGTCGCCACTATTACTAAGTAATAATAGGACATTTTCTCCTCTATTAAAAAGTACATAATGCGATTTGAGCAGGTTAAGTCCAAAGGAAAAATCGCGTAATAAAGTACTATAGTCCTTTTTCTTTCATACTAAAATAAACTAACTGATTAGCCAATTATTCAATGGTTTCTGTTTATTCATACACAGAAGCTTCATACTACGGGTATTTTAAGAATAGACGGAAAAATCTTTATTTGAATGAATTGTTCATAAGTATAAGATGCTAAAAAAGAATATGATAACGTTTTGGTGTACTTCCTATGTAGAAAATAGAAAGTATAGTTAAATGATATTGTATAATGTGGCAAAATATCAGCGAATAGATAAAAAAATATGTTTTGTATATACTTTTTTGTTTTAAATCGTCTATGAAAAAATGTCTTTTTAAGTCTATCTATGGAACTCTCGGTTTTCAATATAGATAGAAGACATAAAAATAGTCTTTGAATTCTCCGGATATACTACCGCGTTTTCTTCCTTTTTTGGTGAGTAAGTATGTGATATGTATATGGGAGTAAATAATGATTCATTTCTACAAGGCGTGTAGGCTTCTATGTGGGATAGATTTATGGATTGGAAATACCATAGTAAGTGTTCATTTGAGCTTTATAGAAGTTACCGCATCTTTGCAACGTTAACGTTAGCGAAGAGATTTTGAACATGATTTATTTAATTTAAAAAGAAAAAGAACTATGAGTATTTTGTATAAGAAGGTTTGGAGATTACTAAATCCCCTCGATAAGAAATCAGCAAAGAAGGTATATCCGGTAATCACCTATAAGTATGGTGTGGCGATGGATCTGAAGCAGATTGCGAAAAAGATCAGCCGACTTTCCGGTGTAAGTGAAGGTGTGGTGAACTCTGTGCTGAAAGATTTTCGCACGGAGTTGAAAGAAGAGTTGCTTTTGGGGCGGTCGGTAAATATTGACGGACTGGGATTTTTTTATCTTGCCGCCCGTAGCAAGGGGGCGGATACAGCAGAGGCGTTTACAGCGAATGACATCACTGGCTTGCGCGTTTGTTTCCGTGCCAACAAGGAAATTCGTATTACGGCTAACGGAAGCACCCGCTCCGAAGGACTTAGCCTCAAAGATGTGGATCGCATCAATGACGAACTTCCTACAGAAGGTGGTGGCCCGTCGTCACCTGATGGAGGAATAGTGGAAAACCCGCTTGGATAAAGTCTAAAGCTGAGGAGCTTAGAAATTAAAAAATGAAGAATTATAAATTAAACGATTGTATTTATGAAGAAGTCTGTTTTGAAAAAAATACTGAAAGTAGTGATGGCTATTGTTTCGGCTGCGCTGGGAGCACTGGGGAACAATGCAATGAAGTGATGACGAGGAGATATAAGATCTGAGTTAAATAATAGATAGGGGAGTGTCGGAATTCAGGCACTTCCCTATATTTTTAATGAACCATTCCGTAAAGTAAAGATCGTAAAAAAGCTATTCTGTGGAGTCAGTACTGTGCTTGTTGTATTGATGAGCAAAAGAACTATGTGTAAATAACGAATGAAAATGCGTAAGAAAAAACTCGTTACTTAATTGTGTTTTCGCCTGAATAACTTTACCTTTGTTTTCATAAACCTAAAAACCCGGTAAGTCATGAAATACAAACTATTAGTTCTTGATGTAGACGGAACTCTGCTTGATAGTGAGAAGAAAATCAGCAAGCGCACGCTGGCCGCCTTGTTGAAAGTGCAACAGATGGGCGTACGCATCGTATTAGCTTCCGGCAGGCCCACCTATGGCCTTATGCCCATTGCCAAGGCTCTGGAACTGGGCAATTACGGAGGCTTCATTCTCTCCTACAATGGCGGGCAAATTATCAATGCTCAAAGTGGCGAACTACTCTTTGAGCGTAGGATAAACCCCGAAATGCTGCCCTATCTTGAAAAGAAATCCCGTAAGAACGGGTTCGCCATTTTTACGTATCACGAAGATACCATCATCACCGACTCGCCCGAAAACGAGCACATACGCCGCGAAGCCGAGCTGAATGGCCTGAAGATAATTGCCGAAACCGAATTCTCGATAGCGGTGGACTTTGCCCCTTGCAAGTGTATGCTGGTAAGCGATGACGAAGAAGCCCTCGTGGGACTGGAAGACCACTGGCGCCGGAGGTTGAACGGAGCGCTGGATGTATTTCGTTCGGAACCCTATTTTCTGGAAGTGGTGCCCTGCTCCATTGATAAATCCAATACGCTGGGCGCCTTGCTTGAGAAGTTGGGCATCAATTCCGAAGAAGTCATCGCCATCGGCGACGGAGTTTGCGATGTCTCCATGATACAATCCGCCGGACTGGGCATCGCCATGGGAAACGCCCAAGACTCGGTGAAGGTCTGTGCCGACCGCATCACCGCCTCCAACGATGAAGACGGCGTGGCCGAAGCCGTGGAGAAGGCGATACTTGCCGAAATCCGCCCCGCCGACGTGCCCCTGGAGCAGCTCAACCACAGCGACGAGGGGCAGTACATCGAGGAGGAGGCCCTGGAGCAGCTCAACCAGCGTGCCCGCCATGCATTGATGGGAAATCTGGGCATACAATACACTTACGCCTCCGAAGATAGGGTAGAGGCCACTATGCCCGTGGACGAACGTACCCGCCAACCTTTCGGCATCCTGCACGGAGGTGCCAGCCTGGCATTGGCCGAAACCGTGGCCGGACTGGGTTCCATGATACTTTGCAAGCCGGACGAAATAGTGGTCGGCATGCAAGTCAGCGGAAACCATATCTCCTCCGCCCATGAGGGGGATACGGTAAGGGCGGTGGCGACCATCGTGCATAAAGGCCGCTCTTCGCATGTGTGGAATGTGGATGTGTTTACTTCCACGGCCAAGCTGGTGTCTTCGGTGCGTGTAGTCAATAGCATACTGAAAAAGGGATGATCGAAAATGAATTGGACAACGGGCCACAAGAACCACCTGTTGAATCAGCTAAGAAGAACAATACCCGGATCCTCGTAAAAAGAACACTTGCGATTGCCGGTTTAGCCTTGGTTGTATATTTTTTGTACTCCATCGTTCACCTGTTTGTTTCGCCCGACCGCAACATTCAGCAAATCTACCTGGTGCCCGAAGACGCGGCATTTATCATCCAGTCCTCGGCGCCCATCGACGATTGGGCAAAGTTCAGTGGAAGCGCAACCTGGCAATGCCTGAAGCGGGCGAAAGCCTTCGAGGACGTCACCCGGAATGTGGAAACGCTCGACACCGTGGTCCGAAGCAATAAAATGTTGTTATCGCTTGTGGGCAAACGGGATATGCTCATCTCGATCCATAAAGTCCGTGCCCGCGATTGGGATTTCCTGATTGTGCTGGACATGCAAAAGGCCTCCAAGATGGACTTGTTGAAGGATCAGCTTGAAACGGTGCTCACCATGGCGGGCAGTTCCGTAACCAACCGGATGCACAACGGGATTAACATCCTCGAAATGCGCGATCCGGATACACGCGATATTTTTTATTGCGCCTTTGTGGACAACCATTTTGTAGGTTCCTATACCTCCAAACTTGTAGAATCGGCCATCAACTCACGCAACAAGCCCAAAATCGGTCTCGATCATTCTTTTATCGAAGCCGAAAAACTGGTGTCCGGCAAAGGACTTGTCCGCGTTTTTATCAATTATGCACGCCTGCCCCAATTCCTGAATATTTATCTGGGAACCGGGAACGAGTACATCGATATGTTCAGCAATTCCATGGATTTTGCCGGACTCTATTTCAATACCGACCACAAACGGATGGAGGTGAAAGGATATACCTTGCGTAAAGACACCGCCGATCCGTACATCATGGCCTTGCTGAACTCGGGTAAGCACCGGATGAAAGCCCACGAAATCCTGTCCGGACGGACGGCACTCTATACCAATATCGGTTTTAGCAATCCAGTGACATTTGTACAGGAATTGGAGAATGCACTCGCGATCCACGACCCGCAATGGTGCGAATCTTATAGGAGTTCCCGGAAGAAGATTGAAAGCCTGTTCGACATCTCTCTGGAAGAAAACTTCCTGAGCTGGATGTCGGGAGAATTTGCCATCACCCAGTCCGAACCGGGGCTGTTGGGGCACGATCCGGAACTGATTCTGGCCATCGGCGCCAAAAGCATCAAGGACGCCCGTAAGAATATGGAGTTTATAGAAAAGAAGATCAGACGACGCACCCCGCTCCGGATAAAGACGGTTGATTATAAGGGATTTGAAATCAACTATGTGGAAATGAAAGGCTTCTTCCGTTTGTTCTTCGGAGGGCTGTTCGACAAGTTCGAAAAACCCTATTACACGTACGTGGACGATTATGTGGTGTTTAGCAACAAAGCCTCGTCTCTACTCTCATTTATAGAAGATTACGATCAGAAGAACCTGTTGAAGGATAATCCGGGCTTTAAAAATGCCTTCTCGTACCTGAATTCGAGCTCTA
>ENA-ORTT01003160-ORTT01003160.1-human-gut-metagenome-genome-assembly--contig:-NODE-3160-length-11056-cov-2.471321_pt1 | contig 11056 bp, 5 predicted proteins | sample MGYA00242074_ERZ509197 | MGnify/ENA primary metagenome ERZ509197 (study PRJEB26280, sample SAMEA2338789) | human gut metagenome | biome: human gut; feature: human-associated habitat; material: faeces...
CCGACAAGCATCCGGGCATGGTGTTCCTCAACGGCAGGGCGTTGTATGAGGTGACCTCGCTCGAGGATACTTTTGCGCCGCGGTACCGTGACCATGTCAAGGACTATGTCACGGATGTCGCATGTGCGATCGACGATCCCGAGATGACCCAATGCGTATGGTACGCCCGGGTCGAGGACGACCGTACGGTGCTGTACGCGAATTTCCATGGCGCCGATCCCAATGAGGAATGCGTGGAAATCGCGGTGCGTCGGTCCTGTTTCTTCCCCAGACGCCATCACGTGAACTACATCACGGTCAGCGGGTTCGAACTGTGCCAGGCCGCCACGCAATGGGCGCCGCCCACCTCGCATCAGGTTGGCGCCATCGGACCGAACTGGGCCACCGGATGGATTATCGAGCGCAACCTCGTCCATGACATCAAATGCTCGGGCATCAGCCTGGGCACCAGCGAGGAAACGGGCGACAACGAATGGTATCGGACCGAGCGCAAGACCGGTCACCAGTACCAGCTCGAAGCGGTATTCAAGGGGCTGCGTATCGGATGGAAGAAGGGATTCGTCGGCTCGCATATCGTGCGCGACAACGTGATTCATGATTGCGGGCAGAACGCGATCGTCGGCCATATGGGCGGAGCGTTCAGCACCATCGAGCATAACCATATCTACCGCATTGGTGCCCGGCGCGAGTTCTTCGGCTGGGAGGTGGCCGGCATCAAGCTTCACGCGGCGCTCGACGCCCGCATCCTGGACAACTGCGTGCATGACTGTTCATTGGGGATGTGGCTTGACTGGCAGGCCCAAGGGGTGCGTATCAGCCGCAACGTGTTCTACGACAATGTCCGCGATCTGGAGATCGAGGTCACGCATGGTCCGTGCCTGATCGACAACAATGCGTTCTGTTCGGCGATGACATACGACAACTATGCTCAGGGGACGGCGTTCGTCAACAATCTGATTGGCGGCACCATCTCAAACAACAGCGTGTTGGATCGTTTCACTCCGTATCATTACCCGCATTCCACGGAGATGGCCGGCAACGCATTCGTCTATGGTGGCGACGACCGATACGCGTCCAACATCTTCCTCGACGGCGCCGGGACCTTCGGGTCCACAGGACTATCCGCATACCGCGGATACCCGTCCACGATGGCGGAGTATCTGCAAAGCGTCCACGACATCTTCGCGTCCGGGGTCACGAATGGGCACGATCCGCATCCCGTGCAGATGCTGTACAGCTGGGACAACGCCTACGTCGGCGAGGCCGAAGGCCCCGAAGGGGAGCAGGGGACCACGCATGTGGCGTCGCCCGTCAACGTCCGTTGCGAGTTCAAGGGGGATGACCTGTACCTGCTGTTCGATTGCCCGACGGAGCTTGCGGACAAGAAGGCGGCCGTCGTGGGCACGGCCGATCTGGGCGTGCCGCGCATCGTGGATGAACGGTATGAGGAGACAGATGGATCCGATATCGTGATCGACACCGACATCGTTGGGCGCCGGCGCGCGGAACTGAGTTCCGTGGGGCCATTCGCCGAACTTCATCCGGGATCCAACCGTCAGCTGGCCTGGTGTGGCGCGGTCCGGACGACGGACGACGCCTGCCCCTCCTGCGGCGTCAAGGAATGGTGAGACCATGAAGATTTCCAATCCGGTGCTCACCGGCTTCCACGCCGATCCCTCGATGATCCGCGTCGGTGACACTTACTACATCGCCAATTCCACGTTCGAGTGGTTCCCCGGCGTGCAGCTGCACGAATCCAAGGACATGGTCCACTGGAACCCGCTGCCCGCCGCGCTGAACACCACCGAGCTGCTCGACATGCGCGGCAACTCGGCCTCCGGCGGCATCTGGGCCCCGGACCTGAGCTACGCCGACGGCAAGTTCTGGCTGATCTACACCGACGTGAAGGTCGTCAACGGCGCGTTCAAGGACTGCACCAACTACCTGGCCACCACCGAGGACATCCACGGCCCGTGGTCCGGTCCGATTCGCGTCAACGGCGTGGGCTTCGACGCCAGCCTGTTCCATGACGACGACGGCCGCAAGTACCTGGTGCAGCAGACCTGGGATCACCGTGAATACAAGCATGCGTTCCACGGCATCACGCTGACCGAGTTCGACGTCGAGACGATGCAGCTGAAGCCGGAGACGGCCCGCACGATCTGGATGGGCGACGACGTCAAGCTCGTCGAGGGCCCGCACCTGTACAAGATCAACGGCTGGTACTACCTGTTCGCGGCCGAGGGCGGCACCGTGTGGACCCACCAGGAGGTCGTGGCACGCTCCCGCACGCTCGATGAGCTCTCGTTCGAGGCCTCGCCCACGAACCCGTTCATCACGAATTTCGACACCCCGCGCAGCTACCTGCAGAAGCAGGGCCACGGCGCCCTGGTGGACACCCCGTCCGGCGAATGGTACTACGCCTCGCTGTGCGGCCGCCCGTGGCACCACGAGACCGAGTCGTTCACCGACCCGCGCGGCTGGTGCACGCTGGGCCGCGAGACCGCGATCCAGAAGGTCGAGTGGGACGAGGACGGCTGGCCGTACATCGTCGGTGGCCATGGCGGCGAACGCTACGTGGAGGCCCCGAAGGACGCAATCGAGACGGTTGCGCCCGAGACCCGCGACCAGCACGACGAGTTCGAGTCCGATACGCTCGACCCGCGTTGGAATACGCTGCGCGTGCCGTTCGACGCGAAGATGGGTTCGGTCGGCGGCGGCAGCCTGAGGCTGATCGGACAGGGGTCGCTGTGCAACACCTTCGACCTGTCGCTGGTGGCCCGCCGCTGGCAGGCGTTCGATTTCGACGCCGAAACGTGCGTCGAGTTCGACCCGAAGACCTACCAGGCGATGGCCGGTCTGACGAACTACTACAACGACCAGCACTGGTCGTGGGCGTTCGTCACGTATGACGAGGACCGCAAGTGCCGCGTGATCGAGGTGGCGCAGAACGACCGCAACAACTACACCTCGTTCCTGCGCGAGAACGCCGTGGTCGTGCCCGAGGGTGTCGAGCGTGTGTGGCTGCGCGCCAAGGTGCGCACCCAGTGGTACACCTATGAGTACTCGTTTGACGGCCAGACCTGGACTGAGCTGCCGGTCAGGCTTGACGCGAAGATCCTCTCCGACGACTACGTGAACCAGACGTACGGCGGCTTCTTCACCGGAGCATTCGTGGGTCTGGCCGCGGTCGACTACTCCGGCTACGGCGAGGTGGCCACCTTCGACCACTTCGACTACCGGGAAATTCCTGGGATGGAAGACTGATAGATGGTCGTTTCGCGGGATGTCTTCCCGCGAAACGACCATATCAATAATCAGTATTGTTTTGGCGCATGATGGCAACGTTTTGCGAAGATATGAGAACGATATGAGCAGTGAAGTATGCAATGAGACAGGAATGGCTCTGGAATGTTCCGCCCGACGAGCCGACGGCGCGGGACGGTATGTGCGTCTTGATGAATGCGGTCTTGCCGTCGAAGTTGACTGGCACGGAGGAAACGGGTCCCCCGCCGATCCGTGGCGTTGCACGGTAACGGTGCGCAATGACGGCTCCGTTGCGTTCGAAGGGGTCGTTCGCATCGATATCCCGATTCGGGCTGACGGTGAACCGCGGTTCTTCCTGCCAGGGTTCATGTATGGGCGTAATCGTGGAGAGGCGCCGCTGCGAACCGCGACGAAATTTCCCCGGCTTCGCGAACGGAGCGAACTGCCGGCCTCATCATGGTGGATGATTCGAGGAGACAGGCTGTCCAATCCATGTGCATTGGCCGTGACCCGTTCCCGTGTCGTCGGTGTGGTGTCCAGCCCCTATCTGGTTGACCGCGGTGATGGGATGTTGGTCGGACATGAGGCATGTGATGAACTGCCTTTCGTCCAGTATGCGGGATTCAGCTGCATGTTGCCGACGCCTGGAATCGTGCCCTGCGACGACCACGCCTCGGTGGGCGTGACTATCGGCTATGAGAACGCGCCCTGGTTGTTCGTCAGCTCGACGGATATCCGCGAACGTCCTGACTCGGCGGAAGGGCCGATTACACTGGCGCCTGGAGGCGCGGCGATTATGCGCTTGGACGTCGTCGACGCTCCCGCCCGGGATGAACGGGCTATCATACCGGTGCTGGAAACCGTATACCGTCGTTTTCATGAACCGCCGCGCCAGGTCGGCGCTCCCGTTCGGGCTATACGCGACATTGCAGTCGCCGTTGATAGAGACGCGTGGCTGGAGGACGAACACATGTACGCGGGGTTTGTCTTCGACCATCATAGTCCGGGAGATGAGATCATCGAAGGTAAGCCGTATATGTACCGCCGGCTGGGATCGAGTAGTTGGACCAACGGCATGGCCTCCGCGGTACCGATGTTGGCGTCGGCTTGGCGGTTGGGGGACGATGCCATGCGTCGTCACGCCCTCGACGGCATCGAGCATATCATCCAACATTGCATCAACCCGACGAACGGATTGCCCTACACGGCGGTGGAACATGAGCGGTGGAGCAACCGCGGTTGGTGGTTCGACGGACTGTCCAATCCCGGACACAGCGGGTACCTTGTCGGGCAGACGATGTACTCGGCGTTGCGGGCGTGGCAGATCGAGCGGCGGTTCGGCGGAATCGATCACTCGGACTGGCTGAAGATCATCGGGAACGTCATTCCCCGATTGGCGGCAGGGCGCAATGCGGTTGGCGAATACCCATTCGTGTTCGATGAGATGGACGGCTCAGGAGCCGAGTACGAATCGTTCGGCGGTGTGTGGTGTCTGGCCGCATCCGCGTATTGGGCTTTGCTGACCGGCGACCACTCGGATCTGGATGGGATGCTCCTATCCGAACGTCATTATCATGACCGGTACGTGGCGCATATGGAATGCTATGGTGCGCCGCTGGATACATCGAAAGCCGTGGATTCCGAAGGTATATTGGGGTATATCAAGGCGGTCGGATGCCTATACGCCATTACCGGAGACGCTATGTATCTTGACCGGATGCGAGAGGCGTTCGCCTATGAATGCAGTTTCCGCTTTTGCTGGAATTCGCCCGTTGGCGTACCGCCTCTGAACGAAGTCGGCTGGTCGAGTTGCGGAGGCAGCGTCACTTCGACCAGTAACGCCCATATCCATCCGATGTCAAGTGTGGCCATCGAGGATATGGTTTATTACCTCCGATATCGGAACGACACATATATCGCGTCGCGTTTGTGCGATGCGGTCGGCTGGAGCTGCCAGACATATAACCTCAAGGATGGTGAGTACGGATATGGGCGGGTCGGCTGGATGTCGGAACGGTTTTGCCACTGCCAGGGGTTTTTGGACGAGAGGTACCCGGATGGAAGCCTGTGCAGCACGTGGCGTTGTCTGATGCCTTGGGCGGCGGGAGCGATCTTGGACGGTCTGACGGGTCTGTACTGGGACGTCATGCCGCATGATGAGTTGCCAACCGTCACCATGGTATCGCGGGCGATGGGTTGCGTCCATGATGAGAAAGGATGAAACAATGGGTGCGGGAACCATGGATCATATGGAGACCAGCCTGTTTGAACAGTGCGGCTACAGCCGCGAGGCCATCCAGGCCCGCCTGGAGCGCAACTGGTATGAGATGTTCGAAGGTCCGGACAAGATCTACTGGGAGAACGACGAGGGCCTCGGCTATGTGATGGACACCGGCAACCACGACGTGCGCACCGAGGGCATGAGCTATGCGATGATGATCGCCGTGCAGTACGGCCGCAAGGACGTGTTCGACAAGCTGTGGGGCTGGGTCATGAAGTATATGTTCATGACCGAGGGCTTGCACAAGGGCTACTTCGCCTGGTCCGTGGACCCCAGCGGCGTGCCGAACGCCGACGGCCCGGCCCCGGACGGCGAGGAGTACTTCGCGATGGATCTGTTCCTGGCCGCCGCGCGCTGGGGCGATGGCGAAGGCGTGTACGAGTACTCCCGCCACGCCCGCTCGATCCTGCACACGTGCGTGCACCGGGGCGAGGACGGCGAAGGGTATCCGATGTGGAACCCGGAGAACCATCTGATCAAATTCGTCCCGGAGACCGAATGGACCGACCCGTCCTACCATCTGCCGCACTTCTACGAGGTGTTCGCCGGGCGCGCCGACGAGGCCGATCGTCCGTTCTGGGCGCAGGCCGCTGCCGCCAGCCGTCGGTATCTGGTCACCGCCTGCCATCCGGAAACCGGCATGAACCCCGAATACTCAAACTATGATGGCACGCCGCACGTCGACGAACGCGACCACTGGCACTTCTACTCCGACGCCTACCGCACCGCCGGCAACATCGGGCTGGACTGCCTGTGGAACGGCGTCGTGCCCGAGCTGTGCGATGCGAATGCGCGTCTGCAGCGTTTCTTCCTCGAACACGACCGCACCTGCGTGTACGCGGTCGACGGCACGCCGGTGGACGAGACCGTGCTGCACCCGGTCGGCTTCATCGCCGCCACCGCCGAAGGCTCGCTCGCCGCGATGCACTCGCAGGAGCCGGACGCGCTCGACAACGCGATCCGCTGGGTGCGCCTGCTGTGGGACACCCCGATCCGCACCGGCACGCGCCGCTACTACGACAACTTCCTCTACGCCTTCGCGTTCCTCGCGCTCGCGGGCGAATACCGCGTGTGGTGAATATGGCTGAAACAAGGAGTTGGACACAATGAAATCGACATTGCATATCAATCCGTTGTTCGGTGAAGGATGCGTGCTGCAATCCGGCATGCCGGTGAGGATCTGGGGTGGTGGCCGCCCCGGTTCCACGATCGAGGTCTCGGTCGCGGGACGGCGTGCCGATGCCATCGTCGACGCCGATGGCGCGTGGACGGTCACGCTCGAACCGTTGGACGCCGGTGGTCCCTATCGCATGACGGTCAGTGAAACGTCGGAAGCGGCAACGCGGGAATCATTGAGCCATGACGTTTATGCGGGCGAGGTGTTCATTTGCGCCGGACAGTCGAATATGGAATATCAGATGGAATTTCTGCACTGGCGTTATCCGTCCGAATTCACGCGTGAAGCCGACTCGCTGCTGCGACATTGCAAAGTGCCGGTCAGATTCGATTTCCACGGGCCGCGTCATGAATTCGATGAACCGGTACAATGGGTTGGCGCTGCATCGGATACCCTTGATGAGTTCACTGGAATCGGCTACTTTTTTGGACGTATGATTCGGGAATCGTTCGGTGTGCCGGTCGGTCTGCTTAATATCACGCTCGGCGGCTCACCGATCGAATCATGGATGGATGAGGAGACACTCGTTGCATGGCCGAGGATGCTCACTGATCTGGCACCATACCGGAATGATGATGAAGCCCGTGTGCGCAATGAGTCTAGCATTGAGGCCCGCACCCGGTGGCATGAAGATCTGCGTGTGCGAGAAGTCAACCGATGGAATGAGGATGCGGAAACCGGAACCGTGAACCTGCCTGCATTCCTGTCGGATGCCGATCCCCGTCTAGCTGGGTTCCGCGGTGTGATCCGCTTGCGGCGTACGGTTATGTTGCCGACGTATGCGGTTGGACGGCCTGCTGTGCTGCACTTGGGGGCGATGGTTGATTCGGACATCACCTATGTGAATGGTGTTGAAGTGGGGCGGTCCGAGCACCAGTATTTCTCCCGTGACTACGTTGTCCCGGAGAATGTGCTGAAGGCCGGCCCCAACGATGTAGAAGTACGGCTGGTGTGCGAACGCGGCACGGGCCGGTTCACTCCCGGTAAGCGCATGCATCTGGATGTGGGCGATGACTCGTTCGATCTGAGCGGAGCTTGGCGGTACATGATCGGTGCCGAAATCGATGAGGATTGTCCGACGGAAGATTCCCTGCAGTGGAAGCCATTAGGCCTGTACAACGGCATGACCGCGACCTGCGCCGGGTACGGCGCCCGTGCGGTGCTCTGGTATCAGGGTGAATCCAATACTGGTGATGTGGCCGATGAGTATGGGCATATGCTTACGGCGATGATCGGCTGCTGGCGACATGCTTGGGATCAAGAACGATTGCCGTTCCTGATTGTGCAGTTGCCGGTATTTTCAATCGACAATGTCGAGGATGGTGGATGGGCCTTGGTGCGGCAGCATGAATGGCAGGTGTCGAAGACCGTTGATGATGTGGCAACAGTGGTTGCGCTCGACGCCGGTGAATGGAACGACCTGCATCCGTGGAACAAGCGTGTGGTCGCCGAGCGGTTGTTCCACGCGGCCTGCGGTCTTGTCTATGGTAAAAATGACGCACCGAAATCACCTGAACCGAAGTCCGCGGTGTTGACAGACGGTGAGCTCGTCATCGACTTTGCAGGTGGTCCGTTATACACCTTGGACGGGGACGAACCGCGCGAATTCGAGCTTGTCTGGGAGGACGGCTCCGTGCATGCCGTCTCCGGGCGCGTTGAAGGCGACAAGGTCGTCATTCGTGTGCCCTGGCGTAAGCCGACATCCATCCGATACGCGTGGAGTAATGCGCCCGGTCGTGGTCTACTGTGTTCGGGGAACGGTATGCCTGTGCCACCGTTCGCCATGCCGATTGAGTAGAGAAGACGCGCCGAAACCGGATGTTCGCCGTTCGACCAAGTCGGGACGTGGCCGGACGCCGAACTTGCTATCGGATGTCTTGAGCAATTCCAAGAGGTAGCGGAGCATATAGGAGTCTGTTGGGCAGAATGATCGGTCCGACGATTCCGCCGTTCGCCGAATCCGTCGCAAAACGGAGCCGTTCACGAAAGGAATGAACACATGAGAAACTTCATCTTCCACAATCCGGTCAGGATTTACTTCGGCGAAGGCCAGGCCGCGCATGTGGCCGAGGAGGCCAAGTCGCGCCCCGGAGCCGTGCTGCTGGTCTACGGCGGCGGCTCCGTCAAGCGCAACGGCGCCTATGACGCCGTGACCGCCTCTTTGCAGGCCGAGGGCATTCCCTACTTCGAGCTCTCCGGCGTTCAGGCCAACCCCCGCAGCGGCAAGGTATACGAGGGCATCGACCTGGTCCGGCGGACCGGCGCGGACTTCCTGCTGGCACTGGGCGGCGGCGTCTGCGGTGATCTGACCGGATTTGTGGCGGCTACTTATTTAAGAGGCATTGATTTTGTACAGATTCCAACTACATTGCTGGCACAGGCAGACAGCTCTATTGGCGGTAAGACAGGTGTGGATTTTGACAGCTATAAGAACATGGTAGGCGCATTTAAGATGCCCAGACTGGTATATATGAACCTGTCCGTATTAAAAACGCTGGAAGAGAGACAGTTTTATTCCGGATTTGCGGAAGTAATGAAATCCGCACTGATCAAGGATGCGCCCTTCTATGAGTGGCTGATCGAGAACATGTATGAGATCTGCGAGCGGGATCTGAATACCCTGGAAGAAATGGTGATCCGTACCTGCTCCATCAAGAAAATGGTGGTGGAAAAGGATCCTACCGAGCAGGGAGACCGTGCTCTCTTAAATCTTGGACACACGATCGGACATGCTATCGAGAAATACAAGAATTTTGAATTGTATCATGGAGAGTGTGTGGCACTGGGTACGGTAGCTGCAGCATATATTTCCTGGAAAAAAGAAATGCTGAGCATGGAAGAATTTTATGAGATCCGTGATATGTTTGTACCGTTTTATCTGCCAATCTCCGTGGACGATATCGATCCGCAGGAGATCTTGAAACTTACAAAATCCGATAAGAAGATGGAAGCCGGTACGATCAAATTTATTCTGTTAAAGAAGATCGGAAAGGCAGTTATCGACAGAACCGTTACGGATGAGGAAATTCTGGCTGCCATCGAAGAAATCAATTTTAGTGAAGAGGATGCTCATGAATAAGGAAAAGAAAAGTAGTCGAGTTGTTATGTTGATCATAGATGCCCTGATTGCAGCCGTACTTCTGGTACTGGATCAGTTTACCAAGCATCTGGCGGTGGTACATCTGAAGAACCAGCCGGCCTATGTGATCATTGACGGAGTTCTGGAATTGCAATATCTGGAGAACAGAGGATCCGCATTCGGTATGCTGCAGAACCAGAAGATATTTATTCTGTTTGTGGGAATCGTATTTCTTGCGGTGCTGTTGTTTTTCCTTTTCAAGCTTCCGGAACAGAAGAAATTCCGAATCGTGCATGTATTGCTGGCAGTGATCATTGCCGGAGGTATCGGCAACATGATCGACAGATTCCGACTGGATTATGTAGTGGATTTTATCTCCTTCGTACTGATCAATTATCCGATCTTTAATGTGGCGGATATTTATGTGGTAGTGGCTACCATTGGCCTGTTTATTCTGTTTTTGTTCGTATACAAGGAAAAGGATCTGGAATTCCTCAACTTTAAGCAGAATCGTTATCGGGAGATGAAATAATGGAAGAACTCCGATTTCAGATAGCAGATGAGATGGAAGACGAACGGCTTGACAAATGTATGAGTCTGCTTGTGGAGAATCTGTCCCGTTCTTTTATCCAAAAGCTGATCAAAGACGGAAATGTGCTGGTAAACGGTACGCCGGTAAAGGGAAGTTGTCGTGTCAAATGTGATGATGAAGTAGTCTTCTCCGTGCCGGAATCTGTGGAACCGGATATTGAACCGGAGAACATCCCTCTGGATATCCTGTATGAGGATGCGGATCTGATCGTGGTGAATAAGCCGAAGGGGATGGTGGTGCATCCGGCGGCGGGACATTACAGCGGCACTCTGGTTAATGCACTGATGTATCACTGTGGCAGGGATTTGTCCGGGATCAACGGAGTACTGCGCCCCGGTATTGTACATCGTATCGACAAGGATACCACTGGATCTGTCATTGCCTGCAAAAATGACAAAGCCCACCGGTGCATTGCAGAACAGTTGAAGGAACATTCCATCAACAGAAGATACCGTGCCATCTGTTTCGGAGAGCTGAATCAGGAGGAAGGCACCATCGACCAGCCCATCGGCAGGCATCCGAATGACCGTAAAAAAATGGCGGTGAACCACCAGAACGGAAAACGTGCCGTGACCCATTACCGGGTATTACAGAGATTTCAGGGATATACTTATATAGAGTGTGTGTTGGAGACCGGAAGGACACACCAGATCCGTGTGC
>ENA-ORTT01003168-ORTT01003168.1-human-gut-metagenome-genome-assembly--contig:-NODE-3168-length-11035-cov-2.624772_pt1 | contig 11035 bp, 8 predicted proteins | sample MGYA00242074_ERZ509197 | MGnify/ENA primary metagenome ERZ509197 (study PRJEB26280, sample SAMEA2338789) | human gut metagenome | biome: human gut; feature: human-associated habitat; material: faeces...
CCAGCAATGCTCCCTTGGGCAGTTTTGCACCGATCTTGGAATATTTCTGTGGATTATGCAGGAAGTCCACGACTTCCACCAGAGATTCCTTTGCTTCGTCTTCACCGGCCACATCCTTGAATGTAACGCCGGTCTCCTTCTGTACATATACCTTGGCATTGCTCTTGCCCACGCCCATGGGTCCGCCGCTTCCGCCCATTCTGCGGAACAGAAAACCTGCCACGATCCAGATCAGTACCACCGGCAATACCACGGTTACCAGAATCTCCATCAGGAAATTGGAAGTATTGCTGGTCACGCGATTCCCCTGCACATCATGCTCCTGCAATCTGGCTGTCAGGGTATCCAGATCCTCCATCAGCATTGTATAATATACAGTCTGGGACTGTGTCACCTTCTGGGTAATTCCATAGAAGCTGACATAACTGCCCGGTGCCGGGGTGGCTGCAGCTTCCTGCTTCAGCTGTACCGTCACCATGCCGCTTTCCTTATTTACCTCCACCGCAGCAACCTTGTCCGCTTCCAGATCCTTCAGGAAATCGGTATAAGATACTTCCGTTCCGGTATTGGTGCCGAAGAACGCATTATACAGCATCAGTACAACGATCACTGTCATCAGTCCCGACAGGATCAGCATCAGGATGCTGGGGCGCTTCGGTGAACCATTGCCGTTGCCTCCGTTACTGTTATTGCCGTTCCCACCATTGTTACCGCTGCCGGGAGCTCCGTTGCCATTGCCTCCGTTGCCGGGACCATAGCCGTTATTATATGACTCAATTAATTTTCTCATGTCATCTCCATTTTCTATTTTATACGCTATTGCACTTCCGTTATTTCAACTGCACAGTTGAAATCTGAGCAATCATATCTATTATAGAGATAACCTGTGGATAAATCAATAGCTCAAATATGAAAAAACTCTGAACTATTCCCGGAAATAACGAATACCCGGAAACCATGTTTTTCTACAGTTTCCGGGCATTCGCCAGCAACAAACAACTCACAACAACCAATTATATACTAACACCCTTCAAACATAACGTTGATCTCCGACTGATACAAAGTCCAGGTATTGATCAGGGTATTCATACCTTCGTTGGGTGTCTGGATCTGCAGTGCAGCGTATTTCTGTTTCCAGTAGGCTGCCAGATCGGTGTAGACTGCGTCCACTCTTTTCAGATCGCTGTATTTTACCCGGATCCGTCTGCCCTCTTCACGATTGCCCTCTCCCAGCACGATCACAAAACGGGCTTCTTCGCCGGGCTGTAATTTGAAGTTCTTCTGCAAGCTGCCGCGGTGATTGCCACCAAGTTCTGTGGAACCTTCCAGAGTTCCTCTCTCCAGGCCTGCCGAATGATCTTCGGTACCATAAACTCCCAGGAATTTCTCTCTGACGCAGTCATAGCCGTCCGGTGTGAAGTTGGCGGTAAGATACTGATACCCTTTTTCTTCGTAGAACAAGTCCTCCTCGATGATGCCGTCTTCATAGGAAGAACCGGCACAATACAGACTCATCTGAAAATTCTGGTTGTCTATCATAATGTGATGGAACGAAAATTCCATGTAAGTAAATAAGGAAAGATTTCTAACTGCATCGGTGGTATTTTTCACCTTTACATCCCACAACAGTACATTTTCCCCGCGGGGAATAACCATGGTCTGTGAGGATGCCAGTCCGTCATATTCGCTCTCGTAGACGGTGTAGTAAGATATGAAAGAAAAGGAAGAGATAAGAAACAGGTTTCTATCTATCCGGTAGCTGAATAATCGGACTTGACGAAAAGTCTTGCCGGAACTTTTCACTCGTATAACAGGCAGTATAAGCCCCAGACTTTTTGTCTGGGGCTTTTGTTTCTATACATGAGATAAACTTTTAATGAAGTTTTTCGGTAACAATTATCATTTGATTCTTCCTGATATACAAAGCAGGAAAGATAAAGGAGAAATTATGTTTGCAGACAGAGCGAAAATATATATCCGTTCCGGCAAGGGCGGAGACGGACATTGCAGTTTCAGAAGAGAACTCTATGTACCGAACGGCGGACCCGACGGCGGAGACGGAGGACGCGGAGGAGATTTAATCTTTGCAATCGATGAAGGATTAAATACGCTTGTAGATTACCGCCATAAACGAAAATATGCGGCAGGAGACGGAGAACCGGGCGGAAAACGGCGATGCCACGGAAAAGACGGGAAAGATCTTATCCTTTATGTTCCGGAGGGAACAGTGATCAAAGAAGCTGTGACAGGGAAAGTTATTGCCGATATGTCCGGCGATAACCGCAGACAGATTGTATTAAAAGGCGGAACCTATACAGTTGATACAGAGGATGATGCATTTCATTCCAACGGGAATTTTGTTGTCAGTGGAGGTACTTACAGTGTGTCATCGGGAGACGATGGGATTCATGCAGATGGGAACGTTACGATTTCCGGAGGGAGTATAGATATATTAAAAAGCTATGAAGGAATCGAAGGATTGAGTATTGATATTACAGGGGGCGAGCTTTCTGTACTGGCCTCTGATGACGGAATGAATGCAGCAGGAGGAAATGACGGCAGCGGATTTGACGGACCCGGAGGCGGGGGAGATCAGTTTGCGGTTACGGAAGGCGCCTATATTCACATTTCCGGAGGTAAGCTCCATGTCAATGCGTCGGGAGATGGCATTGATTCCAATGGGGATCTTACGGTTTCCGGTGGAGAAACTTATGTTTCCGGTCCTTCTAATGATGGAAACGGAACATTGGATTACAGTGGCAGTGCAGTGATTACGGGAGGAGTCTTTGCAGCGTCAGGATCATCGGGGATGGCGCAAAGCTTTGATGATTCTTCCACACAAGGGTGCATGATGGTCAATGTAGAGGCGCAGGAAGCCGATACGGATATTGTACTTTTGGATGACAGTGGAAATGAAATTTTGAGCTGGAGCGCTGAAAAAACGTATTCATCTGTCATTATAAGCTGTGAGGAAATTAAAGAGGGAGAAAATTATACCGTAAAATGTGGAGAGACAGAACAGAGTGTTACGATGGACAGTTTGGTTTATGGAAGTAATTCTCCGTCAGGAGGAAATCCCGGAGGCGGTCAGAGAGGAGGAAACCGAAAAGAAGATGACATGCGGGAAAAACCGGAAAGAGGTCAGGAACCGGGAAAGAAAGAAAATCCGCAGGAAAGTATGCCGCCTGATATGCCATCGGGTGGCAGCACAGAAAACAGTTCCTCGGAAGGAGGCGGCAGCTTATGAAGTCATGGTCAAAAATCGCATTGATTCCGGCATACAATCCGGAGTATTGTCTGGTAGATTTGGTACAGACATTAAAGAAAAAGGGATTTTGGATTTTAGTAGTGGATGACGGAAGTTCAGAAGAACATAAAATAATATTTCGGGATATTAACGATGTAGGAAATGTGCTTATACTTACGCATATAAAAAATGAAGGGAAAGGAAGTGCTTTAAAAACAGGTCTGTCTTATATTCAAACAAATATATCCGATTATTGTATTGTAGTGACAGTAGATGCAGACGGACAACACAGTCCGTCAGATGTGGAAAAGATATGTAAGGAAGCACAACGGTATCCGGGATATCTGATTTTGGGAAGCAGAAAAATACAAAAAGAAACACCGTTTAAAAGTAAATTTGGAAATCGGATCACCCGTATTGTCTATGGGCTTATTACAGGGGTTCATCTTTATGATACACAGACAGGGCTACGGGCTTTTGATAACACAATTCTTTCGGATTTACTTGAAATTCCGGGAGAACGATATGAATATGAAATGAATGTACTGCTGGAATGCAGCAGAAAGCAGATTTTCATGAAGGAGATTCCGATTGAAACAATTTACAGAAATGAAAATGTTGGATCTCATTTTCATCCGTGGAAAGATTCTTGCATGATCTATAAAGAGATTTTAAAATTTTCGGCATCCTCATTTCTCAGTTTTCTTTTAGACTATGGGATGTACAGCGCATTTCTATGGGTTATGAGGGGAACTGCAAAAGGTTTTTCTGTCTTGTGCTCCAACGTCGCGGCGAGAATCATAAGCGGATGTTTTAATTATCACATAAACCGAAAACTGGTTTTTCAAAAAGAAACCAATACGACTGCAATGGCGGCAGAATATGTTTTCTTAGCGGCAGGGATTTTAGCTGGGAATACTCTGATTTTAGAGTTGTTTGTAGGTGCCGGGATGAACCGATATGTGGCGAAACCCTGTACAGAACTATTATTTTTTATGATAAGTTGGTTTGTTCAAAGAACATTCATATTCAAACAAAAAAAGACGAGGATATTAAAATGCTAAAATATTTAAAAATACATTGGATCGGATGTCTGTATAGTATTTTGCTGATCGGTTTTACAGTATATATGTTTATGGATACATTTTTGATTTCAAAAGTGTATCGCTTGGAAGAGAAGACAGAAGGACAGAATATTATTCAAGAGAAAAGTAGATCAGGTGAAGAGCAGGCGACTTCGGAAACAGAGGCTGAGATATCGGAAACATCGTATGAGGATGGGCAGATTTCTGTTACTTTGACAGAATATTGTGAGGCTGACACTACGGTTTATGTAGCAGATATATTGCTTTCTTCATCCGAGTATCTGAAAACAGCCTTTGCACAAAACAGTTACGGAAAAAATGTAACGGAAAAGACATCGGAAATGGCTGCCCGGGAAAATGCCGTATTAGCTATTAATGGGGATTATTATGGAGCGCAGGAAAAAGGATATGTTCTTCGGAGCGGAAAGCTGTATCGGAGTGAAGCAGAAAAAGGACAAGAAGATTTGGTGATTTATCAGGATGGAACTTTTGAGATTATCTCAGAAGAAGATATTGCGGCAGAAGAATTGTTAGAACAAGGTGCACAGGAAATTTTATCTTTTGGCCCGGCTCTTATACAAGAGGGAGATATTTGTGTGACAGAAGAAGATGAAGTGGGAAAAGCGATGGCAAGCAACCCAAGAACGGCAATCGGGATCATAGATTCTCTTCATTATGTATTTGTTGTTTCAGATGGGCGAACAGAAGAAAGCGAAGGACTTTCTCTTTTGGAACTGGCAGAATTAATGTACGAATTAGGGGTAGAAACAGCTTATAATCTGGATGGAGGCGGCTCTTCCACTATGTATTTTAACGGAAAGGTTGTCAACAAACCGACGACCAGTGGAAAGAGTATAAAAGAGAGGAGTGTAAGTGACATTGTCTATATCGGATATTAAAAAAAGCGGAAAAGAAGTAGAAACTATTATATACATCTATTTGTTAGTCACCATATTGTGCGCCGCTTTTGGCGCGGTTTATGAATTGTTTAGTCATGGAGTATTTTCTTATTATATGCTCTATGCGTTTGGTGTTCCGCTATTAGGCGGGGTACTCCCTTTTTATTGCTTATACTATTTTCGCAGAAGAATACCGGGGACAATCTCACGTCGTTTTCAACACTTTGGGGTTTCAACCGTAACAGTAGGATGTATTTTTAACGGGATTTTGGAAATCTATGGAACAACGAATCGCTTGACAAATATATATTTTATTATCGGAGGAATGTTTCTTATTCTGGGAGTTTTTCTATATTGTTTGAAAAAGTAGTCGGAACTATGCCGGGAGGTGGAAGCGTGACACAGGAAGAATACTATGGTGATGTATTTGCTTTACTGAAACAAGGAGAAGTATACTTAAAGAAAGTAATGGAAATGTATCCAAATGATAACACACAAGATGAGCTGCAGTCGATTTTATACACAAAGACAAGAATAAAAACACCGGAAAGCATGATGGAAAAATTAAAAAGGCGCGGATTGGAGACAGATTGTCGTACTGCATTGGCAAATACTCATGATGCCATAGGAATCAGAGTGATCTGTTCTTTTGTAGAAGAAGTATATCGTATCGAAAGATGGCTGCAAAAAAGAGAGGATATTGAAATCCTGGAAAAAAAGATTATATCGCTTATCCGAAGGCAAATGGTTACAGGAGTCTTCATCTGATCATACAATTTACAAAATTTGATTTACAGGGAGTTGAAGCGGAAATACAGATTCGTACGATTGCCATTGATTTTTGGGCAACTCTGGAACATCAGATAAAGTACAAAAGAAATGTTCCACATGAAAAGACGATACGGAGGGAACTGAAAAGGTGCGCAGATGAAATTGCTTCTGTGGATTTGTCTATGCAGACTATCCGGGATATTTTACAAAGTGATACATGGAAGCACGTAGATGAAAGAAGTCGGTGAACTGCCGGCATGTAATTATACAATCTTTAATATGTATATAAACGGAAATCATGTAAAATATTGTAAATGATTTATGGAAAGGAGTATAATATGGATATATAAAAAATAAAAGGGAAAGCGGGGAAAAGAATGAGGAAAAAGAAAGTTTTTGCGCTTGCAATGGCGGGATGCATGATGTTCACACAACCGGTATTTGCAGAGGAATTGCAGAAAGAACTTACAGATGCAGTCGTGATATCAGATGACGCACAAAAAGAAGGTAATTTGGATGTGCTCTCTGAAGATGGAGAGAAAACGTTTTTTGTGAACGGTTCGTCATCTGAAGCTGCGGAAGCGGAAAGGGCAAACTTTGCAGAAAGAGCTGCGGAAGAAGGGAAAACAGGAAATTCGGTCTTGCTTGACAGGAATGCCGTCACATATTTGGAAGGGCATCGGGAAATTCCGTGTGAGGAACAAGGAGGAATTTATTTTCTGAATCGGAACAAATTATCGTTGTACAAGCCGGACAGCAATGAGTTGACAGAAGTACATCAGTTTGACAATGTGCAAGATGTTTATGTGGCAAATGACAGACTGTATATATTGGACCGCAGTTCTAATATTACGATCTATAATTTGCTTACGCAGCAGGAAGAGAAGAAACTTCAGTATGGAGATCACGCAAGTTCGATCGGCGCAGATTCAAAGGGAAGGATTTATCTTGCCGAATCGAATGGCAATGGTGACGATTATGATCTGTATCTTTTATCGCCGGAAGGAACGCTTTTATCGCAGGCTTTATCCGAGGAGGCAGTGTACGGTTTTTGCGGCTTCGATGAAAGTAACGGGAACTATTATGTAGATACTTATAATAACTGGCGGTACTGGGGGTATGACCATGATATGCATGCCCTTCGCGCCGGAAATGTAACCGGAGATCAGCTCACCTTTCATAATAAAAAATTGATGATGTATATTTGTCAGTCATATTTCTATGAACGTGAAGAACAGGCCGGTATGCTCGGGGATAAATATATATGCGTAGACAGTACATTTAATTCAAGACTAAAGGTTTGGGATTCTGATGTGTATAAATCAGAAGAACCGGAAGATACGGAAGTTTTCTTCTTACCGCGCAATAATGAAGAAGGAGGAGCGTTTGATCCGAATGCGAGCGTCGGAACACGAACGATCTACCGCGAGGAGACGGATTCTATTGTTACATTTAAAGACAATTCATACATAGCGGAATATGACATCCAAAGCGGAGAAGAGATTTATTCTGCAAAAACAGATTATCCGGTATTCTGTCTGATGGAATACGAAGGCGGGGTTGCAGCGGTTGAAAAATCCGGCGATAATTATTATTATGAATTTTTCCCATGGAAGAAAGCGACCAGCCTGGAAGTGGAAGGAAGCAGCCATACGGTAAATATAGGCGATACATTGCAGCTTACACCTGTGACAAACGGAACAATGGAAGAAGTCTACAGTTGGAAGAGCAGCGATCCGAAAATCGCGAGCATCAACCGGGCGGGACAGGTATTCGGCTGGAGCAAAGGAGAGGCAGTGATCACAGTCAGTACAACAAGCGGTCTGTCGGCGCAGTGTACGGTGACGGTGACGGGAGAACCTTCTGTTCAAGACCCGGATAAAACAGCGACGGTTACAGATGGTTATGCTTCTAATAATCATTCTTTGAATGATTATGCAATATGGAGTAAGACAGTTAATTCTTATTTGATTCCGAATGCAGACGGAACATTTACGAGAGTGGAGCATTGCGGCGGAAAAATGATCGTTGAAAACTATTCTGCGGCAGGCAAGAAGACCGGAAGTAAAACGGTTGCAATGGAGCTGAGTCTGTTTGGCGGATTTTACAGTGGAAGCGATCATAATTATTTCGTGTTCGGACAGGCTAATCCAAATGACAGCGATGAAGAAGAAGTAATGCGAATCGTAAAATATTCCAAAGATTTTCAGAGAATAGGGGCGGTTTCCGTATACGGAGCGAATACGAATATTCCGTTTGAGGCAGGTTCGCTGCGGATGACAGAGACAGCCGGAAAGCTTTATATTCATACATGTCATGAGATGTATACTGACAGCGACGGATTGAATCATCAGGCGAATATGACGTTTGTGATCAATGAAAATGACATGAGTGTAGAACAGTCTTACTATGATGTGCTGAATCTTGCACAGGCAGGATATGTAAGTCATTCTTTTAATCAGTTTATTCAGACGGACGGAGAGAATATTTACAGAGTAGATCACGGTGATTATGCACCGAGAGGAATCGCTCTTATTAAGTCACAGGTTGGCGGATCGATCACTAAAGTCGATTATGCGATTCCGGTTGGTTTAGGCAAGGTGACCGGAGGGCATTACAATTCTACGGGAGCCTCTGTCGGCGGGTTTGAAATATCGTCTGAAAACTGTATTATCGCAGGAAATGCAGTAGATTTCGAGAGCGAAAGTGCCAATACTTCAGACCAGAGAAATATTTTTATCAGCATTACCGATAAACAATTAACTCAAGCGAAAACGGTATGGCTGACAAATTACGATAAGCAGCAGGGTATAAACGTACAGACACCTCAGCTTGTGAAGATCGGAGAGGATCAATTCCTTGTAATGTGGCAGGAAGGCAGTAAATCCGAGGGGAATCTGACGACGAAGATCGTAACGATCGATTCCGAAGGAAATAAAACTTCTAATATAAGGTCAAAATCGATGCCGCTTTCCGATTGTCAGCCCGTCGTAGGACCGGACGGGGTTGTAAGATGGTATGTGACAGACGGCAAGGCTCCGACGATTTATGCGGTCAATCCGTTTGAGCAAAGCCAGTCATATATAAAGGGCGACGTAAATGAAGACGGGAAAGTTGAGATCAGTGATCTGCGCCTGATCCTGCGCAGCGTATGTAAAAAAGTAGAGTTGACAGAACAGCAGAAACTTGCTGCGGATGTGACGGAAGACGGGAAAGTCGAGATCGGTGATCTGAGGAAAGTGTTAAGATATATTTGCCATAAGATTCCTGAGTTATAACAAGAAAAAGGCGTTGATTCGTTTTTTACGGATCAGCGCCTTTTTAAGCAGAAAAAGTTGTGAAAACAGAACTGCTTACAACCGGAACATTAATGATGCAATATTAAAATAAATCAATATAGAAAATGTATCGACAAGCGTTGTGATCAGCGGAGAAGCCATAATAGCCGGATCAAGGTGCACCTTGCTTGCAACAAGAGGAAGAATACATCCGATCAGTTTCGAGATGATAACAGTTGCGATCAGCGAAAGCGCAATGACTAAAGCAAGATTCGGATTATGATACTGGATCAGGATACGAACGCCGTTTGTAAGAGCGAGTACAGCTCCTACAATTATGGAGATACGGAATTCTTTAAAAATAACTTTAAAAATATCTTTAAAATGTATTTCCGAAAGAGCAAGTCCCCGAATGACCAGTGTTGAGCTTTGCGAACCACAGTTTCCGCCTGTATCCATCAACATAGGGATAAAGGATACAAGAAGCGGGATCGCAGCAAATGCGTCTTCATATTTTGTGATGATCGTACCTGTGATAATGGAAGTAAGCATAAGGATGAGAAGCCATGGGATCCTGTTTTTTGCGTGGGCGAAAGTGGATGTATTAAAATAAGTTTTTTCGCTTGGATTAATGGCGGCCATCTTAGTGATATCTTCTGTTGCTTCTTCAACCATAACGTCCATAGCGTCGTCAAATGTGACGATTCCGACCATAAGTCCGTCTTTATCAAGTACCGGAAGCGCAAGCAGGTCGTATTTTCTGAATAATTGAGCCACTTCTTCTTTATCGGTATAAGTTCTTACGGAAATGATCTCTGTTTCCATCAGTTCACTGATCAGAATGCCATCGTCGGTCGTCATGAGATCTTTTGCGCTGACGATGCCGATCAGCTTCCTTTTATCTGTGACGTAGCAGGTATAGATCGTTTCTTTGTGAATACCGGTTTCCTTGATGTGAGCCATAGACTGTGCGACAGTCATAGACTGACGGATATCGACATATTCGGTTGTCATGATGCTTCCTGCGCTGTCTTCCGGATAATTAAGAAGTTGGTTGATCAGCGTTCTGTCAGACGGCGAAACCGTATCAAGAATACGATTTACGAGGTTTGCCGGAAGCTCTTCGAGAAGATCGACAGTATCATCCATGTAAAGGTCATCAAGGAGTTCCTTTAGTTCTTTTTCGGAAAACATGTCTACAAGGTAGGTCTGCATGGAAGTTTCCATATTGGCAAATACTTCCGCTGCCTTATCTTTCGGAATCAGCCGAAATGCAAGAGCAAGCTCTTTATCGTCAAGTTCTGACAGTAATGAGGCTATGTCCACTTCGTTCATTACATCTAAAATGCTTCTCACAGCTTTGAACTGACGCTGGCCGAGAAGCTGTACAAAAATGTCTTTGTTCATGATAAATACCTCTCTTTATGTAATTTTTTTCGATCAGACTGTGTATATGACAACTGACACCGGAGTCCATAACCTCACCACCTTTCAATATGGAACGCACAGGGCGCTTCCGCAAAATAAAAACCGTCATTTTTAAAGTGACGGAATCATAACAATATTTTTACTGCTTTATTTTAGTTTACAGGGGAAAAAGTGTCAAGAAAAACATATGTAAAAATGGATGAAAAATTAAGAAAAATCTGTTATAATCAATAAAGCATATGGCAATAACTAATAGAAAAGAGGATTTATTATGGAGTACAAGATCACAGGCTGCAAGCCGGAGAAATTATTTCATTTTTTTGAAGA
>ENA-ORTT01003185-ORTT01003185.1-human-gut-metagenome-genome-assembly--contig:-NODE-3185-length-10959-cov-6.368030_pt1 | contig 10959 bp, 6 predicted proteins | sample MGYA00242074_ERZ509197 | MGnify/ENA primary metagenome ERZ509197 (study PRJEB26280, sample SAMEA2338789) | human gut metagenome | biome: human gut; feature: human-associated habitat; material: faeces...
TGGCGCATCCCCGGCCGACCTGTTCCTGACGGAATCGGAGGCATCGGACGTGGCTCAGAAGCCGGTGCCCATTGTCCCGCCACCGGCGGCTGCGAGTGGCCGACCGGCTGAGGCCGGTTCACGGATTGCGGCGGATTCACAGGCCGTGAATACGGCAAAGGCTGCGGCGTTTCGCCGGCCGTCCATTGCATCGGCTGCCCAACTTGCTGCGGGGCGTCACCGGCAGGCATCTGGAGTTTTTCGGGGTTTCCGTCTCCAGCAGCCGGCTGCCGCTGGCCTTCCGGTTCCATCTCATCATCAGGTTGCCCATGGGCCTGTTGCCGATCGTTCATGCTCATGGTTCAACAGTACGCCGTGTATCGCCCATCAACGTCAGTGTCGACATCTCATGTGGGCCCGATATGCCTGTGGGCGACATTTTCAAGCCTTGATTGGCGATATCTCGCTTTCAAGGGGTTGATTCGAGTCCCATGGGACATCTATCTGCGTTTCAGGGGGTTGGTAGCCAAGTATGAACGCCTCCAGAACGGCACGGTTCCAATGGCGATTGGCGCTCAATACTCCAGGTATCGCGTTTCGGCACCCCCTCGAAACGTAGATAGATGTTTCGCGACCGTCGAATCAACCCCTCGAAATGCAGATAGCGTCGGATCGTAGACCTCGAATCACACTCACGATGTGGGACCACCCCCAGTCGCTTCGCGACAGCCCTTCGGGCCCTGCAGTCAAGGACGCCCGTCCTGCGGGCGCGACCTTATTTGCTCGCCGGCCGGCTCGCCTTCGCCTACGGACGGAACCACCGGCCGTAAGGCCGACTGGGAAAAAACACCGGCAAAACACCATGTCAGCGCAAAAGGCCCTCCGAAGAGGGCCTTTTGCACATTGCGGTTATTCCGGAATCACTCGGAGTCGCGGGATTCCTCCGAACCGGCGTCAGAGTCATCCGCGGCCGGAGCGGCATCATCGAACTGCACGGTCTGCGTATCAGCCGTATCAGCACCATCGGCCACCAGTCCGCTCTCGGCGGCGCCCTCGTCCTCGCCCTGCACGTGTGCGCCCGTAGCGCTCTGACGCTTCCGGGCCACGGTGACGCCCACGCCAATCGCGGCCAGCACCACGACAAGCACCACGACGATGGCGATCGACGCACCCGTGTCGGACAGCCCCTCCTGCGGCACGGCAACAACATCAGCGGCATTGGCAGCGACACCGGTCGCACCCATGGCCGCGGCGACCACGCTCATCAGCTTCTTACGCACGCTCATCACGTCCTTTCCTTTACGAACATCCAAGCACCGATGGTATCGCGACGAATTGACTGTTGCGTGGGGAAAAACCTTCAGCCCAGCAGGGCGAGCAGGTCGTCCTTGGTGAGCGCGGCCATCGACCGTCCGGTGGCGGAGGACGCGGAATCCACGAACCGTTGCGCGAGGTCTGTCTTGCTGCGCTGGAGGTTGAGGATGCGCTCCTCGATCGTGTCCTTCGCCACGATCTGATACACGTTGACGTCCTGTGTCTGGCCTATGCGGTGGGCGCGATCGGTGGCCTGATCCTGCGCGGCCGCGTTCCACCACGGATCGGCGTGCACGACCACGCATGCGCCGGTCAGGTTCAGGCCCGTGTTTCCCGCCTTGAGCGAGATCAGGAACACCGGCGTCGCGTCGGCGTTGAACCGGTCCACCAGCTCCAGACGGCGTTTCTTCGGCGTCGCTCCGGTGATCATGTCGTATTCCACGCCGTCGGCCCGCAGCCGTTGCGCGATCAGGTCGAGGTAGCTGGTGAACTGCGAGAAGATCAGCATCTTGCGGCCGGCATCACGGCAGGAGTCCACCAGTTCGATGATGGCGTCCAGTTTCGCGGAGCTTACGGTCTTGCGCGCCTTCGACTGTTTCACAGGCTGTTTCACGGACTGCTGTGGGTCTTTCGCGGCGGATTGCACCCCTGCGCTCAAGGCACTGGCATGCCCGTCGGCGTTCTCGTATATCAGCCGCGGGTCGCAGCATACTTGCCGCAGTCGGGTCAGCTGCGCCAGAATCTGGATTTTGCCGGTGTTGAAATCGGCCGGACGCTGCCTCAGGATGACCGAGCGCAGCTGCTGCTCCAGTGCCGCATACAGCTTGCGCTGCTCCCCCTGCAGCTGCACTGTGATGACGTTCTCGATCTTGTCGGGCAGATCCTTGAGCACCTGCGACTTAAGACGGCGCAGGATGAACGGCCCCACGAACGATTGCAGTTTCTTCTGTGCGGTCTCGTCGCCGCTCAGCACCGGCATCTCGAACCGTTCGCGGAAATGCGCGTACGAGCCGAGCATGCCGGGCATCAGGAAATCGAAGATGCTCCACAGCTCGCTCAGCCGATTCTCGATCGGAGTGCCGGTCAGGGCGAAACGATGCACTGCGGTGACGGAGCGCACGGCTTTCGACACCTTGGTAGCGGCGTTCTTGATGTACTGTGCCTCGTCGAGCGTCATGCAGTAGAACTCAAGTCCCGCATAGTCGTCGATGTCGCGACGCAGCAGGTCATACGAGGTGACGAGCACGTCGGGAACGTCGTCGGACGCGGCCGCGGCCGACGACGGCCTTGCGGATTCCCGCGTCGGAGACACACCGGTGTCCTGCTGTGCGGCGCGCACGCCGTCAAGCATCGCGCGACGTTCCGGTTTGGTGCCGGCGATGGCCTCCACGCGCAGCTCGGGAGTGTGCTTCGCCACCTCGGCTACCCAGTTGTACACCAGCGAGGCCGGGCAGACGATCAGATTCGGACGGTGCTCGGCCCGGGACTCCTTGTGCCGTGCAAGCAGCAGCGACAGCAGCTGCACGCTCTTGCCCAAACCCATCTCGTCGGCGAGGATACCCCCGAATCCCTTGTCGCACACGGCATTGAGCCAGCGGAACCCCTCGACCTGATACGGCCTCAGCACGGAGGCCAGCGCAGCGGGAACGCGGTACGTGGACGGATCGATCACGCGCAGGCCGTCCAGGTATGCGGTGAAGCTTGCGTCCTTCGCGTCGTCGTCGACCTGATGGTCCAGATAGTACGCCTCATAGGCGGGCACCGTGATCGAGCCGGATTCCAGATCGGCGGTCCGCAGTCCCAGGTCATCCGCGATCTCGTCGACGTCGGACATATCCACGTTGCGCATGTCGACGAAGGAGCCGTTGCGCAGCCGGTGGAATCTGCGGCGCCGACGGTAGCTCGCCAGCAGGCCCGGCACGTCGTCCGGGTCGATTTCGTCGGCGATCGGCGATATCTCCACGAGCCCGGATTTCACCGAAAGGCCTATGGAGATCGTCGGGCGCGGCATGGCGGTCAGTCCGTCGAACGCGGGCGTCGCCATCACGTCGCCCAAACCGCGCAACACCGCCAATCCTTCGGTCAGCAGACGGTATATCGCCTCGTCGTCGGACTCGGGGATGGCGGCCACGGCACCGGACGGGCGCGGGAAATAGTGGAGCATCGCCTCGACTGCGAGTCGCTCCATCTCCTTGTCGCGCATGGACGCGTCGACGCCGACACCGTCGAACACGTGGTAATGCTTGTCGCCATAATGAGCCTGCGCGTCGCATGTCACCCCGGCGCGGTCGCGGTCGAGGTAAAACGCGAGCCTGCAGGGCACGCGCATTTTCGCCAGCAGCTCGGGCGGCACGTCGATGATCAAGCCGCCGTGCGCCGGAACTCCGGTTTCACGCCCAGCTGGCGGCACGAGCCGGTCAAAGACCGATGACGCGGCGGAACCGTCCTCCGCGTTCGGACCGGCGGATGCGCCAATGGCGTCGACCGACCGCCCGACCTCGTTCTCCTGGCGGGAGACCAGTTGCGGCAGTACCGTGCGCACGAAACGATCCACATCACTTTCGCTCAGATACATCGCCTCGCGATCGTTTTCGCCGCACAGCAGGCTCAGCAGTGCCCGTTTCTGCGCAAAATCGGCATCGCACCGGTATATCGTCGCACGATCGACGCTCAGCAGCGCCCGACCGCCCGACCCCACGCCCGCGCCCGATTCGGCTTGGGAAAACGGCCGCGCGATCACGTAATGCGAGCGCTGTCCTTCAATGAATCGTTCCACGCGCTGCGCATGCCGTATCACGTAACCGGCCGCCGCCGTACTGCCGTTCGAGGCCTCGGGATCGTCGCCGCGTTCCACCGCAAGGCCGAGATCGGGATTGCCGTCCACGACTGATACGCGCATCGTCGGCGCGTAGAACCGTGCCGGAGCCGTGTATTCCACCGTGTCTTCGGTGCCGACGTACGTATCGAGCAGTTCGGCGACCTCACCGTCCGACAACGTCAGCGTCGCGTCATCCGACTGACGCCGGTAATAGTAGGAGTATGCGCTGTTGTCGTTGTTGATGACGGCGCGGATGTCCTGCGCGCGGGAGAGCACGTCGAGCAGGTTCCGCGAGCGCTCGTCAAAGGCGTCGCGCGAGTGCACGAACGCGAGCTTCTTGCCGTATGCGACGAACTCGCGGTTTTTCACGGATTGCAGCAGCGAGGCGATGTCCTTGACCACATAGGAGATGCCGCGCGACGGCACTTCGATGCGGAATTTCGCCACGCAGCTGTTCAGCGAGAAACTCAAGGAGAGCCGCAGCGACACGCTGGCGATGGGCATGAACCGCGCCGTCTGGGCTGCGCCGGCGACACCTCCGGAATCAGCCAGTCCGCCGATTTCCTTCAACAGGTCGAGCTGCCGGCTCTGCGATCTGCGGGTGCGCTCGTCGTCCTGCTGCCGCATGAACAGGTCAAGCGCGCGGGTCGTGCGCACGGCAGGTTGCCAGGGAACCAAGCCTGCGGCTCCGCGACCGATACCGTTCGTGGAGCCGTTACCATCGTCGGCCGCGGCGAAGTCATCCGGATGTTCGTTGTACGCCATGACCAGCGCGATGACATGCTTGCACACGCCCCGGAACCGGCCGTATGCGGGGCATGTGCACGATGACTGGCCGACCTTGCCCGCGTCGGTGTCGATCGCGGCGGAGACGCGGTAATCGTCCGCGTACCGGTCGGCGCCTTTGACCAGCGCTGTCAGGCGTACGTTGGCCCGCGCGCCCGTCAGCATGGTGCCCGAGGTACGTGGCGAATCCGGCACGTTGAACGATACGGCCATGTCGTGCATACGCCCGGATTTCAGCACGTCCTTCGCACGAAAAAACACGGCGTTGCCGCCGAGCCGGCGCAGTTCGGCGTCGTCGACGGAGGGCGGCAGCGGCGTGGCACCGGCAGTGTCGTCTGCCATGTCGGCGTACGAGCCGCGAGCGCCGTACGTGACGCCGTCATCGTCGGCATCACCGTCGGAGAAGTCGCGGTACTGGCCGCCGCCGGAGCGGGAACCATACACGGACGCATGCCAATCCATCAATGCCCCTTCCGTTGCAGCGGGCGACAATCACGCCCGTGCATGCCATCATGACCGGCCAACATCCCGGTCGATATACGGATACGACATTAACAGGTTTCACTCCGCTCAACCAACACCGGCGCAAAGGCATCGCTGGCTGAGGCTGGCCAGATCGGTCAGATGATGCCGCGGTCGCTCAGCGGGCCCGCCCAGTCGCTCTCTTCGGGCTCGCGGGCGGACTGGATGGGTTCCTCGGCCCAATGCTTGGCGGGGATGGTCTTGGGCTTGAACGGGAACTTCTCGGCGCGCATCTTCTCGTAGGCGGCGATGTCGTCCTCATGCTGCAACGTCAGGTCGATGTCGTCGTAGCCGTTCATCAGGCGCCAGCGCACGTAATCGCCGACCTCGAACGGCAACGTCACGTCGCCGCAGGTGACGGTGCGCTGCTCAAGGTCTACGGTCATCTGACGACCGGGCTCCTCGTCCAGCAGCTTCCACAGGAGTTCGACGGACTCCTGCGGCATGATGGCCGCCAGCACGCCGTTCTTGGCGGTGTTGCCGTAGAAAATGTCGGCGAAGCTCGGCGCGATCACCACGCGGAAACCGTAATCGTGCAGCGCCCACACCGCGTGCTCGCGCGATGAGCCGATGCCGAATTCGGGGCCGGCCACGAGAATCTGCCCCTTGCCGGCATATTCCGGCTGGTTCAGCACGAAATTCGGGTCGCGGCGCCAGGCGTAGAACAGCGCGTCATCGAAACCGGACTTGGTCACGCGCTTCAGGAACACCGCGGGGATGATCTGGTCGGTGTCGACGTTGGAGCGGCGCAGCGGCACGCCCACGCCGGTCAATGTGGTGAGTTTTTCCATGGATATCAGGCTTTCAATTCTTGCCCCCGCTGGCGGAGGCTGTCGGCTTTGCTGACTGGGGGGGGGCGCCAGTGCGCGACACTCCGCCCCACCCTCAGTCAGTCTTCGACTGACAGCTGCTGCCAGCGGGAGCCAGTGTGCAGTATTTACAGGTCGGCGGGCGACGAGATCGTGCCGCGAATGGCGGTCGCGGCGGCGACGGCGGGCGACGCGAGATGCGTGCGCGAGCCCTTGCCCTGGCGTCCTTCGAAGTTGCGGTTCGATGTGGAGATGGAGCGCTCACCCGGCACCAGCTTGTCCGGGTTCATGCCCAGGCACATCGAGCAGCCGGCGTTGCGCCATTCGGCGCCGAAGTCCTCGAACACCTTGTCGAGTCCTTCCTTCTCCGCTTGCAGGCGCACGCGCGAGGACGCGGGCACGACGAGCACGCGGTGGATGTTCTCGGCCTTGTGGTGTCCCTTCATGATCGAGGCGGCCTGGCGCAGGTCGTCGATGCGGCCGTTGGTGCACGAGCCGATGAACACGGTGTCCACGGCGATGTCCTTGATCGGCATGCCGGGCTTGAGTCCCATGTAGGTCAGCGCCCGCTCGGCGGCGGCGCGCTTGGTGGCGTCGGCGATCTTGTCGGGCTCCGGCACGTTCGCGGTGATTGGCAGGCCCTGGCCGGGGTTGGTTCCCCACGTCACGAAGGGGCCGAGCTTGGTCGCGTCGATGTCCACGACCTTGTCGAACACGGCGTCGTCATCGGTCTTGAGCGTCTTCCAGTAGGCGACGGCCTGATCCCACAGCTCGCCTTCGGGCGCGTGCGGACGGCCCTTGAGGTATTCGAACGTGGTCTCGTCCGGCGCGATCATGCCGGCGCGGGCGCCCGCCTCGATGGACATGTTGCACACGGTCATGCGTTCGTCCATTGTGAGGTTGCGGATCGCCTCGCCGCGGTATTCGATGACGTAGCCCTGACCGCCGCCGGTGCCGATCTTCGCGATGATCGCCAGAATAATGTCCTTGGCGGTGGCGTCCGCCGGCAGCTTGCCGTTCACGTTGATCGCCATCGTCTTGAACGGCTTGAGGCTCAGCGTCTGCGTCGCCATCACGTGCTCGACCTCGGAGGTGCCGATGCCGAACGCGAGCGCGCCGAACGCGCCGTGCGTGGACGTGTGGGAGTCGCCGCACACGATGGTCATGCCCGGCTGGGTCAGGCCCAGAATCGGGGCGAACGCGTGGACGATGCCCTGATCGGCGTCGCCCAGCGGGTGCAGCCGCACGCCGAACTCCTTGCAGTTCTTTTCCAGCGTGCTCAGCTGCAGGGCGGATGTCTTGTCCGGGTTCGGGCGGTCGATGTCGACCGTCGGCGTGTTGTGATCCTCTGTGGCGATCAGCTGATCGACGTGACGCGGCTTGCGCCCGGCCAGGCGTAGACCCTCAAACGCCTGCGGGCTCGTTACTTCATGCATGAGCATCAGGTCGATGTACAGCAAATCGGGTGCGCCGTCGCTCCCCTGCCGCACCAGATGGTCGGCCCAGACTTTCTCGGCCAATGTGGTTCCCATTCGGGACCTCCTCAAATTTCCTCGCGCAAGGTATTGCCCTCACGCTTTTTATGTGGTAATAAGCGTATGGGCAAGGGCACGTCGAGAACTTCCCTAGGCCGATATATGAGATAAATACATGGCCATAAAACGGCGAAAACACGGCGATGCTTGAATTATTCTTGTTTTTTGCGGTTCTTGTCGAAAATATCGCGATATTACCGGCCTGCCATTAACAGAAAAGCGTCTACGTTACTTTTGCATTTCATTATGTGAGATGGCATAATGCTTCATTATGACTTCTCTGACGCAACCACTGGCCACAAGCATGGCCGATGAACGACAGCGTGCCGACGACGAGATGCATGACGACGGCACCGTGACCAGCACCATGACAGCGGACGCCATCGAGTACACCATCAGCGGAGAGATCCATTCCGGCGTCGGTGTACTCGACAAAACCGTGAAGATTTTGGACGCGCTGGAATCCGGTCCCGCGACTCTCGGACAGCTGGTGTCGGCCACCGGCCTGGCGCGACCGACCGCCCACCGTCTGGCGATCGCGTTGGAGCGCCACCGCTTCGTGCTGCGCGATCAGCACGGACGATTCGTGCTTGGCTCGCGTTTCGCCGAGCTTGCCGCCGCAGCGGGCGAGGATCGTCTGCTGACCGCGGCGGGGCCGATTCTGCAGACACTGCTTGACCGGACCGGCGAATCCGCGCAAATCTACCGCCGTCAGGGCGATCAGCGCGTGTGCATCGCCGCGGTGGAACGCGCCAGCGGCCTGCGCGATTCGATTCCCGTGGGCGCGATGCTGTCGATGGAGGCCGGGTCGGCCGCGCAGATTCTGCTCGCCTGGGAGGATTCCGAGCGGCTGCATCAGGGGCTGAGGCACGCCAAGTTCACCGCCGCGAAGCTCGCCGCCGTGCGCAAGCGCGGTTGGTCCGAATCGGTGAACGAGCGCGAAGAGGGCGTCTGCTCCATCTCCGCGCCGATCCGCAACGCCTCCGGTCAGGTCATCGCCGCGATTTCCATTTCCGGCCCGTCCGGCCGTATGGGCAACTCGCCCGGGCGCCGTTACGCCCCGCTGGTCATGGCCGCCGGCAAATACCTGACCGACGCCCTGCTCAAGGCCAGCTCCGTTCGCTGACAGCGCCGGCGACGGACGGGCGCAGAGCCCAGCAGGCTGTCGAGCGCAGCGGATCAGTGGAGCGCCCCCGCTGGCGGGGGCGCTCCTTGGCATCAGACAATGCCTGACGACTCAGCCCGTCAGCGGGGGCGTCCCTTTTTGCTCAGATCTTCTTCAATGCGGCAGCGACCCCGGCGAGCAGGCCGGGTTTCCTCAGCAGATTGACGCCATCGGCGGCGTTCGACTGCCCTTCGACCGCATAGGTGTACGCCTTGTTGGAGCTCGGTTTTCCGACCAGCTCGCCGAATGTCAGCAGCTGCGTCCGCGGGCTGTACGGGTGGCGGATGTCGAACTCGAACAGTCTTGCCGCACGATTCGCCGCGGCCGGTCCGTACGAGCCGAATCCGCAGGTCGGCGTCGCCACCAGTATCATCCCGTTGAGCGAGCCGACGAAACCGTTGCGATGGTCATGGCCCACAACCACTCCTATATATCCGTCCGTGTCGCGCAGTGCGGCGAACTCGCCGCAATCCTCGTCAGGACAGCTCACGCCTTCACCCAGATAGCCGCCCGGGAGCGTCCGGTCATCATCGAGCACGTAATACTGCGCATCGTACTTGCGATACCCCTGTATGGCGTTATCGGCGTTCGCCGGCATGACCTTCAGCACGTCATAAAACTGCGGCAACGGCATATGCTGGAACACCAGGGAGCGGACGCCGAGCCACCGCGGCACGTCGTGCACGAAACGCAGCGCGGCGTCGCTCGGCCGGCCATAGCCGCCCTCCCGTGCGTAATCGCCGGAATTGAGCACCACCAGACCCAGCACGGCACGTTGGCGATCCTGATCCAGGACAGGCATTGCGAACGTGCCGGGCTCGCATGCGGCCACTGGCTGATCCGGCAAACCGGATGACGGCACCGAACGCACCAGGAAGCCGGGATTCGCGGCGGAATCGTCCATATTGCACGGCGGGTTGATGCATCCCGGGAACTCACGGTACAGCGCGTCCAGCTCGGCCGGGCTCAGCCCGCACTGCGCATCATGGTTGCCATAGGTGACGGCGAATGGTATGCCGCGGTCGATCAGCGGCTGCAGGAACGCACTGATGCCGACACGCACCTTGGCCCGCGTGCGCTCGATCTTGCCGCGCCGCGCCGGCTCCCACTGCCGCTTGCGGAACGTGTCGCGGTACGCGTCGTCGTATCCGGCGATCTGGTTGCCGGTGAATATGACGACGTCGGGGCGCGCGGCGTCCAGCGACGCCTCGATCAGCCGGATGGTGTCTTTGGAGACCTTCGGACCATCCTGTATGTCCGCCAGCTGCAACACGCGGAACTTGCCGGAACGGTGGAACTGGAGACGTCCCAGACGCGCCGAGATGGACACCGGGCGCTCGTCATCGGGGCCGCTAGCGGATGCCGGCGCTGCAATCTGGTTGAAATCCGTCATAACTCACAGCGTAGTACATACCACCTTGACCGTGCCTGACAGCACCATGGCGTGTCTTGAGCGGGCCGGGACACTGAATTACGGGTTGAAATCGCCGTTCTTGGCAATTCCCCGTGCGAAATCGCCGTTTTTGGATCTTGAAACGGCGATTTCACACGGGGAATAGTAGATTTCGGCGATTTCAACCCGTATTTTGATATGCCGGGGCCAGGTTTTCGATTATTCTGTCGGAATATGGGCGCGATGAGGCGACTGACACATGTACAGGCTCTACAGTCTTGAACTATGAGTGAAGAACAGCGTGTTGATGATCCCGCCGAAATCTCGCGTGACGGTGCGATTCCGCCTGACGCCGTGCAAGTCAGCGGCGACCGGGCTGATGCGGCAACGTCGGCGGAACGCCTGCCGTCCACGGAGACGACCGATGCGCCCGCTGACACGCCGAATGAGCCGGATACCGCAGCCGCATCGGATACGACGTCATCCGGCGCGTCGGCATCAGACCCCGCACCAGAACAGGCGCGCTCGTCGGCGAAACAGGAGCCAGAACCCGTGGTGCCGCAGGCGTCCCCGGCCAGCGCATGGTCCGCTTTGGAGACGATCGCGGATCATCCGCTGCGCGCCCTCGGATCGCCCGC
>ENA-ORTT01003186-ORTT01003186.1-human-gut-metagenome-genome-assembly--contig:-NODE-3186-length-10956-cov-12.887166_pt1 | contig 10956 bp, 14 predicted proteins | sample MGYA00242074_ERZ509197 | MGnify/ENA primary metagenome ERZ509197 (study PRJEB26280, sample SAMEA2338789) | human gut metagenome | biome: human gut; feature: human-associated habitat; material: faeces...
TGAAAATATGTCTGCTGTACGACGGCTTTTTTTCTTTTGCCGTCGTCCGGCAGATGGTGTCTGTAGTTAGTTACTGACTAAGGCTTTAATTTTTCGGACTAAATCAAAATCCATTTTGCAGCAATAGTTACCATAGTACAGTTTGGCTTTTTGCTCTAACCTATCGAGACGGAGCAGGCAGTACAAGCCAGCAAAGAAACCGCGATCAGGCAGCATCCAATAACTTTCCCAACTCTACGCATAACCGTTTCCTCACTGAACGAAAGTAAGGAACATGGCAAGCGCAACAATTCCCAACATCAGCAGCGATACTAACTGATTGAAATTTTTTCTTTTCCATAGTTTTACCTCATTTCTTTTTTCCCAAATTGGGTGACAGCCAGCGCGAAAAACAGGCCAAACACTACAATCGCGCACGGCAGGAACGGAAACACCGAAAAAGCGGCGTCGGAAGTTTCTGCTGTAAAGTCATAGAGAGAGCAGGAAACGAGATAACCGCTGTAACAGTACGGGTAGGCGATCCACAGCGGCGTATTCGCAACCAATACACCGGGAATCACAAGCAGCAGATTTAATCCCACAGAAAGAAGCGGCTTTTCAAACAGCACAGTGATGGCCCACATAGCCGCAATGCACGGCAGCATAGTCAGAAACAGCCCCAAGCACCATTTCAGAAGATATAGAATCGGCAGGGTTTCTGTTACTCCCATTGTCTGTGTCGCAATCAACCCAGCGATTACAAATACGACAAGAAACACCACCATCTCCATAAACAGATAAAAGGTAAGCACACAGAATTTGGCAATGGATAATGCACAGCGGCTGACCGGCAGCGCCAGCATTTTCAGAATCCCGTTATTTCCTGTTTCTCGTCCTGCGATCATCACGCAAACCACGATCATGCTGAATGGAAGCAGATAGTAGGCGTAAACAAGCGCACTTTGAATAAACATGGCAGCCCACGCATTGGTGTATTCCGGTGTAAAGTAGTTGCTCAAATACGCAACCCCGGAAACCACCACCAATAAAGGTGCAATGAAAATCAGGGGTACGATTTTGGAGCGTTTTACTTTCATAAACTCGATTTTGAGTAAATCCAAAAAACTCATTTCTTATTATCCCTCCTTACTCGTAGCGTCTGTACTTCGCCAGCCACAAGCCCACAGCAAGGAACAACAGTGTTTCCACCAAAGCGACAAGGGCAACCGTCGAATCAGGCTGGGCGCTCATGGCTACTGCTGGTTTCAGAATAATCACAAAAGGATGCACCAGCAAAAGCGTCAGCCCCGAATTTGCAAGGGCCATACCACTCAGGAAACCGGCAACACCAATTCCAAGCGGCACCCACATATTTTCAAAGCGCGAGGAAATCAGCAGCATAAACGACAGTACCGGCATGGATGTGAGAAAAGAGTATCCGGCAAAGCGTACCAGCGTACCCATCTCAAACGCTCCGTCCGGCAAGTCCGTCATTCCGATCTGTGCAAGTGCCAGGTTTTGCAGCACGATAGCAACCAAAAACATGACCGTCAGAATCAGAAATTTACACAGATACATGGCCGGGACGCTGACGGGAAGCATATACATCTTCTTTACGGCACTTCCCTTAAATTCCATGTTGTAGATCATGCAGGTAGCAACCACGATACCGAACAGATTCAGCACCATAATCATGCCGTAGAGCTGGGTCAACAAAACATCCATCGGGGCCAGCGGCAGATTCAGAAGTGTGTCTTTCCGCATAATGAAATTGACAAATGCGTAGGCGGCTCCCAAGACACCAACGGCCAGCAGCACGGGAATCACGCCGGTTCGCTTTTCTTTCCGAAGTTCGATTGCCAGCGTTTTCATAATTTTGCCCTCTGCTTTCTGTCCATGTTATCTTTCTCAACCATAGAAAGGAACACATCTTCCAGATTGTCCGCAGCGAAGCCGGATTGCAGGGCGTATTGACGCAGATCATTCATGCTTCCCTCAAACAGCAACCGCCCGTGGTTGAGAATCCCAATGTCATCTGCAATCAATTCGATTTCAGACAGCATATGGGACGAGATCAGCACCGTGCAGTCGTAAAGGCTGGGCAAGGATTTTACCAGATTGCGGATTTCATGGATACCAGACGGGTCAAGACCGTTTGTGGGTTCGTCCAGAATCAGAATCGGCGGACGCCCCAAGAGCGCCCCGGCAAGGCCCAAACGTTGCTTCATTCCCAGCGAATACTGTTTTGCCAGCCGGTCGCCAAACTCGGTCAGCCCTACCAGTTCCAGAGCATCTTCCACATCCGCTTTCGGCAGTCCCAAAATGCGGCGGATAATGTCAAGATTTTCCCGCCCGGTGAGATTCGCGTAGAAAGACGGCGCTTCGATGAAAGAGCCGATCTCTTTGAGAATGGCAATCCGATCCTGCGGAAACTGTTTCCCATCAATGGTAAAGCTGCCTTTTGTGGGGTCGGTCAACCCCAACAGCATTTTCATGGTAGTGGATTTGCCTGCCCCGTTCGGGCCAAGAAAACCATAAATGCTGCCCTTGCGAATATGAAGCGAAACATGATTGACCGAAGTGAAGTTCTTATATTTCTTGGTCAACTGTTCCGTTGTAATGATATAGTCCATAGAAACATCTCCTTTCGATGCTTCTATGGTACAACTTCAACCTGACATCTACATTCTCCCGTCCTTACTTTTACCTTACTTTTCAAGGAACAAGAACGCAGAATGGACAGCCCATGATATAATAGAAACAAATAAAATCAGATTGGAGAAACTGCTATGGATAATTCCTTTTTACATACTAAAAGGCTCCTGTTGGTAGATGATGAACAGGAACTATTGAAAATGGTTTCAGATATATTGAAAGATGCAGGATTTGAAACTGTCCTTACCGCAATGACGATCAAAGAAGCTATTTTGACCGCAAAAGAGGAAACTCCCGATTTAATTGTTTTGGATGTCATGCTGCCGGATGGGGATGGCTTTTCTCTGATGCAACATTTCCGCACTTTTACCAATGTGCCGATCATTTTCTTAACAGCAAAGGACGAAGCAGCAGACAAATTATCGGGATTGGGGCTTGGTGCAGATGACTACATTTCTAAGCCCTTTATGCCGCAGGAACTGTTACTGCGTATCTATGCGGTACTGCGGCGGACCTACAAAGAGGATTCACCGCTGCTTGTTTTGGATGGATGTACGATTGATTTCAGCCGGGCCGAAGTCCATAAGGGCAGCGAAATTATTTCCCTGACAGCCAAAGAACATTCTTTACTTGAAACGCTTGCCCGTAATGCTGGAAAGATTGTTACCGTAGATGCGCTTTGTGAAGCCCTCTGGGGGGATAATCCTTTTGGCTACGAAAACAGCCTCAATGCTCATGTCCGGCGCGTCCGGGAAAAGATCGAAACCGATCCATCAAAACCCGTGTCCCTAATAACCATTAAAGGATTAGGCTATAAGCTGATAGCAAGGAAGTGATGTCATGAAATCATTCGGAAGTTATATATCTAAATATCTTGTGTCGTTCGTTGCCTTTATTCTGATATTGCTTTTTCTTAATGCAGTAGTATTCGGTCTGACTTTTCAAAAGATTGTGACCGAGGATTATGGCGATTCATCCCCGCAAGCCATGTTGGAAATGACTGCTACCGCCGCTACGCCGGAACAATTATCGGATGAGGCGGTGCAAATGCTCCGACAGAATCATATTTGGGCGATCTACTTGAACACAGATGGTCAATGTTATTGGTCGGTTGATTTGCCGGACAATGTGCCGAAAAATTACACAATTCAAGATGTCGCACTATTTTCAAAAGGGTATATTGAGGATTACCCGGTTTTTATTTGGAACACCGATGATGGGTTGTTGGTGCTGGGCTATCCCACAGACAGCTACACAAAACTCACCAGCAATTACTATTCCATTGCAGCACTTCAACGACTCCCCATCTTTGTGCTGGGGATGCTTGGCTTGGATTTGCTGTGCCTCTTTTCAGCCTATTACTTTTCCAAACGCAGAATCATTCACAATACCGAACCGATTGTGTCCGCTGTGGAAACTTTGGCAGACGGAAAGCCAGTTTCACTTCATATCAGCGGAGAACTATCGGAAATTGCAAGCAGTGTAAACAAAGCTTCTTCTATTTTGAATAGGCAAAATGAAGCGCGGGCGAACTGGATCAGCGGCGTTTCCCATGACATCCGCACACCTCTCTCCATGATTATGGGGTATGCGGGCCGTATTGCAGAAAGTAAAGCTGCCAGCAAGAGCATCCGTGAACAGGCGGAAATAGTACGGAAGCAAAGTGTAAAAATCAAAGAGCTGGTGCAGGATTTGAATTTAGTATCGCAGTTGGAATATGAGATGCAGCCGCTTCATAAAGAGATGGTTCGCTTATCCAAACTACTGCGATCCTATGTAGCAGACCTGTTGAATACAGGAATTTCCGATAGCTACAACATCGGAATTAAGATCACTCCTGACGCCGAAAATGCTGTGTTGGAATGTGATGCCAGATTGATTTCGCGAGCTGTAAACAACCTTGTCCAGAACAGCATAAAACACAACCCACAGGGCTGTGAAGTCTGCCTTTCGCTTACAGCATCGCAAAACCATCTTATCTTGGCGGTTACGGATAACGGAACGGGTCTGTCTGCTGAAAAGCTGCAAGAGCTGGAAGAAAAACCGCATTATATGGAAATCACAGATGAACAGCTTGATTTAAGACATGGGCTTGGATTGCTGATTGTCCAACAAGTCGCCATAGCTCATAACGGCAATTTCAAACTTACTAATGTTTTCCCGAAAGGGTGTGAAGCTACTTTAATATTCCCGTATATTGGATAAACAGGCAAGTACAAATCTATAAGAAAACGCCAGATTTCCGTGAGGGAAAACTGGCGCGCCAAGAACAGCCATTATTATACTGAATTACATGGAACGATAATGCCGATGCAATGTTATACTTGCCCGGAGGAGGAGCAATGCTTTTTTTAACTGATGTAGATCATGTGAGCTTTGAAAAAGCAAACGAAACACGGCAAAATAACCTCCAATCGGCTACCGTGTCCCTGCAAGTCGTCCGGCAGATTGTAATTCTATTCTTTACCTATATGCTATATGGAAAATTTGTAGATTTCATAAAGATTTGAAAAAATAATGAGCGATACCGCAGTACCGCCCACTACTTTTAATATGGAATTTTGATAATAATCTGTGCGCCGCCAGTCTTTTTAGAATTGCTTAAAACAAGCTGCCCGCCATGTTGCTTGATAATGCTGTTTGTGATATAAAGTCCCATACCAAAGTGCATATTAGAAGTTCTGCTTTTATCGCCCATAAAAAATTGTTCTTGTGCATGGTGTATAGCTTCTGATGTGAAGCCGGTTCCTTCGTCTGTTATGGATATGTGTAAAAAATGATCTACCTTTTGTGTTGTTACATAAATTGTCCTCTGTGGTGGAGAATAGTCTAACGCATTACTTATCACATTCATAATTGCCCGTTCCAACAGCAGCTTATCCGCCTTGAGTGTGCCCAGGTTAGCCCCCGTTTCCAGTTGCAGACAAATTCCTTTGGTAAGGCATAAAGAGCTTGCCTGCGCTTTAATCTGGCCCATGTAATCAGCTATATCAAATTTCTCCAAATGAAGCTGATACCCGGCGATTGTCCGGGAAATGTCAATTAACGCTTTAATATAAATGCCTATCTGTTCGGAGCTTTCAGTAATGTAACCCGCATATAGACGTTGTTCGTCGTCAAGCTCCGTTTCATTTATCAAATCAATATTTCCTTGAATGACGGTCAAAGGTGTTTTCAAATCGTGAGCGAGTGCTGCAATCTGTTCTCTCTGTAACTGTTCCGCGTTCCATTGCTTCTCTAAAGATATTTTCAGATTATCTTTCATATTTGCAAAAGAACAAAGTACGTCCTCAAATTCTTTGATTTTTGAATGTTCCACTTCAAAATCAAGATTTTGTTCTGCTACCTGCCTTGTCGCTTCAAAAAGCGGAGAGAGCTGCGTCCGCATATTTTTTGCAAACTTCGCTGTCAATATCACGCATACTGCAATACAGTTGATTGCTATAAAAATATAAAGCAGAATTTCCGGTGAGGGAAAATACTCATAAAGCCATTCATTTGTAAACTGTGAACCTATGTAATATTGCAGCACTACATATTCATTTTTGCGGGTCACAAACAAATACTGTTTGTTGAGGTTTGAATTTATCTTCCCGGATATTGCGTATTCCATAGCCCGGTCCAAATCGTCGCCCTCTAAGGTCGTTTCCGTCACTTGATAATTTTTATCCAGCACCAAATATTTACAGCCCATAGGAAGCTGCACATCTGCCAAATCCGGCGTTGCGGCAATAACAGGAGCAAGATCTTTTGTGTAGCGTTCTGAATAATTCGCATAGGTAATAAGCCCTGTACTGGTTCCAGCTGAAATAAGACTAAATGGTATTGCCACCGCACCTATTAGTCCAATCAACAGCATATATAAGAATTTCCAAAAAGACGCTTTCAGTGATGTTGTTTTTTTCATTCCCATTTATACCCAATCCCCCAGACTGTCTCTATCGGCTGAATATCCAGTTTGTTCAATTTTGACCGGATATTCTTGATATGAGTAGAAATCGTAGAATTATCACTGTCGCCCTCTAAGCTGAAAACAGCTTCGTAAATCTGTTCTTTTGAAAATACCTGTCCTTTATTCCTTGCAAGATATTCACAAATCAGATATTCGCTTTTCGTTAAGGCAACAGGCGTGTTATCTACCCGTAATTCTTTTGCAGATAAATCAATTTTTATGCGGTCAAAGGTAAGTGCGGTATGTCGTTCCCTACGTTCACGCCGTAAGTGGGCGTTTACTCTCGCCCGCAATTCTGCAATACGAAATGGTTTTGTCAGATAGTCGTCTGCTCCCAGACCAAGCCCAAATGTGATGTCATGCTCCATTGTCTTTGCTGTCAGAAAAAGAATAGGACAGTCTACAAGGGAACGAATTTTATCACAATAGGAAAAGCCGTCTACATCTGGCATCATAATATCCAGTATAATCAAGTCATATCTGTTCAGCTTATCAAGCGGTACCTGTGCGGCAGAGGTATAAGCGGTCACGAAATGCCCATCCTTTCGCAGCCCGTTTTTGACAAGCTCTAAAATAGCCCGTTCATCATCAATCATAAGGATCGCCGCCATATTGTTGCCTCCTTTCGTTGTCCTTTTTAGTATAGCACAAGCTCCAAGGGCAGGAAAGCTGTCATTGTCGCTTTGCAATATAGTAGTTATCATTTACATTGACCGCAACCGCTTCCGCTTTATCGGTTCCGTAAATCTCATAGACATCTGTGTAAAACCAATACTCTCGCCCCTGTCCGGCATTTTCCCCGTACCAGTCAATCTTGCTTAAATCTTCTTTTGACAAAGGGATTTTCGTTTCTGTATCGAATGTAACACTTTCAGCAAGAATATCAATGTAGCTGCCTAATTCATCATCTGATACCATATCAGACGTTACTTGATAAACCGTCCTGCCCCAAAGAAGCTGTGTCGCATTTTCTGGATTGACTTCAAATCTGTCATTTATAGATTCTTCTGTTTTCTTAAAATCAAAAACAGTATCGCTATCTTTGACATTTTCGCTGATAACAGCTTTATGATACCCTCCGTTTACATCTACAATAAGATAATCGTCTGCGTTAGGAGCCGCATATACATTGAGAAAAGGAATAATGTAAGCGGCTTCTGGTGCTTTCTCCGCCAAATCCGCTAAGGATTGAAAAGTTGCCGGTTCAACATTTTCTTGCAGCAATATTTTTCCGTTCTCGTCTATGGCGGCAAGCTGCCGGATATATCCAATCCATTCTCCAAGCCCGCCATTTGATACGGTATCTGCCAAAATGGTGTAATCGTTACCTTTATAGGAAAAACGTGTTACATTTTCCGTATTCAAATAGCATTGTTCCTTGTCACTGGAATATTCTTCGATTCTGTCCTGTAAAGTACAGCCTGCAAGAGAAAAGCATAAAACAAAAGCAAACAGAAAGACGATAACCATTTTTCTATTTTTATTCATAATTTTTCCGTCCTTCCCAATGAGAAAACCATAATAAGGTCAGCAACAAGCCACCTGTCGTTAATGCTGCAATCCATATTTTTTCCGTTCCATAGTTGAAAATTTGTCGGCTCAAAATATCCTGTACCCAATTCATAGACCATGCAAAGGGGATATACCGGGCTACACCTTTCAGCTCAATATTGCTATATAAGATACATTGCAGACTTTCAAACACGCCCCAAAACAGGGATAACCCTAATCCAAATTTGAAGCTAAGGAACAGGTGCAAGATGTATATTATAAAATTACAAAAGGCCATCCCGGCGGCGGCTCCAATGAGCATTCCGAGCTGCACTGTATCAGCCATTCCCAAAAGATGTATGCCAATCACAAATAACAGGAACAGAAAGAACAATGCAAATACCCCCGAACCATAAAGATAAGTTAATTTTGCAAGCATATTTTTGTGTCTGTTTGGTACAGCAAGCAGCGTTTGGAAGTGTGAAGCTTTTTCTTCCAGTGCAACGTTCAGACCAACAATAACGCTTATCAACAACGGAAAAAACGTTGTAGTAATTTCCAATATCATTTTGAGCTTTTTACTGTCTGCGGTGCTGGCATACTGGGAATAGTAAGCAAGAAATAACAATGCCCCCATAACGGGTACACAAAAATGAATAGCCCCAAACGATGTATGCTTCGTTTTTTCCTGTTCAGAACGAAGCGCATAAATAAAACCCATTTCTGTCTACCTCCCTTTGGAAAAATCCTTCGCGTCGGCATAGGATAAAATAAGAAACAAGAGTATTGACAACGAAATGGAAATCATAATGGCTATAGAAAATCCACAATTCCCCGCATAAGTTCCGTTTATTTCAATTCCCATAAGTGGCTCTGCCAGTTTTGCTGCCCAACAATACGGTACAAACCACCATGCTATTGTATTTCCTAATGCGGTAGCAGTAGATAGGACAATCCCAAGTATTGTATTTAACACAATCGGCACAAACATTCCCGTTTTGCGTGCTAAGTACAGACACAAAGGGATTTGCCAGACAGATGCAAGGATAATTCCGATACTTCCTGTAATGCTGTGTAAAAGAGAATATACTGCCGTTGCCGGAGCAATGATATTACTGATAGAAATAAGCAATGCTAAAAATATCGCTGAAACAAGCAGTTTTTCGACTAAGATAATGCCCTTAGCAAATTCAAATCTCGAAAGGTTTACAGGCATAGAAAATACCGAATAGTATTTCCCTGCGTTTTCTTCTTTTCTGTGTGACAAAGAACACAAAATTGCGATTGCTCCAGGAAGCAGGAACGCATACCACCAGTAAAGCGTCATGTATTGATACCCCATATATCCACCCATAATCCATGCAAAAATAGCCGTAATTAGCGGAACAATGAAAATCAGTTTGTTCGATATTGTCCTCTTGAATTTCAAATGTTCTGATTTTAGATAGTCCATGCCTTAACCCTCCCTGTGATTGCTTTTTACAACGTCCATAAAAAGCTGTTCTAAATTTTCGTTTGCATTAAGTTTCCCCTCATAGCCTAAGACGCCGCCCGCAATAATGCCGATGTGGTCAGCGGTCTGTTGTACCTCGGAGAGAATATGACTTGATAAAATAACGGTAATACCCTTTGCAGGAAAGGAACGGATAAGCTCTCTAAGTTCTTCAATCCCAATCGGGTCAAGCCCGTTGGTTGGTTCATCAAGTATGAGCAGCTTCGGGTTGTTTAGTAATGCAACTGCAATTCCAAGACGCTGTTTCATACCAAGAGAAAACTGTCCGGCTCTTTTCTTGCCTGTTTCCGTCAGCCGGACGATTTGCAGCACTTCGTCAATCCGCTTATCTGTCAGCCCTAACACGGTAGTTCTCACTTTCAGATTTTCATAGGCGGTTAGGTTCTCATAAAGCGGTGGTATTTCAATCAATGCCCCGATATGGTTTAAGTCGCTACGCTTCCATGTATGACCGTCAAATTCGATGTTTCCAGAAGTCGGTTTCAAAATGCCAGTAATCATTTTTAGTGTTGTAGATTTTCCAGCTCCGTTCGGTCCAAGCAGTCCATAGACAGAATTTCTTTCAATGTTCAGCGAAATATTGTTTACAACCGTTTGCCCGCTGAAAGATTTGCAAAGGTTTGTTGTTTTTAAAATCATTTCCATATTTTGTGATACCCTTTCTTTTGATTGTGAATAAAGAATAGTTTCTATTTTTGAAGGTTTCATAAAGAATTTAAAATTTATCCAATCATATATTAGGAATTATTTAAGCTAGATGTAGGAATTGTATAGACGTATCTTGAAAAAGTTAGGAACTATACAATATAGCAGGGTGAATAATTATGGCTAAAAGACCTGTACCACTTTATGACTTCGCAGCTTTCGGGCAAGCGATAAAAGCGGCGCGGACAGCGAGAAAGGAAAGCCGCAAAGATGTAAGCGACGCAATGAATATTTCTCCGCGTTACCTTACCAATATTGAAAATAAGGGACAACAACCAAGCCTGCAAATCTTTTATGAGCTTGTGACACGCTATAACATATCGGTAGACCAATTCTTTTTCCCGAATAGGGACGCTGAAAAATCCACGCAGCGGCGGCAGCTTGATACTCTGCTTGACAGTATCAGCGATAAGGGATTACGGATTGTGACTGCTACGGCGAAAGAGGTTGCGGAAATCGAAAGCTCGGACAAATAAGCTGTCCGTACACAACTGAATATGACAGAAAGAAGCGTTGCAGCCTTTACGGGATTGCAGCGTTTTTTCTTTGCCCCTTTGGCAAAACGGAGCGTTCCTTTGTAGTAGGTATCAGAGGATAAAACTTTCATAGCAAGCATAGGGAGTGTAGCCACTCCCGGCAAAAATGCTTGCTGGGGAGTACC
>ENA-ORTT01003190-ORTT01003190.1-human-gut-metagenome-genome-assembly--contig:-NODE-3190-length-10946-cov-7.187035_pt1 | contig 10946 bp, 8 predicted proteins | sample MGYA00242074_ERZ509197 | MGnify/ENA primary metagenome ERZ509197 (study PRJEB26280, sample SAMEA2338789) | human gut metagenome | biome: human gut; feature: human-associated habitat; material: faeces...
GGTGCGGTCGGGGATGTCGCGGAACTCGTCGGCGATATGCGCCACCGTGTCCACGAACTTGGGGAATTTGGCGGCCAGCGAGAGGTACCCGCCGTAGCCCATGCGGGAGATCGGCGAGCGCAGAATCGCGCGGCGGGCCTTGCGCCAGTTGTCCAGGCCTTCGATGCTCGGGTCGTTGCCCTCGTAGAAGGTGTCGGGGAAGAAGTAGGGCAGGAACCGGCCCTCGGTGTACTTCACGCCGGGGATGTCGGCGATCATGCGGGTGGTGGTGCCGTCGCCGATCGAGCCGACCACGGCGTCCAGCCCCAGGTCGCCGAAGCCGTCCTTGTAGGGTTCGGTGCCGATCCACTGGTCGCCGAGGAACATCATGGCCTCCTTGCCGGCGGCGTGGGTCTGGTCGACCAGCCGCTTGACGTTCGCGCGCACGAAGTCGGAGAGGAAGTCGATCCAGTCGCGCTGCGGCTTGCGCGGCACGCGCCACGCGGAGTTATAGGCGCCGCCATCTACGAAGTCTTCGGGGCGCAGGCGGTAGCCGTACTCCTTCTCGAAGTCGTCGAGCGCGGCCGGGCTCACGGTGCAGGCGCATCCGAACCAGTCCACGACCTTCTCGCGCTGCTTCTGGTCGAACAGCAGCGTGAACTGGTAGAAGAACGTCGTGAAACGCACGACATCCACCTGCGGGTTGTCCTTGAGCCACTGCTCGAACGTGTCGAACACGAACTTGCGCGTCGCCGGGTGGTAGATATCGAACGGAATCTCGTGCTCCTTGTCGCCCCACCCGTTCGTCAGGTGGTTGTACATCTCGACCGGATCCCAGATGATGTACGCGAGGAACGAGACCGTGTACTCGTGCATCGGCGCCGCGCCGGAGACATGCACGGTATCGGTGTCCTCATCAAGCGTCCACAGGGAGGCATCCACGACCTCATTGGTGGTGCGGTCCACGACTTCCCAGTACTTGTGCGGGTCGGCGTCACGGTTCGGCTTGAGCTGCTCCTCGAAGAAGCCGTCCATCAGGGGAACATCCACGATGTCCGCTTCCGCCAGGACGCGCCCGGTGAGCAGGTACACCTGCGGGGTCTCGTCCATGTGCAGCGTGATCCACTCGTTGTGTGCACGGGTCGGGAAGTAGGCGCTGTAGATCTTCTTGCCGAGTGCGAGCACGGACTCGTCAAGGTGTGTGCCATCGGAATTACGGATGGCATCAGCGCCCCACAATTCGGCAAGTTCCTTGGTTTTTTCAGCGAAGTTCTCTTCACTGGGCAATGTGAAGCGGCCAGTGCTGGTCATGGGTTCTCCTTCTTGGGAACAGTCATCGGGGAAAGATATATGGGTGATGAAATCACGAAGGCCGATGAAATGGCCGGCATCATCGCAGGCCCGCTGGATCCTGACTGCGCAAATCCTTGACGCCTACGATGACGCTGGACGATGGTAATCGTGTCACTGATCGAGGTGATGGCCGTACCGCCCGGCACTCAGTGACACATCATGCCGGGCGGCGGTTCGTGGTTTTCTCCCGCACATGGCGGGAGAAAACATCAGCCCTTGACGGCGCCGGCGGCCAGGCCGGACTGCCAGTAGCGCTGGAGACCGAGGAAGATCACGATCACCGGCAGCACGCCGAGCAGTGCGCCCATCATCAGGGCGCCGCGATCGGTGAATGTGGCCAACGACACCATGCCGTACAGACCCAGGGTCACCGGCTTGAGGGCGTCGGAGGACACCATCATCAACGGCAGCAGGAAGTTGTTCCACGTGGCGACGAACAGGAACAGGAAGATCGTCACCATTGCCGGGGCGAGAAGTCGCAGCACGATGGTGAAGAAAATCCTGGCTTCGCTCGCGCCGTCGATGCGGGCGGCTTCAAGCAGTTCATCAGGCACAGAGCTCTGGGCGTACGTACGGCCCAGGAAGAAGCCGAACGGCGAGACACAGCACGGGATGATGATGGACGCCATCGTGTTGGTCAGCTTCAGAGCGTGGAAGATCGAGTACTGGGGGATGGTGAGCAGGGCGGCAGGCATCAGCATGCAGGCCATGATGATGCCGATGGCGACGTTCTTGCCGCGGAAGTTGAACTTCGCGGTGGCGTAGCCGGCCATGACGGACACGATGGTGCCGATGAGTGCGGAGACGCCCGAGTAGATCAGCGAGTTCAGCACCCAGCGCCAGAAGTTGCCACGGGTCCAGCCGAGCAGCTTGGAGTAGTTGGTGGCCACGGCGTTGGGGATCTGGTCGAGCGACACGGAGAACCACAGGCCATTGCCGCTGGTCATCTGGGAGGGCGTCTTGGTGGACGCAATGATGGCCCAGTAAATCGGGAACAGGAAGTAGATCAGCGCCAACACCAGTACGATGACCGTAAGTGTCTTGACTGCAGGCGACGGCCTCATGGAACGGGGCAGATCGTGCTGTGCAGCCTCGCGCTGCTTCTCCAAACGACGTTCGCGCTTCTTGTTCGCGCGCGCTTCAGCGGTTGCAGAGCTCATTACTCGTTCACCTTCCTTTCAGCAAGGGTGTACACGACGGCAAGCAGACCTGCGATCAGTGCCATGACGATGGCGATGGCTGATGCGGGGCCGTCACCTGACGGGGTAAGCGTTCCCTGCGAAGTATTCATGGCCATCATCATCGGCGTGTACGCCTTGGAGATGCCCGGATCCGCGGTGGACATGATCTGCGGCTCGTTGAACAGCTGGATGGTGCCGACGATGGACAGCAGCATGGCGAGCAGCGCCGCGCCACGCACGTTCGGCAGCTTGATCTTCATGGCGACCTGGAAGCCGTTGGCACCATCGATGCGGGCGGCCTCATACAGGTCGTGCGGGATGGCCTGCAGCGCGGCGAGGAAGATCAGCATGTTGTAACCGGTGAACGTCCAGGTCGTGATGTTGGCCATGGAACCGAGGACAACGTTGTTGGCAAAGAAGTCGACATGGATGCCGATGGACTCCAGACCCTTGACGATTGGGGAAATCTGACCGTTGTACAGGTAGACCCAGATGATGGAGGCGACGACGCCGGGGATGGCGTAGGGCAGGAAGTAGCCCAGACGGAAACCGGTAACGTGCTTGACGACAAACGAATCGATGACCATAGCCAGCGCAAGGGCGGCGATGATCATGATCGGCACCTGGATGACGGTGTAGAGCAGCACATGGCCGACACCAGTCCAGAATTTGCCGGAAGTGATGACGTATTGGAAGTTCTGGAATCCGACGAACTCGTTGACCAGTTCGCCGCCGCCATAGAGGCCGCCGCCTTGGCTGACCTGACGGAAGAAGCTGGAATAGACGGCCCAGATGATGGGCAGGAGGAACACGAAGGCGAACAAGATTGCGAACGGCGCCATGAACGCCCAGCCGGTTCGGTTCTCGCGCTTGAATGCCTTCGAGCGCTTTGGCTTTGCGGCGGCGCGTTTCGGCGCGGCACCCTTGGCCTGAGTAATGGATGCAGTCATAATACAAACCTGTCTTTTCGAAAAACAGAAAAACGATTCCACGAGTACTCTTGGACATATGAAAGGCCGGAGTCCGAATCCCCGGCCTTTCATTTTATGATGCCTGAGGCATCGGTGGTCTTGGGTGATGGACGGAACTTTTCAGCTTATCCATCACCGGACCGGGTTATGTTCACTCCTTGACAGGGAGCTTGGCGTTCTTCAGCGCTTCGACGGAAGTCGTCTGAGCGGTGTCGAAGATGTCGGAGACCTTGGCGTCACCAGTGGCGGCCTTGGCAGCAGTCTCGTTCATCGCTGAACCCACGGCGGAGAAGCCCGGGATGTAGCTGAACGAAGCCATGTTGTCGTTCGCTTTCTTGAACTCAGCCATGATGTCCTGGTTGCTGAAGAACTCGGACCACGCAGCCGGAGTCTTGGCAGCCTCAGTGGTGGCGGCCACGACCAGACCCTGGGAGACCAGATCCGGAACCTGGGTGTTGAACCAGTCGAGGAACTTCATGGCCTCGGCCGGGTGCTTCGAGCCCTTGAGCACAGCCACGCCGGAACCACCGTCGGAGCCGGTCTTGGTGCCGTTGCCGAACCAATCGGGCAGCTGGGCGACCTTCCACTCCCCCTTGCCGGTGCCACCGGCGGAGCTGATGAACAGCGGGGCTTCCCAAGCGGCAGCCACAGTGCCGATCAGCTGACCCTTGTTAATGGAGGCGTCGAAGGACGGATCCCAACGCGGGTTGGTGAGCGCGGACTTGTCGTCGAGCAGCTGCTGGTACACCTTGGCCACGGCCTTGGAGCCTGCAGTCTGGGTGTCGACCTTCCAGGCATTACCCTCAGTCTTGTACCACTCGCCGGAAGCGCCGGAAGTGCCGGACATCGTCATCATGCCCTCATCGGGCTGGAACGTCATGATGTACTTACCCTGGGCGGCGGTCTTCTTGGCGGTCGCGATAAGCTCGTCAGCGGTCTTCGGCACGGTGATGCCGAGCTTCTCGAACTCCTTGGCGTTGTAGAAGTACGTCAGGGGGCCGGTGTCCTGCGGCAGACCGTAGGCCTTGCCACCGATCTGCATCATGGAGAACGGACCCTCAGCGAAGTGGTCCTTGTACTTCGCGGCCTCTTCGGTGACGTCCTGCAACAGGCCCTGATTGAAGACCTCAGGCAACTCGGCGTATCCGACCTGAGCCAGATCAGGAGCGGCGCCGGCCTTGACGTCGGTCGCCAGCTTCTTGATCATGTCCTGAGCCGCACCATCGAACTTGGTGGCCTTGACCTGGATGTTCGGGTTGTCCTTGTTCCACTTGGCCACGATGTCATTGACCAGCGTCATGCCCTCTTTATCCGGCAGGCGATGCATGTAGGTGATCGTCACCTTTTCGTCTTTGGGGGTATTGCTGCTGTTGTTCGTGGATGAACCGCAACCGGCAAGGGCGATGCCCATGACAGTCAGCGACGCCAGACCAGCAAGCAGTCGTTTCTTAGCTACCATATTCCTAACTCCTCCATTGAGATGGATGTTGCCTCCTCGTCGTGGCAACTATTTAGTTAGTGTAAAGGCATGCCAAGGAAATGTCAACTACATTAACATTTGTGTCGTGTCACCGGTCACACAGATGGTAACCCACGGCGTGCAACACCGCCCGCCAGTAAGCATGACAGATTTATGTATATAAAGTTTACAATTTATTTTTCTCTCTTCTAGTCGTCAAGGCCATCCCTATCGACAACAACGGAGTCTCCCCGCGAAAAACCTTACGGAACACCGGCCTATACGGCGTATCGTACATTCCTTCGACGCTCGAATCAAGCTCATCCTCATAATGTGACACTCCTCACATTACCAGAGTCATTCTGGTCACGCAGCCATCTTCATCCTGCTCACGCGCCGACCGCAATGCCGGGCACGATACGGAAAACGCCCCGGCGTGTCATCAAGGACACGCCGGGGCGGGGCGCAAAGGCGATCGGTACCGCGGGGCGTCTACTCGACGCTACGCAGCTGCGCTGCTATCTGGATGGCCTCGACACTGGCTTCGGCCTTGCTTCGCGTCTCCTGCCATTCGGTGGCGGGCACCGAATCGAGCACGAGACCGGCACCGGCCTGCACGCTGGCCTGATGATCGCGCAGGAAGGCGGTGCGGATGGCGATGGCCATGTCCATATTGCCGGAGAAGTCGAAATAGCCGACTGTCCCGCCGTAGATGCCTCGGTCGGCCGCCTCCAGCTCGTCGATGATCTCGATCGCGCGGGGCTTGGGAGCTCCGGACAGCGTGCCCGCCGGGAACGCCGACATGAACACGTCGAACGTGGTCAGGTTCGGATCGACCGTGCCAGTAACCGTCGAGCAGATGTGCATGATGTGGCTGAAACGCTTGATGTCCATCAGCTGCACGACCTCGACGCTGCTGGGCAGGCAGACCTTGCTCAAGTCGTTGCGCGACAGGTCGACGAGCATGATGTGCTCGCTGCGCTCCTTTGGATCGGCGAGCAATTCCTTGGCAAGGCGCTCATCCTCTTCCGGAGTGGCGCCGCGCGGACGGGAACCGGCGATCGGGAAGGTCATCGCATGCCCGTTGTCGACCTTGATCAGCGTCTCGGGGCTGGAACCGATCACGTTGAAATCGCGTCCCTCGGCGTCGGTGAGCGTCATGAAATACATGTACGGACTGGGGTTGAGCGTGCGCAGCACACGGTACACGTCGAACGGGTCAGCTGGCGAATCCAGATCCAGACGCTGGGATATCACCGTCTGGAACACATCGCCGTCGACGATGTGCCGCTTCGTCTCCTCCACCCAGCGCTCATACTCGGCCTTGGCGGTGCGGAACCGCAGCTGGGGCTGGGGCATGCTTCGGTCAAGCACGCTCACGCGGGCCTCCCCCGCCACCGGCGTGGCGGCCTTGCGCTGCATGGCATCCAGCCGTTCGATGGCCTCGTCATACGCGGCATCGGCGCGGGTCGGCCGGTCGTCGACGTTCACCGCATTGGCTATCAGCCACACCGAGCCGGACACATGATCGACCACTGCGATGTCGGTGGCCAAGGCCAGCGTCACCTCCGGCTGGCCGGTCTCATCCGGCGCCTCGGCGCGCAGTTTGGGCTCCCAATGGCGGATGGCATCCCAGCCGACGGAGCCGACCAGTCCGCTGGTCAGGTTCGGCAGTCCGGCCACGTGCGGCGCCTTGAGCACCTTGAGCGCGGCATGGGCCACCTCAATCACGTCACCCTCAGTGGGCACTCCGGCCGGCACCTGGCCGAGCCAGTTCGCCTTGCCGTGATCGGAGCGCAGTTGAGCCATCGAATTGACGCCGATGAAGCTGTATCGGCTCCAGGAACCACCGTATTCCGCCGATTCCAGAATGAACGTTCCCGAACGGCCCCCGGCGAGACGCTCGTAAAAGCCCACGGGCGTCAACGAATCGGCGAGCAGTCGCCGCACGATGGGAACCACACGGTATCCGGCGTCGGCAAGCCGATGGAACTGGGCGCGGTCCGGCCATGTGCCGCCCCATTCGAGAGGCTCGACGCTGCACGCGGCCCCATCATCGTGCAGGCCGCCGGCCACACCGGCATCGTCAATACGCCGCTCGCTCATCACGCATTCTCCTGTTCCGCGGTACGGTTTCCGACGACGACCGGCAACGGGCCGCCCTCCTCGAAGCACGAGCGCTTGCCGGTATGGCAGGCGGCACCCACCTGGTCGACCTGAACCAGAATCGCATCGCCGTCACAATCCAGCGTCAGGGACTTCACATACTGCACATGGCCGGACGTGTCCCCCTTGCGCCAGTATTCCTGACGGGAGCGAGACCAGAACGTCACGCGACCGGTCGTCAACGTGCGCCGCAGCGCCTCGTCGTTCATGTAGCCGACCATCAGCACCTCGTGCGTGTCATACTGCTGGATGACCGCGGCGACCAGCCCGCGCGCGTCACGCTTGAGCCGCGCAGCGATGCGCGGGTCGAGTTCGTCGGTGTTGTCATAGTCGATGGTGGATTGCGTATCTGTCATGTCCTTCATATTCCTGTTCATGTCCCTATGGAGTCGTGTTCATGCATGCGGCGAATCATCGCCGGCCGGTTTCGCCGCGATTCATAGGCGAACCGTGTATCCCGCGGACCGAAGCGCCTGCTTGACCTCGCGGATGGTCACCAGACCGTAATGGAAGATCGACGCGGCGAGCACCGCATCCGCACCGGCGGCGATGGCCGGGGGAAAATCAGCGGCCTTGCCCGCGCCACCGGAGGCGATGATCGGTATCTTGACCTCGCGGCGCACTGCCTTGATCATCTCCAAATCGAAGCCCTCACGGGTGCCGTCCGCGTCCATCGAGTTGAGCAGGATCTCGCCAGCGCCCAGTTCCTCGGCCCGCTTGACCCACCAGATCGCGTCGATGCCGGTGGACTTTCGCCCACCCATCGTGGTCACCTCGAACCCGGACTGCGTATGCTGTTCGCCCTGCTCGCGGCGGGCATCGACCGACAGCACCAGCACCTGATTGCCGAATCGGTCGGCGACGCGGCTGATCAGCATCGGGTCGTTGATGGCTGCGGTGTTGACGCCCACCTTGTCGGCGCCGCAACGCAGCAGCGAGTCGACATCCTCGGGAGTACGCACGCCTCCGCCGACGGTCATCGGGATGAACACCTGCTCTGCGGTGTGGCTGACCACGTCGATCATGGTCTGGCGGTGCGAGCTGGAGGCGGTCACGTCCAAAAAGGTCAGCTCGTCGGCACCCTGACGGTAGTACTCCCCCGCCAGCTCGACCGGGTCGCCGGCATCACGCAGGTTCTCGAAATGCACGCCCTTGACCACTCGTCCCGCATCGACATCTAGGCATGGAATGACTCGGACGGCCAACGACATGATTGCTCCCTTATCAAGCTCGGTTGTTGTACGGATACCAAGGGTAGCGTCCGCCCGTTACAGCAGTGCCGCGGCGTTCCGCTACATGGGACGGGAAGGCCGCGCCCTCTGCGGTTCGAGATTCGCGGCCTGCAGCAGTGAGAGCGCGGTTAGGCCGCGAAGGCCTCTTTGGTCTTGGCGGCGAGCTGGCCGCAGGCGCCGTCGATATCGGAGCCTCGGGTGTCACGCAGGGTGGCCGTGATTCCGGCATGGTGCAGGATATCGAGGAACTGCTGCTCATCCTCGGGCTTGGATGCGGTCCAGCGAGATCCCTCGATCGGGTTGAGCGGGATTGGGTTGACATGCGCCCAATCGTCGCCGTAATGGTTGAGCCGCTTGGCCAGCAGTCGCGCGTGCTCGGCCTGGTCGTTGATGCCGCGCATCAACGCGTATTCGATGCTGACGCGGCGCTTGGACGACAGGAAGTAATCGTGGGCGGCGTCGAGCACCTGAGTGGTGTTGAAACGCTTGTTCATCGGCACGAGCTCGTCGCGAAGCGCATCACTGGGCGCGTGCAGCGACACGGCCAGACGCACCGGGATGCCCTCGGCCGTGAGCTTCCTGATGCCGGGCACGACGCCGACGGTCGATACGGTGATGTTACGCGCGGAGATGCCGAACCCTTCGGGAGGCATCGCGCTGATCTGGCGCACGGCGGATAGCACGGACCGGTAGTTGCCCATCGGCTCGCCCATGCCCATGAACACGATGTTGCTGAGCCGGCCGGGGCCTCCGGCCACTTCGCCGTCGCGCATCATACGAGCGGCGACGCGCACCTGTTCCAGAATCTCGCCGGTCGACATGTTGCGGGTGAGTCCAAGCTTACCGGTCGCGCAGAACGGACAGCCCATGCCGCAGCCGACCTGGCTGGAGATGCATAACGTGGTGCGGTTCGGGTAACGCATGAGTACGGATTCGATGTGAGAGCCATCGAAAAGGCGCCACAGCGTCTTGATGGTGGTGCCCTGATCGGCCACCTGATGGGTCACCTCGTCGATCAGAGGCGGGAAGAACGCCTCGACGATATCGCCGCGTGTGGCGGCAGGCAGGTCGGTGAACGCCTCGGACTCGGTCTCCAGCCGGCCGAAGTAATGGTTCGCCAGCTGCTTGACACGGAACTTCGGCAATCCCAGATCCTTCGCCCTGGCGATGCGCTCGTCAGGCGTCATGTCCACCAGATGCACCGGCGGCTTGCCCCGTCGGGCATGGTCCTTGGACAGCACGTCGCGGAAAGCCCCCTTGTCGCCGGGGGTGATTCCGGTCTCCGGCTGTTCCGCATCCTGCGCATGCCCGGTCGTCATTGCTCCTCCATCATCGTTCGTATCTTGTCGTCGCTTCCCGCATCGTCATGTCCGATCGTCGAGACGACCGTCACATGCCGACAATCCACAGCAGTCCGGCCAGGAACGGCGCGCACATGAGGATGGAATCCACACGATCCATCACGCCTCCATGACCCTTGAGCAGGTGTCCCATATCCTTGATGCCGATATCGCGCTTGAGCATGGACGCGCACAGGTCGCCGAACGTGCCTGCGACGCCGGTCAGTACTCCCATGACGATCGGAACCCACCAGCGCGACGCCCACACCGCGCCGTCATACGTGCAGAAGAACACCGCGAACGCGCCGATCATCGCGAACAGGATCGAACCGAACAGTCCCTCGACCGATTTCTTGGGGGAGATGCGCGGCGACAGCTTGTGCTTGCCGAACCATGCGCCGAAGAACAGGCCACCGGTATCGCTCAGGGCCGGCAGGAACACCAGCGTGATCGCGTGCGCGACCGGATGCCCGTTGAACACCAGCGACAGCACGATGCAGCTGGCCAGCGTAGGGATGTACAGCACGGTGAGTATCGAGACAGCGACATGCGACAGCCGACTGTGATGCAGTTCGCCTTTCTCATGGTTGAACGACGACTGCTCGCGCGCGGCGGCGTCGGAGCTCGACAGCTTGGATGCGACGGCGAGCGAAAGCCAGTTGCCGAAGCTGAACCGGGCGGTGGCGAGAATGGCCACCAGCATCAGCGTCGCCATCGTCAGCAGCGCCATCGTGCCGAAATGGTACGGGCTGTAATAGGTGCCGAGCAGGATGGCCGCCGAACACAGCCACAGCGCGACGACCGGGATATGCAGACCGACCGTGGCGAAATCGACACGGAGCTCCCACAGCGCAAGCACCATGAACACGACGATCAGCAGCACGAACACGTCGATGCGGATCAGCAGGCTCGCCAATATGATGATGACGAGCACCGCGCCGGTCGCGACCGCCTGCGGCATGTTGCGCCCGGTCTTCTTGTTGATGTTCGCCAGGGCCTCCTCGGCCTCCACATGAAGCTGGTCGTTGTGTTCCATGATGTTCAACCGCCTCCGTAAGTCGATGGTGCCATGATGATTCTGCCTTCATCATAGCGAACCGGACGAGGCGATGGTCACATGCCGCGTCCGGTTCAACGATTTCGTCATGAAGGTCAGACCTCCATGATCTCCTTCTGCTTGGTCTCGAACAGCGCGTCGAGCTGGTCGGTGACCTGCTTGGTGACCTTGTCGAGCTCCTTGAGCAGACGATCGCCCTCGTCCTCGC
>ENA-ORTT01003196-ORTT01003196.1-human-gut-metagenome-genome-assembly--contig:-NODE-3196-length-10919-cov-2.324926_pt1 | contig 10919 bp, 10 predicted proteins | sample MGYA00242074_ERZ509197 | MGnify/ENA primary metagenome ERZ509197 (study PRJEB26280, sample SAMEA2338789) | human gut metagenome | biome: human gut; feature: human-associated habitat; material: faeces...
TGTCCAATGACAAAAGAAGAATTTGAAGCTTTTTATGATGCTTTAATCAATGCTGAAGTTGTTAAACCCAAAGATTTTGAAGAAAAGTTTTTTGAAGGCTGTATGCCTTTTGAAGAAATTGCTAGACGTGGTCAACAGACATTGCTTTTTGGACCAATGAAACCAGTAGGATTAGAAAAAGACGGACAAAGACCCTATGCGGTTGTTCAGTTAAGACAGGATAATGCAGTGGGTTCATTATACAACATCGTTGGTTTCCAGACACATTTAAAATGGGGAGAACAGGAGCGTATTATTCATATGATTCCTGGTTTAGAAAATGCGAAAATTGTGCGTTATGGTGTGATGCATCGTAATTGCTTTATATGTTCGCCACGCTATCTTCGAGAAACTTATCAATTTGTAAATCGTGATGATTTGTTTTTTGCTGGACAAATGACAGGAGTAGAAGGATATGTAGAGTCTGCGCAAAGTGGTATGGTTGCGGGAATGAATATGGCAAGATATTTACAAAAACAGCCACTGCTTATTTTCCCTCGTGAAACAGTGATGGGATCATTGGCTTATTATATTACACATGGGGATGAAAATAATTTTCAACCTATGAAAGCTAATTTTGGTATTTTGCCAGATCTTTTGACACGTGTGAAGAAAAAAGAACGTAAAGAAGCTTATGCAAATCGTGCAATAACAGTGATGGAGGATTTTTTAAGTCATGTCTGATTTTGCAAAAATGGCAAATGACTACTTGTCTTATTTACAATATGTCAAAAAGTATTCTGCTTTAACAGTTACGGGGTATCAAAGAGATATTTATGAATTTATTGACTATTGTCATCGTAAAGGTTGGGGCTGTTCAATATTCTTTTTTAAGAGGTTATCTGGCATATTTACATACTAAAAGTTTATCACCTAAAACGATTAATCATAAAATGAGCAGTTTAAGAGGATTATATCGTTATTTACAAAAAGAAGAATTGCTTGATGATAATCCATTCCTTTTGGTTGAGTCTTTAAAAGAACCACAGCGTCAACCAGACTTTCTTTATATGGATGAAATGTTGGATTTATTAGATAGTATTGATACACATACAGTTTTAGGGCGTCGTAATAAAGCTATGTTGGAATTGATGTATGCCTCAGGCTACTTTGTCTGGAAGTCGTTGAAATGCAGTTGTCACAAATTGATTTTTCCAGACAGTTATTGTTTATTCATGGAAAAGGTGGGAAGGATCGTTATGTGCCTTTTCATGATTTGGCTGCCAAGTGGCTGAAAGATTATATTGAAAATGATCGTTATGAAATCATGATGAAAGCACATCAAGATCATAACTATGTATTTGTTAATAAATTAGGAAAACCACTTACAAATCGTGGTGTTGAAGATATTGTGGATCGGGTTGTGAAAAATTATGATCCAACTAAGAAGATTCATCCACATACGATTCGTCATTCTTTTGCAACTCATTTATTGGAACAGGGTCTTGATATTCGTGTTGTTCAAGAATTGTTAGGACATGCCAATTTATCAACAACCCAAGTCTATACTCATATTACCAATCAGCATTTAAAAGAGGTTTATGATCATTCTCATCCAAGAAATCAATAAAGAAATGAGAATGTTTTAAAAAAATATTGACGATAAGATGATAAAATGATAATATACTCATGTTGTAGACCTCTAGCTACAACCGCACATGCAAGGTATTAAAGCATAGCTGCCTTGATTGGCGAGTCTGAGATTATTATAGAAAAGAAGGAGGTACATCATGTACGCAATTATTGAAACTGGTGGAAAACAATTAAAAGTTGAAGTTGGAGATACTATTTTTGTTGAAAAATTAGATGTTGCTGAAGGAGAAGAAGTTGTTTTAGATAAAGTTTTATTTATTGGAGATAAAACAAATAAAATTGGAAATCCTTATATTAAAGGAGCAACTGTAACAGCACAAGTTGAAAAACATGGAAAAGAAAAGAAAGTATTAATTTATAAATACAATCCTAAGAAACATTATCACAAAAAACAAGGACATAGACAACCTTATACAAAATTAGTGATCAAAGATATTAAAAAAACAGCTAGAAAAGCAAAACAAGAAGCTAGTGAAGCTGCTGAATAATGATTAAAGCAGTTATCAAAAAACATAATCAATCGATTGTGCAGGTGACTGTTTCAGGTCATGCACAAAGTGCTGAATATGGTAAGGATCTGGTATGTGCTGGTGTGAGTACAATTTGTGTTGGGATAGCGAACGCTTTGGTTCAATATCAATTTTTATCACAGCATTTAGGAACAATAGAATTAAAAGAAGGATTGATTGATATTAAGGTTCATCAAGACAATGAACAGATTCAAGTGGTGCTAGGGACATTTGAAGTGATGTTGAAAATGGTTGAGGAATCTTATTCAAAATACATGAAAATTGAGAAGATGGAGGTATGAAACCATGATGTTTAAGTTAGATTTACAATTATTCGCTTCTAAAAAAGGGGTAGGGTCAACAAAGAATGGTCGTGATTCTAAATCTAAAAGATTAGGAGCTAAATTATCTGATGGGCAATTCTGTACTGCTGGTTCTATCATTTACAGACAAAGAGGAACAAAAATGCATCCTGGAACAAATGTTGGAATTGGAAGCGATGACACTTTATATGCAAAAGTTACTGGTATAATGAAAGTTGAAAGACTAGGCAGAGATAAAAAGAAAATCAGCGTATATCCAGAATTAGAAAAAAAGGAAGTAAATGCTGAAAAGAAAACTGCAACAAAAAAAGCTGCAAAAGCTTAAATATTAAATAAAAATAGTTAATGATATTATTCATTAACTATTTTTTTATTTATACAGATTTATATAAATTTCCGTATGTAAAATTCTTTCCAGAAAAAATTTCGCCATTGCGAACTGCATTAATTATAGTATTAATTTCATCAATATTTTCATCTAATATACTAATTCTAGCACAATCAATAGAAATATCAGAAAATGGAATAGACAATGTTTTGCTATTATAAATAGTTGTTATAGTTTGAAGATTATCAGGAATAATTCTGAAATCATATCCGAGTCTATCACGTAAATAATATTTGTATCCATTAATAGTATTTCTGCAGAGCATAGAGCATGATGGATAACACTTATTAGAATGTCCAAGTAAACAGTAACCAGAATTCATAACAGGCACATTACCATAAACCATAAGTTCAGTATGCATATCCAGAGATGCTAATTCTTTAATATGTTCTAAATCAAGTTCAGGAGAAATAGTAACTCGAGAAATACCAGATTTATTAAGAAAATTAGCAGTCAAATGATTATAAACATTCATTGTATAATTTGCTACAATATCAAGGCTACCTTTATACTTATCAACCAATTCAAAATATGCAATATTGCTACATACAATACCTTTAACATCAAAAGACTTAATAATTAAATCCAAATCATTAAGTAAAATATTTCTATAATTATCCTTAATAATAGTTGGTAAGTATATATAAATAGAACCTTTTGAACTTAAATTATGTATAATATCAGCACAATTTTTGTTCTTAAAATACATAAGTGGTACATAAATCATATCAACATTATCTAAACTTGAATAATCAAAATCACAATTCAATTCATTAAGCAATAATGCAACCTTAGGAAAGCTATAAGGCTTAGAATTAGCAGAAGAATCCTCTTCAATAATATCAGAAGAATTATCTTTTCTTTCAAACCTACTAATTGCTTGGCTAGTAAGAGAATATAAACAATCTCTACGAAGTTGATTTATAGCAGAAATTTTAGGAATATAGCAATTCTCATCTAATATAATCTTTATGCTCTTAAAGCTAAAAGGCGTATCAGAAGTTTTATTGATTTGTTCAGCAATTCGATTAGCAGTTATAGGATTGCTAATAGCATCAACTGGGCATAAATCAATAGAATGCTTAGCTGACATTGAAAAATAAGAACCATTTTCATTATCAAGTGAAGTAACTTCCATTGATAATGGAAATCCTTTTTTTACAGTAACAACACATGAAAGTGGAATTTTAATATTTTCCTTATTAATAAAATCATAAATAGCTTTATTATTGCTAGAATTACTTAACTTATAAACCTTGTCACCAGGGTTAATCTTCCCTTTTAATCTTCCAACAGTAACAATACTACCAGAATTGGCTTTTTTGACATTAGACTTATCAATCATAAGTTCAGAAATAGTATATTTATGATCTTCTTTCTCAACACATATATTATCACCAATTTCAATAGACTCAGAAGTTTTAAAAGTAATTAAACCACGATTAGGTTGATATTTAGATATATTTCCAATATATAATCCCATGTTATTTTGCTTTTCTTTAAATACATAAGATGTGTTAGCTTCATCATCAAAATTGCCATGAGAAAAGCCACCTCTATTAAATACTTGCATAAGATCTTTAATATCAGAATCATCGATTTTATAAGGCTTATCAGATAAAGCAAGGTCAATATATTTTCTATAAATACGTGTAACAGTAGCAACATATTCAGGAGTCTTCATTCTACCTTCAATTTTAAAACTAGTAACACCGGCTTTTATAAGAGAAGGAATGTATTCCAAACTACATAAGTCACGAGGGCTAAGTAAATATCCTTTATCAATTACATTAGAAGAATCAGAATGCTTTTCAATAAGAGAATAGGGAAGTCTGCATGGCTGAGCACATTTGCCACGATTTCCAGACCTTGCTCCAATCATACTAGAAAATAAGCATTGACCTGAATATGATATACATAATGCACCGTGAACAAAAGTCTCAATTTCAATATTACTATTATTGCAAATATATTCGATATCATGTAAAGAAAGCTCACGAGAAAGAACAACACGTTTAAAACCATATTGCTGTAATTGTAAAGCACCTTGAAGATTATGAACAGTCATTTGTGTACTTGCATGAATGTCCATATCAGGATATGTATCAATTAGATATTTAGCAAAACCAAGGTCCTGAACAATAATTGCGTCAGCACCAGCTTCATATACTGTTTTAGCTAACTTTTTAGCATCTTCAAGCTCTTCATCTTTAAGAAGAATATTCAAAGTAAAATTAACTTTAACATTTCTAAGTTTTGCATATCTTATAGCTTCTACTAGACTGTTTTCATCAAAATTAGTAGCCTGAGCTCGTGCATTAAAACTAGAGCCACCAAAATAAACGCAATCAGCGCCATTTTGAACAGCAGCTCTTAAACAATCAAAATCTCCAACAGGAGAAAGTAATTCTATATTATTTTGCATCAAAAAAAATCCCTTCATAAAAATATCATATATATTGTAACACATTTGAAAGCAAAAGCATACTATATGTTAGAAAAAAATCAGGAATATCCTGAATAGGAAGGAGAATAGCATGAGCTGTGGTTGTGGATATAATATGGACGGTAGAAGAGATGATGACTTTTTAAGCGATTTACTAGGAAATAATGAAAATACAGAAATTCTAATGTTTATAGTAGTATTCTTACTACTGTTTACGACATATGGAAGACGATAATAACATAAAAATGCAGTAATAGAAGATTTGAAGTGTTAAGAGAAAAACATTTTAAATCTTTTTTTATTTTAGTCATTTAAAAGTCACTTATAAATACTATACTATAAATGGTAAATCGAAAATGACAAAATAAAATTGAAAGGGAATATAGAGATGGAAATTTTAAAAGTTGAACATTTAGTAAAAAAGTATGGTAAAGGAGATAACGTGGTAAATGCAGTAAATGATATCTCATTTACTGTTGAAAAAGGTGAATTTGTAGCCATAGTAGGAGCCAGCGGAAGCGGAAAATCAACACTATTACATTTGTTAGGAGGAGTAGATAGACCAACATCAGGAAAAGTATATATTGATGGAAAAGATATATATTCACTAAACAATGACAATTTAGCTATATTTCGAAGAAGACAGATTGGAATAATATATCAATTCTATAATTTGATACCAATATTAAATGTAAAAGAAAATATCACATTACCATGTGACCTAGATGGACAAAAAATTGAAAAAGAAAGGTTAGATGAACTAGTAAAAACATTAGGCTTAGAAAATAGAGTTAATCATTTGCCAAATCAATTATCAGGAGGACAACAACAGAGAGTATCAATAGGACGTGCAATGATAAATAATCCTGCAATAATGCTAGCTGATGAGCCAACAGGAAACTTAGATTCAAAAGCAAGTGAAGAAATAGTAAGCTTATTAAAATTATCAAATAAAAAATACAATCAAACAGTAATCATAATTACACATGACATGGAAATTGCAAAACAAGCGGAAAGAGTAATTACAATAGAAGATGGAAAAATAATTAAAGACGAAAAAAATTTAAGTTAGAAGGGGAAAGAAAATGAATATTATAAACAAATTCACAATAAAGAATTTGAAGAAGAATAAGAAAAGAACAATTGTTACAATAATAGGAATAGCTCTTTCAACAGCTTTAATTTGTGCAGTAGCAGGAATGGTAATGAGTTTTAGAAAAACAATGATAGAAATAATAAAAGCAGCAGATGGAAATTACCATGTTGAATTTCAAGATGTACCACAAGACCAATTAAAATACATAGAAAATAATGAAGGAGTCACAGAATATTATTGTCAAACATCACTAGGATACGCACAATTAAAAGATAGTGTTAATCCAGATAAGCCATATCTATATGTAATGGCATTTGATCAAAAAGCATTAAGTGAAAGTAGTATAAAGCTAAAAGAGGGAAGAATGCCACAAAATTCAAATGAGGTTGTAATATCAGAACATATAGAAAGCAATGCACGAGTAAAATTAAATATTGGAGACACAATCAAAGCTAATGTTGGTGAAAGAGTAATAAAAGGAACAACAGATAAGCTAAATCAACATAATCCATATTTAGAAGGAAATGAAAATAATCCAGAAGAAAAGGTAGAAGAAGAAATAATTAACAACGTTGCAAAAAAATATACAATAGTAGGAATAATTGAAAGACCAAACTCAAGTATAGAACCATATTCAGCACCAGGATATTCAATAATTACATATTTATCACCAGAAGAAAAAGCTAAATTAAAAACAGCTGACATATATGTACGATTAAAAGAACCAAAACAATTTGAAAAATGGGAAGAAGCAGTATCAAATACAATATATGAAAATACAAATCAAAAAATATCATATGAAACAAATACTTCATTATTAAAATTTGAAGGCGTTTTAAGTGAAACAACAATGACAGTATTATATAGCCTTGGTGGAATAGTAATAGGAATTATAGTAGTAAGTAGTGTATTTGTAATAAGAAATAGTTTTAGTATATCAGTATCAGAAAAAACAAAACAATATGGAATGCTAGCAAGTGTAGGAGCTACGTCAAAACAAATAAGAAAAACAGTACTAAAAGAAGGATTTATCATAGGATTAATAGGTATACCACTTGGAATATTATGTGGAGTAATTGCAATAGTAATACTAATATGGTTATTAAATTATTTGTTACAAGATATGCTGTCAGGAGAATTATTTGTATATGCATTACCTTGGCAAGTAGTAATAATAAGTATATTAATGTCAGCAATAACAATATATTTTTCATGTATAATACCAGCAAGAAAAGCCGCTAAAATATCACCAATAGACGCAATAAAAGGAAATGATGATATAAAAATAAAAGCAAAGAAAATACGAACATCAAAACTAACCAAAAAATTATTTGGCATGGGTGGAGTAATCGCATCAAAGAATTTAAAAAGAAGCAGAAAAAAATATAGAACTACGGTAATATCATTAGTAGTAAGTATATCAATATTTATTGCATTGTCATCATTCTTGGAATATGGAAAAAAGATGACATCAACATATTATGTAGATTTACATTATAATATCATTGCAAATTTCCAATACCAAGGAACAGATGAAAATGCAAAAGAAGTATATGAATATATAGCAGAAAAAAATAATCTAAATGATTATGCTTATTATTCAGAAAGTAGTGCATTAATAAATACACAAAAATATGGAACAAAAGCTGCTAAAACTTATATGCAAGAAAATTATGTGAAAACAGATAAATACAATATAGGAATAATAAAATATAACAAAAAATATTTTGAAAAATTTGCACAATCAATTGGCATAAATGTAAATGATTATTCTAAAATTGCAATACTAGAAGATGATTTTTTCATAGGAAATGAAGATGAATCGGTAGAAGAACAACGACTATATAACATAAATGAAGGAGACAATATCACAGTATCAATAGCAGGAGAAGACAGCGAAAATGAACTTAATATACAAATAAGTAAAATCTCTAAAGAAAGACCAATGGGATTTGAAGGCTCATATAGCATAGGAGGAATAATAGTTGTATCAGAAGATTTTGATTTCAAAAATGAATCAAAGTATTTATCACAAATGTATATTAATTCAAAAAATCCATCAGAGCTGGAAGCAAACCTAATTGACCAAGATCAAAAAGATGAAATAGTAAAAGGTAAAATAAATATAACCAATATTAATGAAATAGTAGATCAACAAAACAGAATAATATTAGTAATATCAATATTCTTATATGGATTCATAATAGTAATAACATTAATAGGAGTAACAAACATATTTAATACGATAACAACTAATATGATACTAAGAAGCAAAGAATTTGCAATGCTAAAATCAATAGGAATGACTAATAAAGAATTTAACAGAATGATAAGATTAGAAAGCATAATGTATGGAACAAAATCACTTATGATAGGGATTCCTATAGGATTGGCATTGTCATATGCAATATATAAATCAGTTGCTATAAAAACAAACTATGGTTTTATGATTCCTTGGTGGCCAATAATAATATCAATAATATTTGTATTTATAATAGTAGGAATAACAATGAAATATTCTTTAAATAAAATAAACAAACAGAATATAGTTGAAACAATTAGAAATGATAACATATAACACGAAAAAGGCTAGAAAATACTAGCCTTTTATGTTATAATGACAAAGAGGAAAAGAAAATGAGAAATAAAATATTATTAGTTGAAGATAATGAAATGATTGTTAAAGGATTAGTATATTCTTTAAGTAAAGAAGGATTTGAAACTAACATAGCCTATAATGCACAAGAAGCGGAAAGTAAGATTGAATCCAACGTATATGACATAATAATTTTAGATGTAATGCTACCAGATGGAAATGGATTTGAACTATGTAAACATATAAAAGAAAACAAAGACATACCAATAATTTTTCTAACAGCAAAAGATGATGAAAAAGATGTAGTAAATGGATTTAATCTAGGAGCTGATGATTATGTAATAAAGCCTTTTAGAACAATGGAATTAATATCAAGAATATATAATGTACTTAGAAGGTATAACAAAGATAAAAATGTAATTGAAATTGGACAAGTACGTATTGATTTAGAAGCAAATAGAGTATATGTAGATAATAAGGAAGTAGAATTTACAGCCTTAGAGTACAAAATACTAGTGCTATTATATACTAATGCAGGAAAAACAGTTACAAGGGAAAAAATCTTAGATAAAATATGGGATGTTGCAGGAAACTTTGTAAATGACAATACATTAACTGTATATGTAAAAAGAATAAGAGATAAATTAGGCAAATCAGATGTAATAAAAACAATAAAAGGAATAGGATATAGGGTGGATAAATAAAGAATGTTAAGAAAATCAGAATTAAAAAAAATAATTATTTTAGCATTAATAATATTGATTATAAGCATTATATCAATAATAACTATAAACAAAATTCAATACAAAAAATATACAAATATGGTAAATAACAAAATAGCAGAAATAATATCAAATGTGCAAGAACTAGCAGATAAAGAAGATATAGAAATAGACGATCAAGAAATAATAGAAATATTAAGAAAAAAATCAAATGGAACACAAGGAACAAAACTACTTGAAAGCTATGGATATAATGGAGATTATGTATATATAAATCAATTAAATGACGAAATGAAAATGACTCAAATTTATGAAATTATATTAATAATAGCAATATTCATATTAACAATAACTATATGGACATTATATACTATTAAACAGAATAAAAAAATACATGAAATAGACATGTATCTAAAAAAAGTAAATCGTGGAGATTATACACTAAAAATAGAAGAGAACTCAGAAGATGAACTATCAAAACTTAGAAATGAATTATATAAAACAACAGTATTATTAAGAGAAGCGGCTGAAAACAGCAAAAAGGAGAATATAAATCTTAGCAACTCTTTAGCTGATATATCACATCAATTAAAAACTCCTCTAACATCAATAAGAATAATGATAGATAATATATATGACAATCCAGACATGGACGAAGAAACTAAAATGGACTTTATCAAAAGTATAAATAATCAAATAGAATGGATCTCATCATTAGTTGTAAGCTTATTAAAACTTGCAAAATTTGATGCAGGCACAATAGTCATGAATGATGAAAATGTAAACATCATAGAATTAATAAATAATGTAAAAGATAATTTATCAATAATACTAGAACTAAAAGAAATAGATATAATATTAGAATATGATCAAAATAAACCAATAATAATATCAATAGATTATACATGGCAACTAGAAGCATTAACAAACATTATAAAAAATGCAATCGAGCATAGTAAAAACAATTCAAAAATCCACATAAAAATAGAAGACTCGAGTGTATTTACAAAAATAATCATAGAAGATGAAGGAGAAGGAATATCGAAAAAAGATTTACCTCACATATTCCAGAGATTCTATAAATCAGAAAAATCATCAGAAAATAGTATAGGAATAGGACTTTCACTAGCCAAAACAATAATTGAAAAAGATAATGGATACATAAATGTCAAATCAGAAGAAGGAAAAGGGACAACATTCTATATAA
>ENA-ORTT01003212-ORTT01003212.1-human-gut-metagenome-genome-assembly--contig:-NODE-3212-length-10853-cov-55.791721_pt1 | contig 10853 bp, 8 predicted proteins | sample MGYA00242074_ERZ509197 | MGnify/ENA primary metagenome ERZ509197 (study PRJEB26280, sample SAMEA2338789) | human gut metagenome | biome: human gut; feature: human-associated habitat; material: faeces...
AGCTTTGCACCTGCTGGAATGTGGTTATCAACCATAAGAAGATGAAGTTCTTCATCCTCTGAATCCTTAAGATTGTTTACTGCTGAAAGTAACATACCGCAAGATTCAATTCCCATCATCTTTCTTGGTGGAAGATTTGTGATGGCAATAAGTGTCTTTCCAACAAGCTCTTCTGGCTCATAATAAGCATGGATTCCGCTTAAAATAGTGCGGTCTGTGCCTGTTCCGTCATCTAAAGTAAACTGTAATAATTTCTTTGACTTAGGAACTGCTACACACTCTTTTACCTTAACAGCTCTGAAATCTGACTTGCTGAATGTATCAAAGTCTACTTCTTCCTCAAATAAAGGTTCAATCTTTACATTAGAGAAATCAATCTTCTCCGGCTCAGCTTTTACCTCTTCTGAAGGCTTAGAACTTACGCCATTTTCATCCTTTACGCCACCAATGCTCTTCATTGTCGGGAACAGTAATACGTCCCTAATTGCCTGGCTATCTGTCAGAAGCATTACAAGACGGTCGATTCCGTATCCGATTCCACCTGTTGGCGGCATACCGATTTCAAGTGCGTTGAGGAAGTCCTCGTCTGTATGCTCTGCCTCATCATCGCCTGCTGCTGCGTTGGCATCCTGTGCTGCGAAACGCTCACGCTGGTCGATTGGGTCGTTGAGCTCTGAGTATGCGTTACACATCTCCCATGTATTACAGAACAGCTCAAAACGCTCTACCTTTGTAGGGTCGCTTGGTTTCTTCTTGGTGAGAGGTGATATCTCGATTGGGTGATCCATGATAAATGTTGGCTGGATAAGCTCTTTCTCACAGTACTCTTCGAAGAAGAGGTTTACGATGTCACCCTTCTTGTGGCGCTCCTCATACTCGATATGATGCTCGTCTGCAAGCTTCTTTGCGGCTGCATCATCAGGTACCTGGTCGAAGTCAACGCCTGCGTATTTCTTGATTGCGTCTATCATTGTCATTCGTGCGAATGGCTTTCCAAGGTCGATCTCCACGCCGTTGTATGAGATTTTTGTCGAACCGCATACCTTCTCAGCGAGGTAACGGAACATTGACTCTGTCAGCTCCATCATGCCCTCGTAGTCTGTGTATGCCTGATAAAGCTCCATAAGTGTGAACTCAGGGTTGTGACGTGTGTCTACGCCCTCGTTACGGAAAACTCGTCCGATCTCGTATACTCGCTCAAGTCCTCCGACGATGAGTCTCTTTAAGTAAAGCTCAAGGGAAATACGAAGCTTTACATCCTCGTTCAATGCGTTGTAGTGTGTCTCGAATGGTCTTGCTGCGGCACCACCTGCGTTTGAGACAAGCATAGGTGTCTCAACCTCCATGAAATCACGGCCTGCAAGGAAGTTACGGATTTCCTTGAGTATCTGTGAGCGCTTGATAAATACCTCTTTGCTCTCCTGATTCATGATAAGGTCTACATATCTCTGACGATATCTGGTGTCTGTGTCTGTCAGTCCATGGAACTTCTCCGGGAGTATCTGGAGTGATTTTGAAAGGAGTGTTATCTCCTCTGCATGGATTGAGATTTCGCCTGTCTTTGTTCTGAAGGCGAAGCCCTTTACACCGTAGATATCACCGATGTCTGATTTCTTGAAGTCTGCGTATGAGTCTTCTCCGATATTGTCCCTTGCCACATATACCTGGATATTGCCCTTTAAGTCCTGAATATTGCAGAAAGAAGCCTTACCCATGACACGCTTGAACATCATACGTCCTGCGATGCTTACCTCGATTGGCTTTGCATCCATGATTTCTCTTCTCTCATTGTAATCGTTGTTGATTACCTCTCTCTTTGCAGCGTCATCCAAGCCCTCAACATCCGGAGTCTTTCTGTCACCGAGAATCTCAGCCTCATGAGCATTGTAAAGCTCCTTTACATCGCTGCTGTGATGAGTGACATCATACTTTGTAATCTGGAAGGGATCCTTTCCTGCTTCCTGTAAATTCTGTAATTTTTCACGGCGGACCTTAAGGAGCTGGTTTACGTCCTGCTGCTGTCCACCCTTGTTATTATTCTGATTTGCCATTTTTTACCTCTTTTAGTTCTCTTCTGCTCTCTGGATCTCGAGTACCTTGTATGTGAGCTCTCCTACCTGAGTCTCAACAGTTACAGTATCTCCGACTTTCTTTCCAAGAAGAGCTTTACCTACAGGTGACTCGTTTGAAATCTTGCCCTTTAAGCTGTTTGCCTCTGTTGAACCAACAATTTTGTACTCAAGCTCCTCATCAAACTCACAATCTAAGATGCGGATCTTACATCCGATAGAAATCTTGTCAAGGTCAACCTCCTCCTCAACAACAACCTCTGCATTTTTAAGGATTTTCTCGATTTCCTCAATACGAGCCTCGATATCGCGCTGCTCATCCTTAGCTGCATCATACTCAGCATTCTCAGATAAATCACCCTGCTCACGAGCCTCCTTGATCTTCTGGGAAACCTCTTTACGCTTAACAACCTTTAAATGCTCAAGCTCATCCTCGAGCTTCTTAAGACCTGCATATGTCAGAATATTTTTCTTGTTATCCATGATTCTTACCCTTCTATCTTCTTTTTTTATTTTTGATATTTATTGTACTCATTTAGTATATTAACTTCCCACACCAAGGTCTTCAATACCGGAAAGTATACAGTATGTTCCGAAGAAAAATATGAACTGCCACGGAGTCCCATAACACCCGGCAACGGAAACCCCGCAGCAAAGAAAAACCCTCTATCCGCGATTCGCACCCGTGGCTAACTTCATATTTTTCTGAGGAATATACTGTATGCTATGCCGGTAACTTCGATAAACTAAATGTGGGAAGTTTCACATACTAAATTTAAAGTCTATTTTAACGCGTGTATTATAATTGAAAATCCCCACGCTGTCAAGGATTTGACCGATTTCAATTTTGAAGCTTTTCCTTATACAAAAGCTCCTCAAGCTGTTCTAAGCTCTCCACCGTATTCACCGCCGCGCGCAGCCTTGATGAATGCGGATATCCTGCCGTATACCACGCTGTGTGCTTTCTCATCTCGTGTATCCCCGTGTACTCGCCCTTGAACTCTATCATCATGCGTGCATGGCGCAGTATCATCCGGCGTACTTCCTCAAAGGATGGCTTTTCCTGATGCTCGCCGGTCTCAAAGTAATGCAGTATCTGTGAGAAAATCCACGGATTGCCCTGCGCTCCTCTGGCTATCATAAAGCCGTCGCAACCTGTCTGCTCCTGCATTTTTATTACATCCTCTGCGCAAAGCAGGTCTCCGTTTCCTATGACCGGTATTGAGACAGCCTCTTTTACCTGCCTTATGATGTCCCAATCGGCTTTGCCGGAGTAGTACTGCTCTCTGGTCCTGCCGTGCACTGCGACTGCGCTTGCGCCGCTTTCTTCAGCCACATGCGCAAGCTCTACTGCGTTGACATGCTCATCATCGAAGCCCTTTCGTATTTTTACGGTGACCGGCTTATCTATCGCTTTTACTATACTCTCTATAATCTGACCTGCAAGAATTGGATTTTTCATGAGCGCCGAGCCCTCATCGTTGTTTACGATTTTTGGCACCGGACAGCCCATGTTGATATCCAGTATGTCAAACGGTCTTTCCTCTATCTGCTTTGCTATCTGAGCCATTATCTGCGGGTCTGAGCCAAACATCTGGAGTGAAACAGGCTTTTCTCTTTCATCTATCGAAAGAAGCGACTCTGTATTTTTGTTTTTGTACAAAATTGCCTTGGCGCTGACCATTTCCATACATAAAAGGCCGGCTCCCTGCTCCTTGCACAATAAGCGAAATGGCAGGTCTGTCACGCCTGCCATAGGTCCCAGTATCAGGTTGTTTGGAAGTGTCACACTTCCTATCTGAAGCTTTCGTATCTGATGAATATCCATACTATTGCTTCACTCCCTTGCGGTTCTGCTTGCGATACACGAGGTTTATGCCCTTTAATGTCAGATCCGGATCGTATACATCCACGTTTTCTGTCTCATTGGATATTATTCTGCCGAGTCCGCCGGTCACTACAACCTTTGCATCGTACATGCCTGTTTCTTCCTTTACCTTGTTGATGATGTACTCTGTCTGTCCTATCTGTCCATACACAAGTCCCGCCTGCATGCTGGTGATAGTGTCCTTTCCGAGGATATTATCAGGCTTTTTAATCTCTATCTCAGGAAGCTTTGCCGCATCCTCCCAGAGTGCCTTGGCTGAGATACGTATGCCCGGTGCTGTGATTCCTCCCATGAAGGTACCGTTTTCATCGACCATATCGTAGGTGGTTGCTGTGCCAAAATCTATGACCAAAACAGGTCCTCCATATAATTCATATGCAGCTACGGCGTCTACTATACGGTCTGCGCCAATTTGCTGCGGATTTGGTGTGGCGATACGGATGCCTGTTTTGATGCCCGCCTCCACGATTATCGGCCTGATATTGAAGTATTTTATTAGGCCATTCTGCAGTGAATGCATGATATTCGGTACAACGGAGCATATGATTGCATCATGTATGTCGTCCATGCCTACCTGATTTCTTTCAAGCAGAGTGCTCAGAAGCATGCCATATTCATCTGATGTACGTGGCATTTTGGTTGTAATTCTAAAGCTCGCTTTTATCCTGTCACCATCAAACACGCCGCATGTTATGTTTGTATTTCCTACGTCCAGTGCTAAGATCATCTGTTATTCCTCCTCGAGTCCTTCTCCCAAAAATACTATGCGATAATACGTCTCTATCGACTCGAGCAGTTCTCTTCGCTCGTTGCGGTACTGCTTTATCTTTAGCACGCTTCCTATCTCGTCATAGAAAAAGTCGTTTTCCTTGCAGGATGTTCTGAAATCGAGGTTTCCGTCCTCATCAAACACCAGCTCCAGTATGCCTCCCACATCCTCTGTATACAGGACGCACATGATTTTGAGCTCGTCCCTTATTGTCTGTGGAAGTCCGTTAAAATTCTCGTTCAGATAATATTTTTTCTGATATGCGTTTGACACGCAAAGTACTACCTCTTTAGACATATCCGTATATTCCTCTCACTGATACTTCTCCGCTTGAAACCAGCTTGCGCGATTCCCATGTGTCCACGATCAGCTCGCCCTTAGGCGTGATGCCCATCGCTTTTCCGTCAAACGGCTCCTTCGGATCCAGTACCCTTACTGATTTGTTCCTGTTGACCAACAGCTCATCATACTCCCTGACGAGGGCTGAAAGGTCCTGCGTCTTTAAAAATGTGTCATAATACTGCTCAAAGTATGACATGGTCTCTGCGATTATCTGCGCACGGTGAAATCTTTTGCCACCTGCTTCTATCATGAGTGAGCTCGCCATCTGACTGATTTCCTCCGGAAAGCTCTCATTATGCACGTTGATACCGATACCTACAACAATATGGTTGATGTAGTCAAACTGCGCATTCATCTCTGTGAGTATGCCGCACACCTTTTTGCCGTTTACCACAATGTCGTTTGGCCACTTTATCATGGCTTCCTCGCCTGTAACGCTTGTTATTGCCTTTGCGACAGCAAGCGCTGCCACAAGCGTGAGCATGGATGCATTGTTGGGATTGATATCGGGCTTTATCATAAGTGTCATGAAAATACCTGTGCCGGACGGCGATACCCAGCTGCGGCCGCGGCGCCCCTTGCCTGACTCCTGTTTGTCCGCTACAACTAAGGTGCCGCTCGGATAGCCTTTTTCGGCAAGCTCCTGAGCCTTGGTGTTGGTGGAATCTATTGTATCAAAATACAACACTTCCTTTGCCACCCATTCTGTGTGCATTAGGCTTTTTATCTCCGCCTCTGTCATCAAATCCGGCACTGCCATGAGCCTGTAGCCCTTATTCTGTTGTGCCTCTATCTCATATCCGGCTTCCTTTAGCTGGTTTATGGCCTTCCACACGGCTGTGCGCGATACTCCGAACCGGTTGCATAGCTCCTGCCCTGAAATATAGCCGTCAGCGCTGCGTAGAAGTCTAAGTATTTCTTCCTTCATACTTTATTCCTTAGCTTTCCGTCAATCTTTTGTTGCGGTCATTGCTTGCCGTACTAATCAGCAAGTGTTGCACGCATGATAGCCTTGATTGAGTGCATACGGTTCTCTGCCTCATCAAATACCACCGAGCGCTCTGACTCAAATACCTCGTCTGTCACCTCAAGCTCGCTCAGTCCAAACTTCTCATAGACCTGCTTGCCGATAGTGGTCTTTAAATCATGGAATGCAGGCAGACAGTGCATAAAGATTGCGCTATCCTTTGCATTTTCAAATGCTTTTGCATTTACCTGATATGGCTTTAAGTCGTTAATTCGCTCTGCCCATACCTCTTCCGGCTCGCCCATTGATACCCACACATCTGTGTAGATGACATCTGCGTCCTTTGTGCCCTCTGCCACATCCTCTGTGAGTGTGATTGATGCGCCGGTTGTTTCTGCAACGTCCTTACAGTATTTTACAAGCTCATCATTTGGGAAATATTTCTTGTTTGTGCATGCCACGAAGTCCATGCCAAGCTTTGCACATGTGACCATGAGTGAATTGCCCATGTTGTATCTTGCATCGCCCATGTATACAAATTTCACACCCTTGAGTCTGCCGAGGTGCTCACGGATTGTAAGCATATCTGCTATCATCTGTGTCGGGTGGAACTCATTTGTCAGGCCGTTCCATACCGGTACGCCTGCGTATTCAGCCAGCTCCTCCACGATTTCCTGTCCGTATCCACGGTACTCGATTCCGTCAAACATTCTGCCGAGCACACGCGCTGTATCGGCGATGCTCTCCTTTTTGCCTATCTGTGAACCGCTCGGGTCAAGGTATGTGACATGCATTCCAAGGTCATGTGCCGCTACCTCAAAAGAGCAGCGAGTTCTGGTACTGGTCTTTTCAAAAATCAGCGCTATATTCTTGCCTGTGAGGTCATCATGTCTGATGCCTTTTTTCTTCTTTTCCTTCAGCTCCTGTGAGAGGTCAATCAGATAAGTAATCTCTTCCGGAGTGTAATCCATAAGTTTTAAAAAGTTTCGTCCCTTTAACTGCATTGCTCTTGCCTCCTGGGTTTTATTTGCATCGTTTATAGATGCAGGTTGCTATAATTTATATCTGTAGGTTGCTATAATGATGTCATTTTACTCTATTTTGTGGTATGTTGCAAGAGGTTTGAAGCATTGACGCTCTGACTGTAAAACCACGCCGTACAAATAATTAAAGAGGCTGCAAACCAACAAGCTTTGTTGATTTGCAGCCTCTTTGTTATTTCTTTATATCGGCTGTATATTATCTGAACTTCATATTTCCGATTGATATTCCTGAGCCGTGGTCATTGAAGGATGTACATCCTCCTGTGTTGTCCACTCCGGACATTGCCTCCTGTGCTGCACTGTAGCATGAAGAAGAAATGCTTCCGCTAAGCTTTCTTGCGAGCTTTCCTGATGATGCCGGTCCAAACTGGCCCTTCTGGTAAATAACACCTGAAATGCTGTTTGGATATGAGCTGCTCTTTACTCTGTTGATGACTGCCGCTCCTACTGCAAGCTGACACTCATAGCTCTCTCCGCCTGCCTCGCACTCGATGATTGCTGCAAGCAGTGTCAGGTCATCTGCTCCTGCACTTACCGCCTCGCCCTGTGTGGTCTCAGCCTTCTTTGATGAGGTATTTTCTGATGTATTTTTCTGTGCTGCTTTGGCTGCCTCTGCGGCTGCCTTTTCTTCTGCGGCCTTTCTCTCTGCCTCTTTCTGTGCAGCTATCTGAGCCTGTTCCTCTTCAATTGTGATACCCACTCTTGTGTTGAGGGAACGTGTCGCATAATCTGCTGCGATATATCCTGTCTGTGAATCGCTGACTACTGCAATCCAGCCGTCCGGTGCCTGCGCTGCGCGGTCCACCTGATAGGTCTTGCCCTGGTCAGCTACCTCTAAGGCCTTGCTCTCTGTATTGGCTGCCTCTCTCACACGAAGTCCGTCTGTATTTACTGTAGCAATTTCTCCGCATGTGTCGTAAGCATAGCTTAGTGCGTCAGTTCCGGTCACACAGTAAGATACATTGACATATCCGTCTACATTTCCTGACTTGATGTGAGCCCATGTGCCATCGTTTTCTACGATGTCTGCCACACTTCCTTTATATAGTTTTCCAACAATATCTGACTGTTCATCGGCCTGTGCTCTTACGTTGAGTGATTCTTCAACTTTTGGCATAAGCTTTGTCTGCCATTCCTGCTGCTCCTGTGTGAGCTGTGGCTGCGCCTCCGGCTGTGCATCCTGTGCTGCTGCCACCATCTCAACATTTTCTTTTTCTACTGTAACAGCATTCTCTGCTGTGAGACCCTTCTCATAATCAAAAAGAGTCGCTGCCACGCCAGCATAACTATTATAACCAGTATGCTCTAAACCAGTGTTTGCTAGCACCTTATCCTCTGCTTTGACCTCAGAGCGTCCGCTGTTAGTAACCGCGGTAACCGTCAGCATGGCGCACAGTCCACAGACCGTAATGCTATCGATTACTTTTTTGTTTAGCTTCATATAATCCTCCATATGGTGTAGTATATGTTGTTTTTGTTAAGTTTATTACACCTATGTTGCATTTGTTACAACTTTGTTACAATCAGTATAATATCACAGTAATAGCATTTTGTCAAATTTCATGGAAAAATCTCTTGAAGCACCGATGAAATCACCCCATCCTGATGTACCTTATGCTCTATCTCCAGCTTGTCGCTTTCGCTTCTCGACAGCTCGTCTATGTAGTCGCTCACCTGTTTTTCTATTTTATAAATCTCGTTGCTCAAAAGTCTTATCCTGTGTGAGAGTGCGAACAAGGTCACAATGACTGTCAGCATGAAAAGTGCAAGCATTATCGCAAGTATGCCTCCCGCTATGATGTCCATATTGTCCATTGATAATTCCATATTAATGTGTCCTCCCTACTATTCTTTTTCCGATACATCATTCAAAATTTAACTTAACCTATAACGCAGGATGATGTACTATTGATTATTATAACCAATTCACTTGAACTTAACAGTTCCTATCGGTCGCAAGTTTCGACATTTGTTTGGTATTGCAGGGCAAACTTTCACCGGTAACTTGGTATTGACTTTTATTGTGTTGAGTATAATATAAATATGAGACAAACAGGAATGCAAGAAAGGATACATATATATGAAGAAAATAGTTATGACAGGCGGCGGTACTGCAGGTCATGTCACTCCAAATATAGCTCTTATGCCGGCACTTAAGGAGGCCGGATACGATATCGAATACATTGGCTCAGTCAACGGAATGGAGAAGGGGCTGATCGAAGCCCAAAAGATTCCTTACCACGGCATTTCATCAGGAAAGCTGCGCCGATACTTTGACTGGAAGAACTTTACAGACCCGTTCCGCGTGTTAAAGGGCTACGGTCAGGCTGTAAGCCTCATGAAAAAACTCAAGCCTGATGTAGTATTTTCTAAGGGTGGCTTCGTTTCCGTACCTGTCGTGCTTGCCGCAAAGCACTGCCATGTGCCTGCCATCATCCACGAGTCGGATATCACCCCGGGACTTGCCAATAAAATCGCCATAAAGGGTGCCAAAAAGGTCTGCTGCAATTTCCCTGAGACCATGAAATATCTGCCTGCAGACAAGGCTGTGCTCACCGGATCACCTATCAGACGCGAGCTTTTTAGCGGCGTTGCCGAAAATGCCATAAAGCTTTGTAATTTTCCTGACCACAATAAGCCTGTCATCCTCATCATCGGAGGAAGCCTCGGCTCTAAAAAGGTTAATGAAGCTGTCCGTGAGATTCTTCCTGAACTACTAAAGGATTTCTATGTGATTCACCTCTGCGGAAAGGGCAATCTGGACAACAAGCTTGCCGGAATCACAGGCTATGCACAGTTTGAGTACGCCAATGCTGAGCTCACCGACATGTTTGCTCTGGCTGACATGGCTATTTCAAGAGCCGGAGCCAACTCCATCTGCGAGCTACTTGCTCTGCACAAGCCAAACATCCTGATTCCTCTTTCTGCTGCTGCCAGCCGCGGAGACCAGGTATTAAATGCAAAATCCTTCAAAAAGCAGGGCTTTTCATATGTCATCGAGGAGGAGGAGCTCACAAAGGATTCTCTGCTTAGCGCAGTAAAAGAGGTGTACGGCAACAGAGATAAATATAAGGATGCCATGGCAAAAAGCGGTCAGATGGATTCCATCGCTACTATCATTGATTTGATTAACTCTCAGGTGAAGAAATCGTCATAGGGTCAGAGTCTGTTTAAAGCGTCATTGCATATCATAAAAAAGAAAAAGCCCGGATATGAACTACATTTGCATATCCGGGCTTTTTGTTTTTTAATAAAGTGTAACTATTAGCAGCTATTACATGCTCATCTCATCACAGATTGTCTTCATCTCATCATCAGTGAACTCCTTGTGATTCCACTCTATGACATTTTTGTTGTCATCTGACTCATATCTTGGAATCAGGTGCATATGGAAATGGAATACTGTCTGACCGGCCACCTCTCCATTGTTCTGTACCAGGTTGTAGCCTTCACAGCCAAGCACATCTTTCTCGTGTGTCATAATCTTCTTTGCAAGCTTTGCTGCCTTGGCAAGTGTCTCATCCTCAATCTCGAAAATATTTGCATAATGCTGCTTTGGAAGGATAAGTGCATGTCCCTTTGTAGCAGGACTTGCATCGAGTATTACCTTGAAATCATCATCCTCGTAGATTGAATTAGTCGGGATATCCCCATTTGCCAGTTTACAGAAAATACAGTTGTCATCTTTCATCTTTGTCACCTCATATATATAATTATTTTGTAACTGTTCAGAATCAAAAAGCCCATTAAAACGGAAATATCTGATCAAGCATGC
>ENA-ORTT01003216-ORTT01003216.1-human-gut-metagenome-genome-assembly--contig:-NODE-3216-length-10834-cov-2.610446_pt1 | contig 10834 bp, 9 predicted proteins | sample MGYA00242074_ERZ509197 | MGnify/ENA primary metagenome ERZ509197 (study PRJEB26280, sample SAMEA2338789) | human gut metagenome | biome: human gut; feature: human-associated habitat; material: faeces...
GCGGTTCCTTTGATGTTGGTATCCAAAAAGACCTCCGGATTTTCAATGGAGCGGTCCACATGGCTTTCTGCAGCAAAGTTTACGACAATATCTGGTTTTTCTTCCTCAAATAACCGATAAACACCCTCGCGGTTTGTAATATCCTCTTTTACAAAACGAAAATTTTTGTTATCCATTACAGGTGCGAGTGTGGAAAGATTTCCCGCATAAGTCAAGCAGTCTAAACAGATGATGCGGTAATCCGGGTACTTCTTTAACATATGAAAAATAAAATTGCTTCCAATAAATCCGGCACCGCCGGTAACGATAATAGTCATAATGTTCTCCTTTTCTCTAGCGCAGTACATCAAGATATTTTCCGTCTAATACATCTTTTAAATACTGTCCATATTGATTTTTCTTTAATACTTCATAGACTGCCATTACATCTTCTTTGCTTATCCAGCCGTTTAAGTATGCAATTTCTTCCAGACATGCAATTTTTCTGTGCTGGTGGGTTTCTACGGTTTTTACAAAATTTGTTGCATCTACAAGACTTTCGTGGGTTCCCGTATCAAGCCAGGTAAATCCCTGTCCGAGTAATTCCACATTTAAAGCATTGTTTTCCAGATAAATGCGGTTTAAGTCTGTGATTTCAAGTTCGCCTCTGGCACTTGGTGTTAGACCTTTTGCGTATTCCACAACTTTGTTATCGTAGAAATAAAGTCCGGTTACGCAGTAATTGCTTTTAGGCACTTCCGGTTTTTCTTCAATCGAAACAGCTTTTCCATCTTTGTCAAATTCCACAATACCAAAACGCTCCGGATCATCTACATAATAGCCGAATACGGTTGCACCTTTTCCGGTTTCCGCATTTTCTACGGCTGCCTTTAACCGCTTTTTCAAACCATGTCCGGCAAAAATATTATCACCGAGAACCATGGCTACACTGTCATCGCCAATGAAATCTGCTCCGATGATAAAAGCCTGTGCAAGACCATCCGGACTTGGCTGTACCGCATAAGATAAATGGATGCCAAAGGAGGAACCATCCTTTAAGAGCTCTTCAAACCGCGGTGTATCCTGCGGTGTGGAAATAATTAGAATATCCCGGATGCCGGCGTTCATAAGCACGGAAAGCGGATAATAAATCATTGGTTTATCATAAATTGGTAAAAGCTGTTTGCTTGTTACAGTTGTGAGAGGATAGAGGCGAGTGCCTGAACCTCCTGCTAAAATAATCCCTTTCATAGTGACCTCCGTTTTATTTGATATCTATATCATATAACATGACGTAACGTCACCTGCAAGAACTTTTTTGAAAAAAATGAAAAAAATAGATGAATCAGCAGTCACAATCCATTTTTACGGCACGAAACAGACCGGCATCCTTAGTAATTGAAAATCCATCGGCAACCTGTTTTTCAATATAAGAGGCAAAATCACGGTAACGTGATGCTAAATACTGGTTTTGGTTTCCGTGGCAGGATAAGATATAGGAAATCAAAGGCGCTGCCTCTGTGACAAACAGTGAATCTTCGTAGTCTATCCATGTTACGTCTTGAAAGCAGGAAGATAGAATCGCGGCTCCATTTTCTTTTCCAAAATGAAGGTATAAATTGTCCGCAGACAAGGTGATTCTTTCGTCAAATCCTCTGGCGAGGCTTGTGACTTCTTCCATATGATGCTCGCCGTATGTGCTGGCAATAAGCACGCCGTTTGGTTTTAAGACGCGTTTGATTTCTTTTAGTGCATCCATCGGATTGTCTAAATAGAATAACACATGGTTGGCAAGTATGAGATCAAACTGGTTATCTGCAAATGGCAGATGGGCAGCATCTGCCACAACATAGGTAAAATCTCTGTCGGAACATGACGTGAGATTTCTTCTGGCGTCGCGGAGCATTCCTTCTGAAATGTCGGTGAGAGTAACCGAAAGATGACCGGGAAGTTTATCCTCGTTGGTTGTCCAAAAAGAGCCATCGCCGCAGCCAATTTCTAAAATACTCATATCCTTTTTAAAAGGGCATTGTTCAAAAATCCAAGGAAACCAGCCCTTTTTATTCGTGCTGTATAATTCGTGCAGATGAATTCTGGCGTTAATATTAGAGGCATCCAGATATTGGTTTTTTAAACTTTTTTCCATGGAGGTCATATGAATCAAATCCATCATCTGTTTCCAGTCCACCTCTTTTTTCTGGCGGATGGTGTCGGCGGTTGTCTGGATGGTCTGCTCCATTAACTGTAATTGCTCTCTGCGGTCTTTTACCAGTTTGAGCTGGATATCAAGAGAATCCAAAAGAACGTGCCTATCCGGGTGGTTTAATGTCATGTCGCGGATTTCAGACAGAGAAAATCCAAGGAATTTAAACAAAAGGATTTGCTGCAGTTTCACAAAATCCGAGTCGGTATAAAATCTTGCCCCGTGTTCATTTACATAAGAGGGTTTTAAAAGATTCTGTCTGTCGTAATAGCGGATGGTCCGCAGTGTTACGTCTGCCATTTTGGCAAACTCACCGGATGAATAGTAGCCGTCTTTCTTCATATAAAAACCCCCTGTTTCAATCATTAATAATATTATATCGAAAGAAACGAGGGGGTGCAACCTTCGTATTATACTAATTCGGCAATGCGGCTTACACCGACATAAATTTCGGAAATTTTATACCACGTGCGGAATCCGACAATGCCATCCTGTGTGAGACCGAAAATCCTCTGAAAGGTTTTAACCGCTTCTTCTGTAGCAGGACCAAATACGCCATCCTCTGCAATTTTTGGAATGAGCGGATAGGCGTTCGATATAACATTTAACTGGCGCTGCATCTGGCGCACTTTTTCACCGGAATCACCCACACGGAGCGGCGAGCCGGGATAAGAGGATGGAATACCGGAGATTTCATCGGTGGAATTAATATAAATGGAATCGCCGTAGTAGTTGCGGAGAATTTCAATGGACGTGTACCCTTGGTCGCCAAGTGCCTTGGAACCCCACTGGCTGAGCCAATTTGGACAGCTGACATTTTTCCCATCACAGTACTGAGTAAGAATTGGCTGCTCTACATTTGGTCTTGAAAGATATTCGCTGAAAATTTCATCCACAATAGCGGATATACTTTCAAAAATATTGCGCCCCGGAACAAATTTGTGGTCGTAGGCGGTGGAGGAAGTGATTGTGAAATCTTTTCCTTTATTTCGATACCACTCGGTGTAAACACGGTTTAAGGTAAATGACTGGATTGCAAGGATATTGGCGCGGATGGTTGCTTCCGGCCAGGTGGAATAAATTTCACTACTTGCAACATTTTTGATGTAGTCGCGGTATTTGACATAGTAATTTTTGGCACGGGTGTCTGATGGGGGACCATCATGGACAACAACATATTCCGGGATGACAACACGGCTTAATACAATTTCTCCGGTTTCTTCCACCGTTTTGATTTCACTTTCCGGTATTTTTGGCGGGTAATCGCCCCATAGTGTATGGTCGGGAATGACAAAAAGTTCCGCACTGTCGGTTTCGCCTGTGGCAAGAGGAAACAGAGAAGCGTTCTGAATGGCTGTCTCACCGGAAAAAATTTCTGCTCCATTAATTTCGACCGATTCAAAACCGGAAGCGGAGATTGTGATGGTGTATTCCGAATAAGGTTTGTTTGCAGAAGGGGTCATGCTGTAATCCACCGGCGGTGCGGCAAGTTCAATGTTATTTAACTGTCCCACGTTATTGGTGACAGCTTCCTCTATAATGTTTTCCGGTTCGTTTTCTGAGGTAATCTGCACGGTGGCATCAGGAATCGGAAAGCCTGAGTTATCCGACACAACGTGTATATTTAATTTGCCATAATCCATAAAAAATCCTCGTTAGACATAGATTAGTATATTTTATGAACAATATGTGAAAAGTTTCATTTGTTATTGACATTGGCACAAAAATCTGGTATAAACATTAAGATGCTAACAGTTTGTATGCTAATGATTAAATGGCTATTGATTAGATATAGAATGATTTGGAGGTGAAAAACTTTGCAGGAACAGAAAAAAAAGAAGATTCGTTCCCGTGATATTACGCACCGCATGATTGTGATGAATCAGATGCATCGCAGAATGCTGGAGTGTAATCTGGAAGGAACCGGGATTCACAGAGCACAACATCGTCTTCTGATGACGCTTGCGAAACATTCATTTGCATCGCAGGTAGAACTTGCTAAATTTTTAGAAATTTCACCGGCGACAGTTGCCGTTGCACTGAAGGCGCTGAAAAAGTCCGAATACATTACACAAAAGATGCGTGAAGAAGATAACCGACGCAATTTTGTGGAATTGACGGAAAAGGGGCGGAAATTGGTAGAAGAAAGCTGTGACTTTTTTGATATGTTAGATGAACAAATGTATGTGGGATTCTCGGAAAGCGAAAAAGAACAGTTATGTGATTACTTTGACCGTATTTACGAAAATATGGAACGATTAAAAAATGCAGCGATGGAGGGACAAAATGAAACAGTATAAAAAGTATGTAATTCCTTATAAGTCAGCATTTATCCTTGGACCAATCTTTATGATTGTGGAAGTGCTTGGCGAAATTATTCTGCCGAAATTAATGTCTATGATTATTAACTATGGATGTGGGCAGGATGTTACGGTGGCAGCAAAAGGACCTGCTTACATTATTGGGATAGGAGCAGCTATGATTGGAACGGCTCTTCTTATGATGATGGGTGGCGTGCTTGGTGCTTATTTTGCGGTAAAGGCATCTGTAAATTTTGCCGGTGATTTGCGAAGAGATGTGTTTGCCAAAGTGCAGAAATTTTCCTTTGCCAATATTGAAAAATTTTCAACCGGTTCTTTAGTAACACGATTAACAAATGATATTACGAACATTCAGAATGTCCTGAGTATGGGACTTCGTATGCTTTTGCGTGCACCTGGTATGTTAATTGGTGGTTTGATTATGGCATTTCTTATGAATGCGAAACTGGCACTGGTTTTCTGTGTCGTAATTCCGGTTTTGATTATTGCACTTGCGTTTGTTATGAAGACTGCATTTCCGCGGTTTGACGTGATGCAGACAAAGATTGACGGACTCAATTCAAGAATCCAGGAAAATATCACAAACCAGCGTGTTGTAAAATCTTTTGTGCGTGATGATTTTGAAAAAGAGACCTTTGACCGTGCGAACAACGAATTAAAAGATAAAACACTTCGTGCGATGAAGGTTGTAATTCTCACAATGCCGATTATGACATTAGCAATGAACCTTACGGTTATGGCAGTTGTCTGGTTTGGCGGTCAGCAGATTTTGATTGGCAATATGCCGGTTGGAAACCTTACAGCATTTACTACTTATGTAACGCAGATTCTGATGTCGCTTATGATGGTTTCCATGATTATGATTCAGGGTTCTCGTGCGATGGCATCTTCTCATCGTATTTTGGAAGTGTTAGATACGGACATTGACTTAAATGATGACAATGCATCTGAGAAAGACCGCTTGGTAACATCCGGTGAAATCGAATTTAAAAATGTCTGCTTCCGTTATTATAAAAAACATAAGAAAAATGTTTTGCAGAATATTAATTTTACAGCGAAACCGGGCGAAGTGGTTGGTATCATCGGCTCGACAGGTTCCGGAAAAAGTTCTCTTGTGCAGCTGATTCCACGTCTGTATGACTGTGATGAAGGGGAAGTGTTAGTAGATGGCGTGAATGTAAAAGAGTATTCGCTGAATCATCTGCGTGACGGCGTTGCGATGGTGCTTCAGAAAAATACGCTGTTTTCCGGCAGTATTATGGAAAATCTTCGCTGGGGTGATGAAGAGGCAACGGATGAACAGGTGAAAGAGGCTGCAAAGGCAGCACAGGCCGATGGCTTTGTCAGTGAGTTCGCAGATGGATATGACCGTGAACTTGGACAGGGTGGTGTCAATGTTTCCGGTGGACAAAAACAGCGTCTTTGTATTGCAAGAGCACTGCTTAAAAAACCGAAAATCCTTATTTTAGATGACAGTACCAGTGCGGTAGATACAGCGACTGAGGCACAAATTCGGAAGAGTTTTTCAACGACTTTAAAAGACACAACAAAATTGATTATTGCGCAGCGTATTTCTTCTGTTGAGGATGCTGACCGGATTCTTGTTATGGATGAAGGACAGATTGTTGGACAGGGAACGCACAAAGAATTATTAGAATCCTGTGAAACATATCAGGAAATTTATTATTCACAGAGAAGTAAAGAGGAGGTGGCAGGATGAGTCAGGCAAAAAATCAGCCACATGGCGGCATGGGACCGGGACCAAAACATGGACCGGGTGGCCCGAGACATATGATGGGTGGCAAGCCAAAAGAATCACGTGCTACCATTAAAAGACTTCTTGAATATATGGGAAAAGATAAGATGCTTGTTGTACTGGCACTTGTCTTTGTGCTTGTGTTCAGTGGAGCAACATTAGCCGGTTCTTATATGTTAAAGCCGATTGTTGACCAGCTTGGCAAAACAGCGTTACAAGTTGCTTCTTTGAAAAATAAAAATTTAGATTTTAGTACAGTGCTGGCAGATGGTACATGGACACTTTTGAAAGGTGTACTTACCATGTTGGTTATTTACGGCGTCGGAGTGCTTGCAAACTATTTGCAGCAGCGTATTATGATTGGTGTTTCCCAGCGTGCGCTGATTCGTATCCGTAAAGATTTGTTCGACCATTTGCAGGATATGCCGGTTCGCTATTTTGACACAAATGCAACCGGAGATATTATGAGCCGGTTTACCAATGATATTGATATGATTGGTGAGTTGTTAAATAATACGGTTATCCAGTTGATTTCCGGTGCAATCAGTATTATTGGAACAACCATTATCATGATTTGTTTAAATATCTGGCTTGCCCTTCTTACCATTGTCATGGTTCCTGTTATGGTTAAGGCAGGTGGAAGTATTGCCAAAAGAAGTTCCCGTTATTACCGTGAACAGCAGAGTGCCCTTGGTGATTTGAATGGTTACATCGAAGAGACTGTTACCGGACAGAAAGTTGTAAAAGTTTTTTGCCACGAGGACAAGGCAGTGGAAGAATTTGTAGATTTGAACAATGACCTTCGTGAAAAACAAATTAAAGCACAGTTTTTTGGCGGCATTATGGGACCGGTCATGGGAAATATCGGTCAGGTCTGCTATGGTCTGACGGCAGCAATTGGTGGTCTGCTTTGTTATTTCGGAAGACTTTCCGTCGGCGGTCTGACAGTATTTGTCAATTATTCCAGACAGTTCAGCCGTCCGATTAATGAAATCTCCATGCAGGTAAATACGATTTTTTCGGCACTTGCCGGTGCAGAGCGTGTATTTACGGTAATGGATGCGGATGTGGAACAAGCCGATGATGAAGATGCCGTTGAAATGAAAGATGTCAAGGGCGAAGTGGTTATGGAGCACGTAAACTTTGGCTATGATGAAAATAAAGTTATTTTAAAAGATATCAACTTGTATGCTCATGCCGGACAGAAAGTGGCATTTGTTGGTTCTACCGGTGCCGGAAAGACGACCATTACAAACTTACTGAATCGTTTTTATGATATTCAGGAAGGAACAATTACGATTGACGGCATTGATGTGAAAAAATATAAACGCCGTTCGCTCCGTGAAAATATTGCGATGGTTTTACAGGATACGCATTTGTTCAGTGGAACCGTGCGTGAAAATATCCGCTACGGAAGACCGGATGCAACGGATGAGGAAGTAGAACAGGCTGCGAAAACGGCAAGTGCTCATTCGTTTATCATGCGTCTTGAGGACGGCTACGATACCGTACTTGAGGGAGATGGAACAAACTTAAGTCAGGGGCAGCGCCAGCTTTTGAATATTGCCCGTGCAGCTTTATCACTGGCACCGATTCTTGTGCTGGATGAGGCAACAAGTTCTGTCGATACCCGTACCGAAATGCATATCGACCACGGAATGGAGCGCTTGATGAAAAACCGTACAACATTTGTAATTGCCCACCGATTATCTACTGTTCGTAATGCTGACTGCATTATGGTATTGGAGCAGGGCGAGATTATTGAGCGTGGAACACACGAAGAACTGCTGGCAAAAAGAGGAAGATATTATCAGCTTTATACTGGTGCTGTAGAGTTAGACTAGATATTGCAGAACTAAATTTTGTGTTGGAATACATTTGACACAGTTTTCAATTATGATACAATGATAAGGATAAAATAAAAATCGTAGAATTGGAAAGGGGCAAAAGACAATGCAAAAGAGTAGAAAAAGAATTGTAAGCGCAATCGTAAGTGCATCTTTAGTGCTTGGATTGTGGACAGGATATGCCATTCCTGCCCGTGCGGAGGAAAATGGAAGTGGACAAACTCCACCGACCGAAATTGGCGAACCAACACCGACGCCTACGGTGACACCATCGGCATCTCCAAGTGTTGAACCAAGTACAGAGCCAAGTGCGGAGCCAACGGTTACGCCGGAGCCGGTAGATGTGACCAAAATTGCGATAAGTAGAAAATCAGCGGTTTTAATGGTAGGAAAAAAATTACAGCCTGTGATAACGGGAACGACTTCAACAGTTACCTGGACAAGTGCCAATGAAAAAATTGCTAAGGTGGATGAAACCGGAAAAATTAAAGCACTCAAAAAAGGCAAAACGGTAATTACGGCAGCAGTTGACGGCATCACAAAAACCTGCGAAATTACGGTTGTTGCAAAAATGGCAAAGAAAGATTTCAGTAAATTTAATTCAGAGAACTTTGTGAATTTCTGTCAGCGTTATGGCTACAACCATGGTTATGCATGGAATGGACAGTGGAAGGGCGGAAGTAAGAAAAAAGCAACAGCCCGCGGTGTTAAAATTGGTGCATCCAAGACAAAGGTTCAAAAAGCTTATGGCGAGTTGACTTGGAAAAAATGTACATCAAAAGATCCATTTAGTAAAATGAAAGGTCTTAAGAAAAACAAAGTAAAAACTTATGGTGATGCAGTTTATGGCAAGTATCGAATCCGTTTTTACTTAAACAGCAAGAAAAAAGTTGTTGCGATTATATTTGCCTGCAACATCTCAAAGATTAAGAAAAAACATTTGAAGAAGTATATGTAGAAAATTTCTGAAATTGCTGCAAAACAACAAAAAAGGAACGGCATAGCTGATTATTTGGCTGCCGTTCCTTCATTTGTTTCTGCCGTTGCGGTTTCTTCCGTGTCGTTCTCGGATTCTTCTGTTTCCTCTTCATTTTCTTTTTTCGGCGGCTGAGAAAGTAAGGTCAGTATAATCATCAGAATACTTAATACAATTGGCGCAGCATAAACGACTGCTTTGCCGGCGGCACTAATTGTAACAGGCTCTGTGTTAAACCAAATCAGTACACCAAAGTGAACGATAAAAACCAGTGTGCCGAGGATGGCACTAATTACTCTGGCAAGCATACTTTTTTCGCCCCCGAATTTCGCACGGGATACGAAGAAAACAAGGAGAAAGGCAATTGATGAATCCAACAGACAGAAAATTAACATTCCCGGATTGATTGTCATAGTCTTTCCTTTCTGTATATGTAGGGACCAAGGTCCGTTTATTTGATAGATATTAGTATAGCATATTGTGGGGGATTTGTGCAAAAAAATTGTTGAGTGGGGGGATTTTTATGTGTTTGGTGAAATGTTTTTGGTTTCCAGTAATTTATCCGGAAAAGTTTGCAGGTAGTGGGCGCTCCCGCTTGGACAAATCCGCAGAAGTATCGGCATGTAAAAGACACATGCCTGATACTTGCGCATTTGTACCCACTTCCTGCAAAGCTTTTCTACGGAATTACGGAAAACAAAAAAAGTGGCAGCGAACACTTGACACAAACTTGGAGAAAAAGAATAGTTTTCATTTGTATTCACTTATGGTAAAATAAATAGGACTGGGGGTGAAAAGATGAATCCAATAGGTGTTGTAATTTGTAACTACAACAAAAAGGACTTTGTACTGCAATGCGTACAGAGCGTTTTAGAAAGCAAAGAGAAGAATTTTGATATTTATGTTGTGGATAATGCATCGTCTGATGGAAGTGCAGAGGCATTAAAAAAGGCATATGGAAATCAGATTACTGTAATTGAAAATAAGGAAAACCTTGGTGGTTCGGGGGGATTTAATACCGGACTGCGTATTGTTAGAGATAAAGGATATTCTTATTTTATGTGCTTAGATGATGATGCAGCCGTGGATGAAAATGCACTTTCTGTTTTATATCATTATATGGAAGAGCATACTGATACCGGTATGGCAGGATGCCGTGTTTACCACACACAGATGCCGGATTATATTCAGCAGAGTGGACTGCTCATTGATTTTGACAACTGCACAGCAAAGACGATTGGAGCGGACATGCTAGAAGATGGCAGTTTGCCTGATGTGATTGAATGTGACACGGTGGCAACCTGTGCCGTTATGGTACGGGCAGATGCGGTGAAACAAAATGGTGTTGGGATAATGCCGGAAGACAATTTTATATACTGGGATGATATGGAATGGGGATATCGTATAAAATTGGCAGGATACCGTGTTGTTACGTTGGCAGAGGCAAAAGCTCTTCATCAAATGGGGGCGAATACAAAGAAGGAAAATACCTTTATCAACTATTATATGTGGAGAAACCGGACCAATTTCTTTATGCGGTTTACGCCGGAGGAACAGATGGAGGCAATGAGTGTTAAAGTGCTGGGGGCAGTGTTTGATGCAATGTATGAGAGTATGTTTCGTGAAGAACATAATGTCCGACAGACAATTTCCTATGCGTTTTATGATGCGCTGGCTGGCGTGCGTGGAAAGGCTGATTCCTACAAAATATTAAAAAATGATGCGAATGACAATAAACTTATACAGACTTTG
>ENA-ORTT01003233-ORTT01003233.1-human-gut-metagenome-genome-assembly--contig:-NODE-3233-length-10775-cov-2.882090_pt1 | contig 10775 bp, 8 predicted proteins | sample MGYA00242074_ERZ509197 | MGnify/ENA primary metagenome ERZ509197 (study PRJEB26280, sample SAMEA2338789) | human gut metagenome | biome: human gut; feature: human-associated habitat; material: faeces...
AAGGCCGTTCTATGGAAGGCGCTCTTGTGAAGTCTACCAAGTTTCTTGCTATTTTATTTTTAGTACTTGCAGCAGTGCTGAATCTGAAAGTATTTAACTAAGAGAAAGCGATAAAACACTCTATGCAAAAATAGGGTGTTTTTCTTTTATGAAAAATTGACGGAAGTCGAATAGAGGATATAAAAAAAGGAACTACTAAGTATGAAAGAAGGTGAACGAATGGAACATACATTTGAGAAACGCAAAAAGGTGATCTATGATCTGATCTGTGACGATCTTTATGTACCGATGAAGCTGAAGGAGATTGCCATGCTTCTGCAGATTCCAAGAGAGCAGAGACACGAATTGAAAGAGGTATTGGAGGCGCTTGAGGCTGACGGTAAGATTTATGTTTCCAAGAAAGGAAAATATGTAAAAGGACAGCCTCAGTATTTAAAAGGAATATTTCAGGCGAATTTTCGCGGCTTCGGATTTGTGCTCAGGGAAGATGAAGAGGATGTTTTTATTCCGGAAGAGAATATCAACGGTGCATTTCAGGGAGATGAAGTGGAATTTCTGATCACCAAGTCACCGGAGGGAAGACGAAAAGAAGGAAAGATTGTGCGTGTGGTATCTCATGGAACGACAAAAGTGATCGGTTTGTATGAGAAGAGCAAAAGTTTTGGATTTGTACGACCGGATAATCAGAGATTTTTGAAGGATATTTATATTCCGGCAGGCAAAGAAAAAGGAGCGATGACCGGACACAAGGTAGTGGTAGAACTGACGTCCTACGGCGGGGAAAATATGAAGCCGGAGGGAAAAGTCGTGGAGATCATCGGGCACATCAATGATCCGGGAACAGATATCATGTCCATTGTGAAAGGCTATGATATGCCAGTGGAATTTCCGGAGAAAGTGCTAAATCAGGCGGAACGTGTCGGAAAAGATGTCAGTGAAGCGGATATGGCAGGGCGCATGGATTTAAGAGACTGGCAGATGGTGACCATTGACGGAGAGGATGCAAAGGATCTGGATGACGCTGTTTCTCTGACAGAAGTGGAGAACGGATGGAAGCTGGGGGTGCATATTGCAGATGTGACTAACTATGTGCAGGAAAAAAGTGCACTGGATCGGGAGGCACTGAAACGCGGGACCAGTGTGTATCTGGCAGATCGGGTGATTCCGATGCTGCCTCATAAGCTTTCGAATGGAATCTGTTCTTTAAACGCAGGAGAGAACAGGCTTGCGCTAAGCTGTATCATGACTGTTGACAAAAAAGGTGAGATTGTGGATCATGTGATCGCAGAGACGGTGATCCGGGTGGACCAGAGAATGTCTTATACGAGTGTTGCAAAAATTCTGGAAGCGCAGGATGAGAAGGAGAGACAGAAATACGAAAAGCTGGTTCCGATGTTTGAACAGATGGCAGAAGTTTCAGGGCTGCTTCGGGAACGCAGGAAAAAGAGAGGTGCAATCGACTTTGATTTTCCTGAGACGAAGATGATTCTGGATGAACAGGGAAGACCAGTGGAATTGAAACCATATGAGCGAAATGTGGCAACGAAGATGATCGAGGACTTTATGCTCGCGGCAAATGAAACAGTGGCAGAAGAGTATTTCTGGAGAGAGATTCCGTTTTTATATCGTACTCATGAGGCGCCGGAAGAAGATAAGGTAAAAAAACTGAGTACGTTTATCAATAATTTCGGATATCACATCCATATGGGAAATGAAATCCGCCCGAAAGAAATCCAGAAGCTGCTGGAAAAAGTGGAGGGAACTCCACAGGAGGCTCTGATCAGCAGACTGGCGCTGCGTTCCATGAAGCAGGCGCGCTATACACCGGAAAATGCAGGGCACTTCGGTCTGGCGGCGCAGTATTATACACATTTTACGTCTCCGATCCGGCGGTATCCGGATCTGCAGATCCACAGGATCATTAAGGAGAATCTGCGCGGCAGACTAAGTGATGACAGGATGGCACATTATGAAAAGATTCTGCCGGAGGTGGCAACACAGTCCAGTGAGATGGAGCGCAGAGCAGAAGAGGCTGAACGTGAGACCGTAAAATTAAAGAAAGTAGAATATATGCAGGAGCGAATCGGAGAGGAATTCGAAGGTGTGATCTCCGGTATTACAAAATGGGGAGCATACGTGGAACTGCCGAATACGATCGAAGGTCTTGTACATGTGGTGAATATGAAGGACGACCACTATGAGTACCGGGAAGAGCAGTATGAACTGGTGGGAGAGCATTTCCGTAATGTCTATAAACTGGGACAGAGAGTCCGTGTGCGTGTCCTTGGTGCAGACCGGCTGCAGAGAACGATTGATTTTGAGTTTTGCGAAGAAAACGAGTAGAGTTTAACGGGAAGAAGAGAGGAAAGTGCGATGGCAAAAAAAGAAGGCAAATTGATCGCCAACAATAAAAAAGCATATCACGATTATTTTATTCTGGAAAAATATGAGGCGGGAATCGTACTGCATGGAACAGAGGTCAAATCCCTCCGCATGGGACAGTGCAGTATCAAGGAAGCGTTTATCCGGATCGAAAACGGTGAGATGTTTATTTATGGAATGCATGTTTCTCCTTATGAAAAGGGAAATATCTTTAATAAGGATCCGCTGAGACCGAGAAAGCTTCTGCTCCATAAAAAGGAGATTGACAAGATTTTCGGCAAGATGAAGGAAAAGGGAAATACAGTGGTTCCGCTCCAGGTGTACTTCAACGGAAGCCTTGTAAAAGTGGAAGTTGGACTTGCAAAAGGTAAGAAATTGTACGATAAGCGGGATGATATCGCAAAAAAAGACCAGAAAAGAGAAGCGCAGAGAGAATTTAAAATCAGAAATCTGTAAGAAATATGCCATCGGGCGGAAGTTATTCTTCCAGTCCGATGGCATGTTTGATTTCTGAGAGATTCTCTCCAGTAAAGACCATTCCATTCATCCCGAGCTTCTGAGCAGCTTTGATGTTTTCGGGTTTGTCATCCATAAAAAAGCAGTCGGACGGATTCAGTGAAAAGGTATCAAACAGATGCTGGTAAATATCCGGATTTGGTTTGAATTTTTTGATGGATCCGGAATAGACTGCACCGTCAAATAAGCGGGTAATCTCGAAAAAATCTGCATGTTCTTCAAAGAAAATCGGAGCGTTGGAAAGAATGTAAAGCCCTGTGTGCTGTTCTTTTAATCTGTGGATCATATCCCACACCGGCTGAATCGGGATCATGTGTTGATACCAGGTGGCAAAGCATTTGCGGGCAGTGTCATGAAGGCAGTCCGGAAGCAGGTGAAGTGTTTCCTCCTGGTATTTTTCATAGGAAATACTACCTTCATCCAATGCCTGCCAGTTGTGATAGATAGCATCTTTCAGAATGGTAAGATCTTCGCGATTGCAGTAGGAGCGCAATAAGTCATCTGATTGAAAGGTAGCAAGGACATTTCCGAAATCAAAGACAATATGTTTATAGTTCATAAGTAAAATCCTTTCTGAAGCGTATTTGAAACTCTGTTTATCATAGCACAGAACAGGAGAAAATTCATCTATGGATCTTATAAGAAAGAAAGTGTGCTTTTGAGAAAAATGTGGTAAAATAGGTAAAAGCATATTTTTCTAACATTCATTTGATTTTACGTGTGTAATGTGGAATATCTTATTCATTTCAAAAACAGGCAAACGCCTGTCCTTTCAGAAAATTCATGCTTTTCAAATCAAGCAGGCAGGAGTTTTCGGAAGGCGAAATCTCCTGAAATTAACAAAAGAAGGAGGTTTTGTATGGAGATGCAAAAAGAAGAAGCAAAAATGCTTCAGTGGCATCCTGCATTTTTCGCAGAGATACAGATCGAACTGCAGGAAGATGCCGAACATCTGATTTTTGAGAATGAGCATCAGCTGGGAACCAAACCAAAAGAAATCGATGTTCTGATCATCAAAAAGGACAAGGGTCGGGTAATCCGAAAGAATATCGGGCGGATTTTCCGACAACATAATATCGTGGAATATAAAAGTCCCCTGGATTATCTGAGTATCGATGATTTTTATAAGGTGTATGGGTATACCTGTTTTTACAAATCCGATACCAGTCAGATGGACAGCATTCCGATAGAAGAACTTACGATGACCCTGGTAACAGGAAAGTATCCGCGAAAATTGATGCACCACTTGAAAACAACACTGAGATATCAAGTAAAAAAAGCTGAAAGCGGGATTTATTATGTGACGGGAGATAAAATTCCGATTCAGATTATTGTAACAAAAGAACTGACAGAAGCTGAAAATCTGTGGCTGAAAAGTCTGACCAACGAACTGGAACAGAATGAGACCGCAGAAAAATTATTGGAAGAATATTCAAAAAATCAGGCAAATGCACTGTATCGCTCCGTCATGGAATTGATCGTGCGTGCCAACAAACAGAAGTTTGAGGAGGTAAAAGGAATGTGTGATGCACTGCGGGAATTGATGAAAGATGAGATTGATGCGGAAGTAAAAAAACAGGTACAGGAAAGAATTGATGCGGAAGTGAACAAGCGCTTGGAAATAACTAAAAAGGAGAGCTCTGAAGCAGTAGAAAAACGAATCAATACTCTGAATCTGGCGCTTTCTAAGGCAGACCGGATAGCTGATATTATAAAGGCAGCAGAAGATCACGATTATCAGCAGAAATTATTCGAGGAATTTGGATTATAAAGGGGTGTGACCATGCAGTACAATCATGAGTTGATCGTGCCGAATGAAGACTTGCCCTTTAAAATGTTCATTTTTGAAGGAAAAGAAGGAAATTACAAGCGGGAAACGCACTGGCATCGTTCTGTGGAGATTTTTGCGGTCTGTGATGGGGAACTTTGTTTTTATATCAAAGAGAAGCCGTATCCTCTTGTGCAGGGAGAATTTATGATCGTGAATTCCAACGAAGTTCATGCCGTTCATTCTCCAAAGCCGAACCAGACGATTGTATTGCAGATACCGATCCGGTTGTTTGAGAATTATTTTACGGGAGAAGGATTCATCTGGTTCACACACAATCCGGTGGATCGGGATGAACGGCTGATGGAGTTGATCCGCCAGATGTATGAGGTGTACATAAAAAAAGAGCGTGGCTATGAAATGGAAGTGAAAGGTCTGTTTTATCTTGTGATGCATTTGCTGGTATCTGAGTATCAGCGGATTGATGTGACTGAGGCGCAGCTTCGGGACAATAAAAATCTGAACCGTCTTTCTACGATTACGTCCTATATTAAAGAAAATTATGCATCAGAAATGACACTGGAGAGTCTGGCGAAGATTTTTGGATATTCTCCGACCTATCTTTCAAGGATGTTTCAGAAATATGCGGGGGTAAATTTTAAAGCCTATCTGCAGGATATCCGGTTGAGATATGCATGGAAGGAAGTCAAAGACAGTGATAAGACCTTAAGTGAGATCGCTATGGAGAATGGTTTTCCAAACAGCAAGGCGCTCGCCAGATCATTTCAGAAAAAATACGGAATGCTTCCAAGCGAATATCGAAAAAGAGAGAAGTGACTGTTCACAATAACAAAGAGCAAGAAATTGACATAAAATAGATAAATAATAGGTCGCAGAAGCGAAAAAAAGTTGATAAAATGACCTCAATGGGAAACTTGGAGACAGGTTTTTGATTGGAGGTCATTTTTTATGGAGATTCAGAAAGTTACAGATACCGCATTTGCTAAATATGGAAAAGTGATGTCAGATATTCCGGTAGAGCGGATCTTAAAAGAGATGGAACACACGCCGCTTCCGGAAGATGTGATTTATGTTCCGTCTGTGGAAGCGCTGGAAGTACTTCCGGATGCGGTGGCAGTCAGAGAAAAAGGATTTGGAGGGCTGCCGATTCAGATTGGGTATTGTAATGGGAGCAATGTGAAGTTGAATGCACTGGAGTATCACAGATCCTCAGAGATTGATATCGCAGTGACAGATTTGATCCTGCTGCTTGGATGTCAGCAGGACATCAAAGAAGATACCTATGATACAGCTCTCGTGGAGGCGTTTTTCGTACCGGCAGGAACGGCAGTGGAATTGTATGCGACTACGTTACATTATGCACCATGTAATGCAAAAGCAGGCGGTTTCCGATGTGTGGTCGTACTTCCGAAGGGAACGAATGAGGCACTTCCGTTTGCACCGGAAGCAAAGGGCGAGAGCAGACTTTTAACAGCAGTGAACAAGTGGCTGATCGCGCACGAAGACGCAGAGATTGAGGGTGCGGTGAACGGCTTAAAAGGTGAAAATATAACAATTGTGTAAAAATAAAAAGCAAACAGAAAGGATGGTAACAGTATGAGTAACATGCCAGAATTAAAAATCGGAGTCGTTGCAGTGAGCAGAGATTGTTTTCCGGAGAGTCTTTCCGTGACAAGAAGGGAAAATCTGATCAAAGCATATAAAGAAAAATATGGAGAGGCGGATATTTATGAGTGTCCGATCTGTATCGTGGAAAGTGAGATCCACATGGTGCAGGCACTGGAGGACATTAAAAATGCAGGATGTAATGCACTTGTTGTGTATCTTGGAAACTTCGGACCGGAGATCGCAGAGACATTGCTTGCCAAACATTTTGACGGACCAAAGATGTTTATCGCAGCAGCCGAAGAGAGCGGAGACAATCTGGTACAGGGAAGAGGAGATGCATATTGCGGCATGCTCAATGCAAGCTATAATCTGAAACTTAGAAATATAAAGGCATATATTCCGGAATATCCGGTAGGAAATGCAGAAGAATGTGCAGATATGATCGCAGAGTTCCGTCCGATCGCAAGAGCTGTCATCGGACTGAACAGTTTAAAGATCATCAGCTTTGGTCCGCGTCCGTTGAACTTCCTTGCATGTAATGCGCCGATCCAGCAGCTGTACAATCTGGGAGTTGAGATCGAAGAAAACTCAGAGCTGGATTTATTTGAGGCATTCCATAAACATGATGGAGATGAAAGAATCCCGGCAATCGTAAAAGAGATGGAAGCAGAACTGGGAGCAGGCAATAAAAAACCAGAAATCCTCGCGAAACTGGCACAGTATGAACTGACATTAAAAGACTGGGTAGAAGAGCACAGAGGATACAGAAAATATGTAGCGATCGCAGGAAAATGCTGGCCGGCATTCCAGACACAGTTTGGATTTGTTCCATGTTATGTCAACAGCCGTCTGACAGCACAGGGAATTCCGGTATCCTGTGAAGTAGATATCTACGGTGCACTGAGCGAATTTATCGGAACAGTTGTCAGTGAAGATGCAGTGACCCTTCTGGATATCAACAATACAGTACCGAATGACATGTACAAAGAAGATATCGAAGGCAAGTTCCCATATACACAGAAAGATACATTTATGGGATTCCACTGTGGAAACACAGCGTCTTCCAAGCTGTCATTCTGTGAGATGAAGTACCAGATGATCATGGCGAGAGCGCTTCCGGAAGAGGTGACACAGGGAACTCTGGAAGGAGACATCATCCCTGGAGATATTACATTCTTCCGTCTGCAGAGTACGGCAGACTGCAAGCTGCGCGCTTATATTGCGCAGGGAGAAGTACTTCCGGTGCCGACACGCTCCTTTGGATCCATTGGAATTTTCGCAATTCCGGAGATGGGAAGATTTTACCGTCATGTTCTGATCGAAGGCAATTATCCGCATCACGGAGCAGTTGCATTTGGAAAATGGGGCAAGGCATTGTTTGAAGTATTCAAATATATCGGAGTGGATGTCAGTGAGATCGGATATAATCAGCCAAAAGGTGTCAGATATCCAACGGAAAATCCTTGGAATGAGTAGAGTGGGAGGAAGCGTATGTTATACATAGGTGTGGATCTTGGAACATCAGCAGTGAAATTGCTGCTGATGGATGAGAACGGCAATATTCACAAAATTGTATCCAGAGAGTATCCGCTGTATTTCCCACATCCGGGTTGGTCAGAACAGAAACCTGGGGACTGGTTTGCCCAGAGTATGGAAGGAATCCGTGAACTGACAGCAGAATGTGACAAAAGTCAGGTCAGAGGAATCAGTTTTGGAGGTCAGATGCATGGACTGGTTGTTTTGGATGAGGCGGATCATGTGATCCGTCCGGCAATCCTCTGGAATGACGGAAGAACAGAAAAAGAGACGGAGTACTTAAATCAGGTGATCGGAAAGGAGGCTCTTTCCAAATATACGGCGAATATTGCGTTTGCAGGCTTTACAGCACCGAAGATTTTATGGATGAAAGAACATGAACCGGAGTTGTTTGAGAAGATTGCAAAAATCATGCTGCCTAAAGATTATCTGGCATATAAGCTGTCAGGTACATTTTGTACCGAGTATTCCGATGCATCCGGAATGCTGCTTCTGGACGTACAGAACAAGTGCTGGTCAAAAGAGATGTTGGATATCTGCGGAATCCGGGAAGAACAGCTGCCAAAGCTTTATGAAAGTTATGAGGTGGTCGGTAACCTGAAGCCGGAAATCGCGGAAGAACTTGGGCTTAGTACAGATGTAAAAGTCATTGCAGGTGCCGGAGACAATGCGGCAGCAGCAGTGGGAACCGGAACAGTAGGAGACGGTCAGTGCAACATTTCCCTTGGAACGTCCGGAACGATTTTTATATCCAGCAAGACATTTGGAGTAGACGAGTATAATGCATTGCACTCGTTTGCACACGCAGATGGCAATTATCATCTGATGGGATGCATGCTTAGTGCGGCGTCTTGTAATAAATGGTGGATGGATGAAATCTTAAAGACAAAAGAGTATGCAAAAGAACAGGAAGCGATTGTAAAACTGGGGGAGAATCCGGTGTTTTATCTGCCCTATCTGATGGGAGAGAGATCCCCTCACAATGATCCGTCTGCAAGAGCAGCATTTATCGGAATGTCGATGGACACGACCAGAGAAGAAATGACACAGGCAGTGCTGGAAGGAGTTGCGTTTGCGCTTCGTGATTCTCTGGAGGTTGCAAAAAATCTTGGAATTCAGATGGAACGTACGAAGATATGCGGCGGTGGAGCAAAGAGTCCGCTCTGGAAAAAGATCATTGCAAATGTGATGAATCTGAAAGTCGATGTGATCGAAAGTGAGGAAGGTCCCGGATACGGAGCAGCGATTCTGGCAGCAGTCGGATGCGGAGCATTTGAAAATGTGGAAAGAGCTGTGGATAAACTGGTTCATGTGGTGGAAACTGTGGAGCCGGAAGCAGAACTTGTGGAAAAGTATGAAGAACGCTATCAGAAATTCAAAAAATATTATCCGGCATTAAAAGGATTGTTTTAATTGTGAAGAAAATGGTACATGCTAGAAAGTGGATAGTTCTAAACAGGGGCAAGTATGACTCATGCGAGTCGCTTTGCCCCTGTAATTTTTCTATAAAAAGAAAAAGATAGATAACAACTGCTATCTTACGAGAAAATTCTTAATCATTCAGAAATATCTTGCAGGAGTTTTTAAAAAAGTTTTTTCCGAAAAACAATGGTTTCATATTGGCGAATATTACCGTTCTTATTTCCGTAGATGATATCCCCCTTTTTTGGCAGTACTATGTCGATATTGCGGTATGAGAAATTTTGTATAAAGATATATTCGTATTCATCATCTGTCCGACTTGTTACCTCAATCCCATCAGGAATTGTATTTAGAATAGAATGAATATGATGTTTAGCTAAAATTTTGGCATAAAAATCATGGTAAAAAAGTTCTTCAGCGTCGGCACAGATGTAGTAAGCATATCCCTTACCATACTGATTTACTGTCAGTGCAGGTGTGCCTTGATAAAAATCACTTCCATAATTCATGAGTGGTGTGGCACCATTGAGTTGAACTAAATCACAAAGATTCTTGCATTTATAGGAAGTATGCAGTTGCAAAGAGTTTTCAGGGATTGGAATAAGCGAATTCTCTTCCCATTCATAGAGTCCATCAATTTCTTTGCTTCTAAGTCCAAATACATCGAGTAAGCTATGTGGAGTTCCCTCAAGGTAGCATAGATCCGTTTCATTTACGATTCCACTCCAGTATGTCATGATTAGTATCCCACCATTTTCAACGAAAGTACGCAATTTTGTTTCGATACCAGATCGAAACATATATAACATTGGTGCAACCACAAGTTTATAAGAATCAAGGGATTGCTCCATGTTAATGATATCCACATTGAGTGCTGCTTTTCGAAGCGCCTGGTAGGATTTTAAGACACTTTCATGGTAAAAAAGTCCTTCATTTCGGGGACCTTTCGCGTCTTCCATTGCCCATCTGTTTTCCATGTCATAAATAATAGCAGCGGATGAATCTACTTTGCTTCCAATAACTTGTTTTAATTCTATGAGGGATGCACCAGTTTCAGTTACTTCGTTGAAAACGCGTGTATCAGATCCACCATAATGATCAATGACCGCTCCATGGAATTTTTCGAAACTTCCACGACTTTGTCTGATCTGGAAATATTGTACGCTGTCCGAACCATGTGCAATTGCTTGTAGAGAAGCAGATTGTAACAATCCCGGTTTTTTTAGTTTACTTATTGCTTGCCAGTTTGGACTGGAGGGGCAGGATTCCATTAAAAGAAATGGCTTCTGTTTCATACTCCGCATGAGGTCATGCTGCAGTGCTGTATTGTATGCTGTACGAATTTCGTCTTCTTTATTCCATGTAGGATAGCTGTCCCAAGATACATAATCGATGTGCTTTGCCAGATTGTAGTAGTTTAAGCCCTTATAATCATCCATAAAATTAGTTGTAACGGGCTGAGTTGCACCACCATCTCGCAGAGCATGTATCTCTTCGCACATAAAATCAACTGTCTGATCTG
>ENA-ORTT01003234-ORTT01003234.1-human-gut-metagenome-genome-assembly--contig:-NODE-3234-length-10770-cov-66.574802_pt1 | contig 10770 bp, 7 predicted proteins | sample MGYA00242074_ERZ509197 | MGnify/ENA primary metagenome ERZ509197 (study PRJEB26280, sample SAMEA2338789) | human gut metagenome | biome: human gut; feature: human-associated habitat; material: faeces...
TGGGCAACGCTGCGCTTGACAACAGATGGCCGAAAAACTAAACGCTCCGGGGCAACGCCCCTAAGCGGAATGTAAGATATTGCCGCTTGAAGGGCTCAATCCGTCAAGCGGCAATTTTATTTATTCACCTTAAAAAATCATTGCCGTTATGCTTGAGCAGAAGATGACAACCGTCAATATTGATGATGTTCCTCTTCCTTCCTTTCTTCAGGTTGTGTTGAAACAGTGCATCAATGACCATCATTATTTTGAAGTTCACATGGATATAGAGTCCGGTGAATTCTACAAGACTCATACGCTTGACAACAGCATGAACTGGATAGGCAAGCAAGCGGAAATCCTTTTGGGCGGCAACAGCTTCAAAGGGATAGTAACACATGTGGGACTGCACCGCTCGAAAGGCAATCACGGCTATCTGCTTATCCAGGGGTATTCATTGACCTTCCTTCTCGAAACAGAACTAAACTGTGCTTCGTGGACCAATACCACACTATTCAGCATAGTAAAGGAAATATGCGACAGGGCCGGTGTGCCTTGCGCCATCAAGCCGGAATATACAGCTGACATCGAATACGAATGCCAGTATATGGAAAGCGACTTCGACTTTATCCGCAGGCTGGCCAGACAATATCACGAATGGCTGTACTATGACGGGAAACAACTTGTATTCGGCAAGCCTGACAAACTGCCATCAGCCATACCGCTGAGCTACGGACGCGAAATATCCGACCTGAACATAGGAATCCAGACGCTTGCCCGCCCGGTAGAGGGAAACTCATACGACTCCGCCAACGGCAAATTCAGCAAAGGTGCCGCTTCCAATGTTCCCACCGGTATGAACATGCTGGGACAAACAGCTTTTGACGCTTCTGTCAAACTCTTCAAATCGAAAGCATTCCAACATACAGAAATCAGGGTTGCGAACGACAGTCAGGCAGAAAACCATTTCCAAAAGAAACAGCAGAGCGATGCTTCGCCTTCACATTACATATCCTGTGAAACGGACTGCAACCGGATAACACTCGGCAGCGTAGTGGAAATACAAACCGCAATCCAGAACTTCCAATTTGATTTTATTGAAAAGACTTTAGGTGAATATTTCATCACTGAAATTACCCATATAGCCGGAACCGGAGAAAGCTACAACAACAACTTTACCGCACTCTACTCGCAGACAACAAGTCTTCCTGCTCCGGAAGTACCTCTACCCGTGGCACAGACGCAGCAGGCGGTAGTGGTAAGCAACGATGACCCCAAGAAACAGGGACGCGTACAGGTAAAGATGAACTGGCAGGGCGATGGCATGACAACCTCATGGATACGTGTCATGACTCCTGATGCCGGAATAAGCAATAAAGTATCAACGAACAGAGGTTTTGTCTTCATCCCTGAAAAGGACGACATCGTACTGGTTGGCTTCCGGTATGACGACCCGAAACGTCCGTTCGTAATGGGCAGCCTGTTCAACGGGAAGACAGGTACAGGCGGTGACAGCGGCAACAAGAAAAAGAGCCTGACCACCCGGAGCGGATGTACCCTCACCATAGATGATGACGAAGGCAGCATCACCATGACGGATCAGGCCGGCAACAGCTATGCCGCCGACGGAAAAGGAAACATCAAGATTTCCGCATCCAAATCCATCATGCTGTGCGTAGGCAATACCAGCATTGAACTGGACAGCGAAGGAAACATCAAATCCTCTGCAGAAGCCCAGATTACGGAAACGGCCGCCAACGAAATCACGCAGACTGCAAAAACAATAAACAGCAGCGCCGAAGAGGCATATAACATAAAAGGAAGTGACGTAACCGCTACGGGAAGCAAAACAGCAACCCTTTCGGGTACCACGCAGGCAACCGTGGACTCCAGCGGAACAACCGCCATAGCTGGTACAATCGTAAAACTGAACTGACCTATGAGCAATGCCATACAACAAATAGCGGACAATATGCTCCACCTTTGGGAGAATGCCGTGGCACAACCGGTAAAGATGATACGCATTGTCATCAATCCGGGTGACGAAACCATGCTCAAGGCCTTCTATGACTACATGCTGGCCATCGACAGCGAAGAAGAAGATATGGTCTTCGTCATCGCTCTCCCATTTACATCCGCAATGGAGTTCAGCAAAGATGTACTGCAATATATCAGCAAACAAATTGAGTACTGGAACAACTCCAAGAAGCCTGAAGACATCATTTTTGAAAAAGTGGAATGGCAGGCAGACGACAGCAGCATAAATAGCGGAAATGCAGCCCAGACAGTAGTGGAAAATCTCAACCAGCTGACCCGTGAACTTGTCAACGGTACCGACATGAAATGCAGCTTCATTTTCGATCTGGAAGGCACTGTGGACTATGAAGGATGCCGGCAATGGCTCAATCAGGCACTCTCCCAACCATTTGAAAAACAGATGGTATGGGGAACCGGAGATATCATCGGTCAGGAACAATTCGGAAAACTCATGGCGACCTATCCGAAGGAAACGGCTTCCATCTATCCCCCGATAGATATGGACGGGGCAACCGAAAAACTGGCAGAACAGGCAGCCAACGAAGACCGGAGCGACCCTGCCGCCTCAGAATTCAGACTGGCGCTGACCAGACTCATGAGCAGCGTAAAGAAAGGAGACGCTGCCCAAACAGACCTATACGCACGCAAATGCCTTGATATGGCACTTGCCAATGTAAAAAAAGACATAAACTGGCTAAGCCAGTTCGTAACAGTATATACCATCCTATATACAGACCGCATCAATCATAAGGATCTGGACATGGCTCTGTATTTTGCCAACAAAGCGGTAGAAGCGGCAAGGATGGGAGAAGGAAAGCTAGACCCGTCTCTTTCGGGACGTCTTCTCGGCAGTTCGCTTGTAGGGAAAGCATCCATACAAGTACGAAAATCCGACTGGAACGATGCCGCAGAAACCTACCGGATGGGGGCAGACGCCTACGCAAACTGCAAGGATTACCTCATGCAAGCCGAAACGCTGAGGATGTGCGGATGGTGCCGGGAGAAAGCATACGATACGGAAAGAGCAACGGAGTGCTACATTGAGGGATTCCATCTGGCAGACAAACTGTCGTCAGACCTGATAAAGCATTCGTCTTACCCTCTGCTGCTGCTCAAGCTGCTGGAAAGCCGGAAACGCCAGTCAGCGGTCAGCAATGAAGAAATCAACTCGGTACTGAGCCGTGCCATAGGCAAGGACTGGGAAGTCTTTCTGTATGAATACAAACGAAATTTAGGAAAATATCATGGAATGGATCAACAAAATATGGACGACCCTTCAGCAAATGTTCAGTGAAGGCCCAGGGTACATCAAGGAAAACCCGAAATCGGGCTACCTTGTAGTCATCCTGATTCTGCTGATATGGCTGACAGGACTGATACTGGACTGGAAATGGACCTATGCCCGACCCGGAAGCTGGGGAGGGAACTTCTGGCTTGACCTGCTGGGGCCAAACGGATTCCGTTTCTGGCTCGGAGTCATCGTAGTGCTAGCCATACTATTGTCGGCCTATCTGTTTTTCAAAACTTGAACCCACTCTAAAAACAACTATAAACTATGTCATCAGGAACAGGGTATTTCGACCAGGTAAGCGCACAGCTTGAAGCCACCATAGGAGCACAGATGTCGGGTGTGGTTTCGGGAGCTTCCGCCAATGCGGAGGCGGGCGTATCCCCGTCCGTCAACGCGCTTGACACCGGACTGAAGGCGGCCACAGCCTTGGGCAGTCTGGCAGACAACGTGAGCGAGGCAGCCGTACTCCCCGTGCTCGGGGCACTGGGGATGAAAGGACAGGCGTGCCTGCCCATCTCCAAACAACTCGACCCTGTAATCGGAGTGGATATCCACCTGGTGAACATACCACCGGCCACAAGCGTGCCGATGCCTCACCCGTATGTAGGGACACTGCTCTGTCCGCAGGACTTCATGACGGCGGCAGTAGCTTCGTATATCCCCCCTCCGCCCACAGCGGAAGAAAGCGGGGATGCAGACTCGGCCAAACTCGCAGAGATAGGCCACACGGCACTGACCATGGCTGTGGGCATGATGGGTGCCACCGTAAAAATCGGCGGATTCATTCCACGTGCCGTGGCTTCCACCCCCACACGCAGCATACCGCATGTACCGATGGGAGCCGGATTTGCGGCAAACTCAATACCCATACCAAAAAACAACGGACATGCCTTCATGGGAAGCCTGACCGTGCTTGCCGACGGGCTTCCACTGTCGGGAGGAGGAGCACACATGCATCTGGACTGCAACGACCTGGGCATGTCGAGCGTACACAAGGTTCCGGGACTGTTCCTGCCGACAGGGGTAATCAACCCGATCCCTCCGGCCAGACAGATTCTGACCAGCCCCGTGCCCGTGCCGCTTAACCCGATGGCTGCCCTCTCACGCAAGTGTATGGGGGCTTTCGGAAGACTGTATAAGAAAAAGACCAAGAAGCTGGCAGACAAACTGCATGGAGCCGTAAATGACAAGATAAAGAGCGGAAAACTGCAGAACATGCTGCACAAGACCATCTGTACCGTAACCGGACACCCGGTGGACGTGGCAAGCGGTACATTCTTCACAGACGAGGAAGATTTCTGGATAGACGGTCCAATCCCTCTCTCCTGGGAACGTACCTGGTACAGCCAGAGCGACTACCAAGGGCCATTGGGTAATGGATGGCATCATGCCTACGACATGGGGATTGTAGTGGAAGACGGTATCCTCACCTTACGAATGTCCGACGGAAGACCTGTAGCCTTCCCGCTACCGACTGAGAAGAAGCCCTCGTTCATCCGCGCAGAACGCAAAGAAGCCAGAAAAGAAAAGGACGGCTACTGCATCTGGGATATGGACGAAGACCTGTACTACCGATTCACACAGAAGGAATACGACTCCGTACATCTGCTAGAGAGCGTATCGGATGCGAACGGATTCGCCATACGGTTCGGGTACAACAGCAAGGGATACCTGAATGAGATTACCGACAGTACGGGAAGAAAGCTTACCGTGGAATGCGATGAGCGTAACGGACACATTCTGGAAATAAAAGGCCCTCATCCCGAAAATAAGGGAGAAGAAACAATACTCGCATCATACGAATATGATACGGAGGGAAACATGACATGCCAGCACAACGCTATGGGCGATGCCATGCGGTACGAATACCAAGGAAGGCTGATTGTAAAGGAAACATGGAGAAACGGACTGAACTGGTTCTTCGAATACGACGGCAGCGAGATCGGGGCACGATGCGTACACACATGGGGAGACGGAGGCATATACGACCACAAGCTGCAATTCCTGGACGGAATGACCAGAGTGCTTGACAGCCATGACAAGCCGACAAAATATTACCACAAGGACGGACTGGTGTACCTGAAAGTGGATGCCAACGGAGGCGAACACCGATGGAAATACGACTCGGACCGGAAACTCCTGCAGGAAACTGATCCGGCAGGCAACAGCAGCCTATACAAATACGACCGCTGGGGAAACTGTACCGACAGTTCCGACCCGGGAGGCGGCAGCGTATCGGCCGTGTTCTTCCGAAAGGGAGCATTGCGCAACAGACCGCTGAGCGTGACCACATCGGACGGAGGGACATGGAAATTCGATTACGACACAAAGGGAAATGTGACCAAAAGAACCAATCCGGAAGGGGCTGAGACGCAGATAGAGTACCGCGAAGGACTGGCCATAAGCATCACTGACCCGTATGGTGTAAAAACCGTACTGAGTTACGACAAGGACGGCAACCTGACGGAAGCATCAGACAGCCGGGGAAACACCTCAAGCTACCGCTATGACGGACTGGGACGCTGCACGCAGGTGACAAATCCGAAGGGCGCCGTACAGACAAGGCACTATGACGCCATAGGACGCGTGACGGAAGTGGAGGACTTCGACGGCAACCACATACACCTGAGATATGACGGCATAGACAACCTGCTGGAATACCAGGACGACCTGCAAAAAGTAGAATACACCTACTCGGGCATGTGGAAGCTGACACACCGCAAGGACAGCCGAGGTGTAGTAGGTTTCCATTATGACAGGGAAGAACGGCTGCGCCATGTGATAAACGAGCGGATGCAATACTATGAGTTCGACCTTGACGACGTGGGCAACGTAATCCGGGAAACAGGGTTTGACCGGGGAACGAGGATATACCAACGCGACATAGCCGGACGTGTAACCAGCGAAAAACTGCCGAGCGGAATCGTGCGGGAATACGAATATGACAACGCATCGAGGGTAACAAGGGTGTCGTATGTGACGACGAATGAACCCGACCAGACCTACCAGTACGGAATATCGGGAAGGCTCGTGGAAGCTACACGGGGTGAAAGCCGCGTGGAGTTCGCCTACAACGCACTGGGACTGCCGGTAACGGAAACGGCGAACGGTGAAACCATCACACGCACCTACGACAGTACCGGACAGATACTGTCCCTGCAGAGCACGCTCGGAGCGAATCTGGAATACAAACGCAATGAGTTCGGAGAACTGACGGAGTTTAGAGCCGGAGACGGCTGCGGGAACGGTGAAATGCCGTGGAAGTCACAGCACAGCTACGACACGCTGGGATTCGAGGTGGAACGTATGCTGCCCGGAGGCGTAATGCGAAGTTTCGCTTACGACAACATTGGCCGCCTCGTGGATACACGCACGAGAAAGGACGCGCAGACACGACACATGCGCCGCTACCGCTGGGGCAAGGCAGATCGATTGCTCTCTACGGAAGACAGCAGACGAGGAACCACACGGTACGGATACACCCCGAACGGTCAGCTGGAATATGCCGAGTACGGAAACGGAACGGAACAGTGGAGAAAGAGCGACAGCCTGGGAAACCTGTATCCCGACCCGGACTGCAAGGTACGCCGCTTCCTGAAGGGCGGAGCCATGGAACAAGACGGAAAGTGGCACTGCGAGTATGACAAGGACGGCAACTTGACAGAACGATACATCGGTACGGGAAGATGGCTGGACGGAAAGAAGGAACACTGGAAATACAGGTGGAACGCTGACGGCTCGCTGGCAAAGGTGGTACGACCTGACGGTGAGGAAGTGACATTCGAATACGATGCACTGGGAAGAAGGCTCTCCAAGAGTTTCGGAACGACCGTGACACGCTGGATGTGGAACGGAAACATACCTCTACACCAGTGGAAACAGAGACGCAGCTATTCACGGGAAAAGAATGCGTGGCTGACCGAGGAAGAACGCAAGGAGCGCACGCTCTGGCTCTTCGAGGAGGAATCCTTCGTGCCTGCCGCCATGATAAAGGAAGGCAGGGCCTGTTCCATCGTCACCGACCATCTGGGCACGCCCACGCAGGCGTATGACGCGGAGGGGAACGAGGTGTGGAGCAGAGTACTGGACATGAACGGCGAGGTCATCGAGGAGACAGGAAACGTGGGTATGGTACCGTTCCTGTTCCAGGGGCAGTATCATGACCGGGAGACAGGGCTGGCGTACAACCGGTTCAGGTATTACTCGCCGCAAATGGGGATGTACATATCACAAGACCCGATTAGAATAGATGGATGCATAAGATTATATAGCTTTACCAACAATCCTAATATTTCATTTGATATATTGGGACTTGATACAGTATATAAAAGATTGAAATATGACAAAGACGAAAAGAAAATGAAACCATATGTCGGAAGTGCTAAATATGGAATAAAGAAAAGATATGCAAAGAAAGAATTAGAAGGTGCAAATGGGAAAGATGTTTTCTTTGATTTAGACCATGATTCATCACGAGGATTAGAACAACTTATTTATGAAATTGGTATTCGCGAAAAAGGTAAAGGATACTGGGCAAATAAATATAACCCGGTGTCAAAATCCCACGAAAAAAGCAAAAAGAAATATAAGGATAATATGGATAAATACACCTATAGAACTACAAAAGCTAAAGAATACATGGAAAGAAAATTTGGAAAAGATTGGGAAAAAGTAATAATAGAAGAATTTGGATTTTAATCAATACAATATAAGCAGATAATTATGAACATTAATTTAAGTAGAATTTCTCAAGAACAATTATTGGCATTGGACATTATAAATGACAATGAATTACGGATAATATTTCAAAAGAATGAAGAATTTAAATACATAAATATTTTAGAGTCAAAATTAATAAATACAAATATTTATGTTACACTTGTCTTTTGTTTAGAAAACAACAGTTATATTGATTTTTCTTCTTTTGAAAATATAAAAGAAAATGTAATATCAATAGAGTTATACAATAATGAACGACTTTCAAAAATTGGTAAAATATCTATTTTCCCCAACTTAAAAATATTAGTCATAAAAGATTTATATGACACAAAAACGGATATTTTAGAACTTAAAAATATTAACCAACTAGAAGAATTGTATATTCTACATGAGCAACTATCGCCATGTCAACAATGTATCGTAAGTGAAATAGAACAGCTAAAAAAAATAACAATAAAAGGACTTAACCTAAAGGCAATTAGAATGATGCCCAATTTGGAAAAATTGGTTTGTTATAATTTAATCGATGGAACAGAAATGAATAATAAGATTCCCCAATTAAAAGATTTAGTTATTTTTCGTGCATCAAAGAAAATCAACTTAGATTTTTTACAAAATTTAAAACATCTACAAAGCTTAACTCTAACTGGTTTTAGCCAAATCAATACTATACCTAATTTAGAAAATCTTATACATTTGAATTTTTTTTGGATAGAAAATTTTAAATGTTTAGAACAATTCCCTAAGCTAAATAAAAATATTGAATATGTATATATATCAGGAACATTCCCTAATTTAGATTTATTATCTTTATCTAAAATGTTACAGCCTGAAAATTTTCCCAATTTAAAAGAATTGAAAGTTAATTTAGGTAGTTGGAAAAAATCATATCCTATTCTTAGACCATTTGAAGGAATATGTGAAATAGGTACAATTAGCTAAGAATTTACATCCATCAATTAGGACTTATACAAATAAGTGTTAAAAATAGTGATTATCCTCTGCATATACGAAAAAAATCATGAATTATGGAAAATAATCGTACAACATTTCTAATAGGTGCAGGAACACCTCTTGATCTGGATTTACCCCAAGGAGTGATAAAAGCATCAACATCGAACATCACAGATGATGTTCGCAGACCCTACACAGATCATCTAACTCAAGGTGATACAATAACTATTGTAGATGATATCTACAACCAACTTATGTGCACTTATCCACCAGACTGCTCTAATCCATATATAAGTAGAACACCTACCCCCTATATTCATTTTGAACATTTGTTTCACGTATTAGAGATGTTAGATGCTTACAGTTGGGTATGGAGCAGAAACAGTAAAAACCCCAATCTATATCCGGTTTTCGCTCCTTTTATCCAACCTAATATAAGCTTTGACGCAGATACACTCCATTCTGTCATGGACCAATTTATCCTTAGAATAATGGATATTGTGAATGGGTATGATTTCAACATCATGAAAGAACAGGCGAATGAATGGTATTGGAAATTTTATCAACGGTTTGCTGAAAACAGCGACTTCTTTGTATTAAACTATGATACCACGATAGAGAAATCAATAGAAAATTATGAAGATGGATTTGAACCGGATGGTATTCAAAATGTATTTCTACGGTTCAACCCTAAAAGACTGTTTGAAAATCCGAATGGCTTATCTACTATAAATCATCTGCATGGATGTATAAATTATTACTTCCAGTCATATAAAGATCTTAATAAAGACATTTATACCTTTCTGTTCCATGACTTATATAAATATCCTGACTATGCGACAGTTAAAGGATTGATGATAGGACGAGGACAAAGCCAGCCATGTACCCAATCAGGAGAAACATATTATTCTTCTCCTATCGTTACAGGATTGCGTAAAACGGATAAGCTAAACTGCGTTCCATTTGACTTTTATCATGCCAATATGACCAATTGTATTATCAAAAACCACAAACTGGTAATTGCAGGATATAGCTTTGGAGATTTGTATTGTAATAACCTCCTGGAAAGAATGAATTTCTTGCATGGCGACCTAAAGCGTATCGTGCTTATTGACTTTTGGAAGATTTCCAAAGAAGATATAATGCATGGAGAATATTGGTTAAGCAAGAATTTGGGACAATTTCTTTGTCGCATGACCAATTGTGGGGATTTAAATGAAGTTATCCGTCAACTATATAAAAAGGAAAACTCACAAACAGGTGCCCTATATAGCGACAATGGATGCCTGATGGTATTACCGAATGGATTCAAACAGGCAGCAACCTGCAGCGATGAAATCATTGCTTTCTTGAACTCATAGAAGCAGAATAAACTAACAGCGAGAAGGATTACTCGCTATTAGTTTATCCACTCTAACTTAATAGGAAGATGTTTTTGATGTTGACCGCCATTTATCATAAATATCAGAACAGCCCGTCTAACCATATTATGGTACTTGTATGTATCTTTACATATCTCCTTGAAGAATGACATATCTATTAAGTATTGAAAATACCACTGCAGTTCCTTCTCTTCATTAGGATGGTTTTCATAATAATCCAACTGATTTATGAAATAGCAGAACAACTCGTCATTATTCATCTGCCCCTCTATTAACCTTACGTATTCCTTTATGGAATCAGCCAAGAAAGTAGGCATCGGATTCGCTTCATATTGTCGGTTAGAACGTAAGCATTCGTAAGCATTCGGTAAACCACGTATTTTCGTCTCCAACTTCCATCATTAACTT
>ENA-ORTT01003239-ORTT01003239.1-human-gut-metagenome-genome-assembly--contig:-NODE-3239-length-10734-cov-2.498923_pt1 | contig 10734 bp, 8 predicted proteins | sample MGYA00242074_ERZ509197 | MGnify/ENA primary metagenome ERZ509197 (study PRJEB26280, sample SAMEA2338789) | human gut metagenome | biome: human gut; feature: human-associated habitat; material: faeces...
GTCAATTATCCGCCCGGAGATAGAGGAAGGACAGGTGTTACAGAAAAAGAAGATGTGGATGGAGATGGATACAAAATGACTTCTAGTAGAAAAAAATAAGAAAGCAATTAGTTAGTTCATGGATAATTTTTAATGTGGTTCTTCCGGTTTGGTGAAGAGTGATTTGAAAATAATTCTCAATTGTTTTTGGAATAAGTTGATTATTCTGCCCCCTCAAAAAAATATGTATTTTTGCTCTTGTATGGCTAAATTATGATAATGTAGTTATTTGATTATTAGTAATAAGTGGACAGTTCAACTCTTTCTAAATTATTGTTACTTTCTTAAATTTAGGTTGTAGATGTCCAAGTATGTTTTGGTCATGTAATTGTAATAGAAAAGGAATGCTATTGCATATGGTTTTTATGAAATATGTGTGTTATCATCTGAATTAACAAGTTCATTATAATTTAATTATTAATGAGGAAATTTTACAAATTAAATTATAAAAAAGGAATGGAGAGTAAGATGTAATGTTTGAAAGAGTTGTTTTAGTTGTTTTTGATGGTTTTGGAATTGGCTCATATATGAAAAATGAATCATACAATTCTTTGGCACATGCGATTAAGCATTATAAGGGAGTTGAACGACCATGTTTTACCACACTAAATAGGTTAGGATTAAAAGCATTAAACAACAATAAGGATGATGCGCAAAGTGTTGCAAGTAGTTGTTATGGACGAACAAGACAACAATCGTTTTTTTGTGATTCGTTTGCAGCACATTGGGAAATGGCAGGGCAAATTATAAATCAAGGTGTTGCTTTTAAAAATGGTATACCAGACAAGTATTTGAATAAAATTAAGGAAAAAACGGGACTTTTGTTTGTTGGCAATGAGATTTGTTATGAGAATGTATCATTAATTTCCCCTAAATTAATTAAGCAACATGAAAAAGTGAAAAGACCTATAATGCTTACAATTCCAAAGTGCGAACCAATATCTACAATAGGAATTGTTGCTTTTGAGGATGTAATTCATTTTGAAGATTTAAAAGAAGTTGGGAAAAGGATAGCTGAAACTTTGAGGGGAGAAAAGGATATTGGAAGAGTAGTTGTAAAGACATTGGAAAGGAAAAACGGAAAAATTGTAGAAGGGAAAAAAAGAGCGGATTATTGTATATTTTCTCCCCCAGAAGAAAACTTATTGTATGCTTTACAGGAAGTTGGCGTTAAGACTTATGCTACAGGTAAAATAAATGGGTTATTTAATGGACAAGGGATTGATGAATATAGTTCATGCTGGGACGATGAAGTGATTTTTGAAGATACAATACGTTTTTTTAACATTATGGATAAGGGTTTTTTATGGGTCAATTTTAACGGCCTTGACCGTCCATATGGTCATGCATGTGATGTTAATATGTGGATAAAAACTCTTGAAAAGTATGATGTTTTTCTCGCGAAAATAATGGAGAAAATAACCGAGAAGGATATTTTGATTTTTACAGGAGATCACGGATGTGATCCTACAGGGCAAGTTGGTCATACTAAAGAATGGAATCCTTTATTTGTGTATAATCCTAAAATAGTTTCTAAAAAATTAGGAGATCACTTTCATTGCGATATAGGAAAGACTGTTGCAGAAAATTTTGGGATTGATTTAAGATGTGGTGCAAAAAGCTTTTTGAGTCAAATTGAGCTGGTAAATTAATTATTGAGTTTTATATTTAGGTGAAAGGAGAAAAGATGGATTATTCAAAATATATTATGCAAATTGCCCCCTATATTGATGGAGTAGAGAAAGTGTATGAGTATGAGACTGATTCTTCACATAGTAACTTTATAATAGTATGTGATTGTAATGGAAAAAATTATATGTGTAAGATAGTTTATGATACAGCGTTATCTGGTGTGCTGGAAAGTGTGAGATATGAATTTATGGCTCTTAAGATTGCTAGTGATTTAGGAATAGCACCAAAGCCAGTAATGTATAATGCCGAGTTGAATATAGTGGTTTCTGAGTTTATTGAATCAAATGGCAGGTATGATATATCTTTAGAGGGAGTCATAGATAGAGCTAAATATGCAAGGATTCTTTCGAAGGTTGAAGTTGGAGAAATGAAATTTTTGGAAAAACATGGAAGCTTTAGAAGAGATTATGAGGAGCATAGAAGGTTACTGGATGAAGCTTTAGCATATGCGTCTAAGATTGAATTATCGAGAGCGAAAGACAAAATCAAAGAAGATGTATCGTTGCTAAAGAAAGAAATAATGAAGTTTGAAATAGATTTTAAAGAAGCTTTTAAACTATGTTTATCAATGGATGATGAACTTAATAAAATTCCATTTGTGCTGTCACATAATGATCTCGTTGCAGACAATTTATTAACAACGGAAAGTGGCGATAAATATATAATAGACTTTGAAACAGTTGGATTAAGTAAAGCAGATTTTATAATTGGACAATTAGCTGTTGATGCGGAGATTGATTGGTACTTGGAACAACAAAAAAAGGAAAGGATTTATATTCTATATAAAGAGTTGAATTCCATCTTTGATAATATTATAGGATATAAGCTGTTTTTGGCTCGAGTATTAGAACGGCTTGTGCAAAATATCTGTTATAGTTATCGGCAAATAGCGATATCTGCTGAGCGTAACTATACAAAAGAATATATCAACAAAAAAAAACAAATTATTTTGTTTGGTAAAAAAAGATTAATTGAGATAAAGGAGAAATTTTTAGATGAATAACAAAATTGATGAGATATTAAAAGAAAGTGTTGATTTTACAATTTTGCAGGGAAAGAAAAATATGGATTTTGAAGTTTTTTCGTTTTTGTGCTATGTGCTCGAACATGTTGAAAGAGGAAAAATTGAAATAAGCATAAGAACTCAAAGTATGTTGATGTTCTCTGCATTAATACATAAAAAAAAGATAAATATGATGAAATCAATATCCAAGGAATATATTGAGTATCTGAATAATATCATTATAGATAAATATTTAAATGATGTGAAATCTGACATAAGGAATAGTGATATTGTGTGTCTTGCGACATGTTTATCAGATAATTCTTTTATTAAGTTGAGTAATGTTATCAATAATCAAAAGAATGTGATGAAACGGAAGAGAGCAATGCATCTTCTGTCATTTAGTGAAGAAAAAAGGTGTTTGCAAATACTGAAAAATGTTACACCCAATGGTTTTGTTCTTATTCCAGCAGGTAAATTTGTATTTGGAAGTAGCAATAGTTTAGATGAGAAATATAAAAAAGATGTTTGGTTACCTTCGTATTATATATCCATATACCCTGTGACAAAAACGGCGTATGACAATGGTGACATCTCGTTGTTAAGTGACAAAAATTCGATTCCTTGTCATGGAATTACGTGGTATTCAGCATATGAATTTTGCACTAGATATGGACTTTCTTTGCCTACGGAAGCACAATGGGAGAAAAGTATGAGAGGTTGTGATGGGAGATATTATCCATGGGGAAATAAATTTAATAAACATGCAGTTAATTCGTTTGAAGGTAACATTGCTGATTTTACACCTGTAGGTTTTTTTGAAGGTAAAGGTTCATCTCCTTATGGAGTTGTTGATTGTGTTGGAAACTGCTGGGAATGGACATCTAGTATTTATGATAGATATGAAACAGAAAAGTTCAAGTGTGGGGTCGATGATAGTGTACGGGGGGATAGAGTTCTTAGAGGTGGTGCGTACGACTTTGATCGTTACGGTGTAACATGCACAAATCGGTATCGGTGTAATCCTAATAATGGTTGGGATACACATGGGTTTCGAGTTGTTATTAATATATAGATATAATTATTGAATGGAGTGATAAGGTTATGGAAAATAAAATTTTAATGGAACATGGTTCTGGGGCTAAAAAAACAAGGGAATTAATTGAAGAATTTTTTGTTGGCAAATTCAATACAAAGAAGATTACTGATGAAGATGCTGCATTAATTTTTGATAATAATCTTGCGTTTACTACGGATTCATTTATTATAGAACCAGAAATTTTCCCAGGTGGGGATATCGGTAAATTGGCCGTTTGTGGAACTGCCAACGATTTAGCGGTACGAGGAGCAAAACCAAAGTGGTTAAGTTCCGCTTATGTTATTTCAGAAGGATATCCGATGGAAAAATTGCAAAAGATTACGGATTCTATGGCCAAAGTGGCAAGAAAATCAGGGATTGAGATAGTTACTGGTGATACAAAAGTCATTAGCAAAAAAGAATTTTCTGGGATAATTATTAACACAAGTGGTGTTGGTATTGTTGTAAACCCAACATCAATTAATAATGTTAAATGTGGTGATGTGTTAATTGTTTCTGGTTCATTAGGGGATCATTCGACAGCAATTTTGACCATGAGAGAGGGGATATATTTAGATTCCCCTGTTGAAAGCGATTGTGCTATTCTTTATCCTATGTTAGAGGAGATTATAAAAAATAAAGAGAGTGGTTTTATTAGAGATATCACAAGGGGAGGGTTGACATCAATTTTATATGAAATACATATAGCTACGGGTTATGGAATTGAAGTAAAAGAAGAATTGATTCCTGTCAAGCCAGGAGTACGCGAATTATGTGATATTATGGGAATGGATTATTTGGGGATGGGAAGGTTTTACTTTGTGTTAAAGAGGAGTTGGCCTCTCAAGTTGTAGATGAACTTAAAAAGTCCAAATTGGGGAAAAATGCTACTATTATCGGAAAAGTAACAAGTGCTCATAATAAAGTATTGTTGGATAAAGGTAATAAGCAGATGATAATTATGAGAGAACATACTAATATACCTAGAATATGCTGAATGTAGTGTGTTGTAGAAGTAATTATTTAGGGGGCAGAGGTGGCATCTCACTATGAGTAGATTGGATGAAGAAGTTTATTATTCTTCAAAGAAAGATGAACCTGTTAGTCATGAGGAATTAGCAATCATAGGAAAGAATGGGATACAGAGTGTTTTTGTAAAAAAATAACATTTAGTTTTGAATGAAAACATATATGCATTGTATCTAAAATGATACAGCTTTTGCCCATTATTAGATGCTGGTCATTGTTTGTAACTTAGGTAACTATTATATAAAAGGTTAAAAAACAAGTTTTTTGTGCAAATAAATAAGAAAGTATAGAGAGGTGAATTATGGAAATAAAAATTGGAAATATAATTTTTTGTGATATAAAAGAGGGTGAATTTTTAAGGGGAAGTACTTCGACGTCAGAAGAATATCCAGAAAGAAATATTTTTCTTACACAGTATAAAATTTCGAAATATCCCATTACAAATGGAGAGTATAAGATTTTTGTTCGTGATAAAAATTATAGAGAACCACCAACTTTTCAGAATAGTAATTTTAATTCTAGTAGACAGCCGGTTGTAGCAGTTAGTTGGTATGATGCAAATGAATATTGTAAATGGTTTAGTGAAAAGTATAGTGTATTAGCTTCTTTGCCCACGGAGGCGCAGTGGGAAAAGGCAGCAAGAGGAATTGATGGGAAGACATATCCTTGGGGAGATGCAGCACCCACATCAAGAATAATAAATGTAAATTCATACGTTGGTCAAACAACTGAGGTTGGAATCTATGATAATAGCTCAGAATTTGGTTGTTACGACATGTTAGGTAATATATGGGAGTGGTGTGACGATTATTATGACGAATATTATTATAAAATGAGTCCATTTATTAATCCTATTAATAAAAAATGTAATCGTTATAAATCAACTCGAGGAGGGTCATGGAGAAGTGATTTGTTTAGGGCAACATGTGCTCATAGATGTTTTTATAACCCAAATGTAAGAAGTGATCGACATGGATTTCGAATAGTTATTAATAGTTGAAATAAAACGATATAGGGAAGTGTAATTTATGATAGAAAATAGAGATATTGGTATTAAATATACAAAACTTTACAATGAAAAAAATAATAGCTTTATATCAGGTGCGTGTATAACACAAGATAAGGATATTATAATATGTGAGAATGGCAGCATATTGAAAAAACTTATCTATAAACCAATGAACGATAAATATAATGTAGAGTTAATTGAAGTTACATTGGCGGAAAATATTAAAGCAATTGCAGAATACGAAGGTATAATATATTTACTTGATAATAAGAAAAAGTGCATTATAACATATGAAGGCATAAATAGAGAAAGCATTTTTTTGTTATTACCTCGGCATGAGCAATTTATTGCACTATCTATATCTAAATATGGAATTGCAGTTACCTGCCGTTCAAGGAAAATTTATTTTTATGAAGACTATAATTTTACTAAAATAGAAATTGATTTTGTAGAAGAGCCGATACACATTGAACAAAAAAAAGAAGATTTGTTTCTTGTTACGGATAGTTTAAATCATATAGTTTATGAAGTTGATAAAAGTGGATGTATACAGTGGTTTTTTGGAGAAAAAGGGGAACCTGGGTGGGATGAAAAAAGTATATATATGCCAATGTGTTCTGTATATGGAAAAGATGGTAGTATATACATCGCAGAGCAACGTAATCATCGTATTTTGCATATAACTCGTGAAAAGAAGATAATTAAGGAGATTGGGAGATGTCTTTGCGTGGGATTGACAAATGGTAGACTGTGGGCTCCCGATTTTGTTCTTGTAGATAACGATAAAGACCATGTTTTTGCAGTATTGTCAAAGAGTGGTACAATAGTTCAGATAAAGGATGGTATTTATAATACGATATATGGATATAATCGTATTAATTATTCTATTTTTAATTTTCAACGTTCATGTGAATGGAACGAGCACTTATATAAAATGTTGGTTGCTGACACGGGGCATAACAGAGTTCTAGTTATGGATGAATATGGAAAGGTTGAGAAAGAACTTGTCTCTATAAATAAGTTGCAACTTCAATGCCCACGTTGTGCTGTTTGGATAAATGATAAGATGTTAATAACGGATAGCCGTAATAAGAGAGTTATCTTACTTAATGCAGAATATGAATTAATTGACGAGTATGACTTTAATGACTTTGAGTTTTGTCAGGGGAGTAATTGGCTTCAGGTTGCGATGATGGATAAGAACTGTACACAATTATTAGTTTCGACATCAATTGATGTTAAAATATTTGATTTGAGAAATTTTGCATTAATATGGTCGAGTAATAAATCACAAATGAAATATTGTGATATTCATTGTGTTCAATTTGAGAATGAAGAGATTATTATAACAGATACAGGAAATAATAGAGTAGTATTTGTTAATAACTATAGAAATATACATATTTTAGAATACGTAAATATGGACGGAAAGCAAATACGATTGAACAGACCACGCATGGCTAAACGTGTTGAGGGAGGGGTTCTCATAGTAGATAGTGGTAATTCAAAAGTATATATAATAGATAATGAATATTATGCCAATATCTTGTATTCTAGTGGAGAGAAAAGAGGAATGGGACCTAATTCCTTATCTGCACCTCGTTGGGCTACTCTTAGTAAAAATACTTTATTTATATCTGATACTGATAATCATAGGATAGTGGTTAAGAAGATAAAAGGAGACATGTGAATATGAAAGAATATCGAATTTTAGTTACTGGTGTTGTGCAGGGAATTGGATTTCGTCCTTCTGTATATCAGATTGCTAAAGAGCATAATATAAAGGGGGAGATAAAAAATGCCTCAGACGGTGTTTTGATGATAATCCAAACTGATCAACAAACTAAGGAATGTTTTGTTAAGGAGATATGTTCTTTAAAAGTTCCGGGAATTCGTATTGACAAGATAGAAGTAACTGAGGAAAATTGCTTTGAAAGATATAAAGAATTTCAGATAAAGAAATCATTGTCATATGATGGAATGACTGAAATACCAATCGATTCAGCTATGTGCGATGAATGTGAAAAAGAACTGATGAAAATTGATTCAGATCGTTATTTATATCCATTAGTAGCATGCACAAATTGTGGTCCAAGAATTACGGTTATAAGAAGACTTCCATATGATCGAAAAGATACGACAATGTCATATCTAAAAAGGTGTCGTAAATGTGAAAGAAGTTATTTTTCACCTTATATAGCAAGGCGATTCAATTTTGAGACTGATAGTTGTTGGAATTGCGGTCCATGGATTGGTTTTATAATTCCTAAGACTAAGCAATATATAAAGCTCAAATCTGATTTTGAGTCGGCAATAGAAAAAAAGATTATTGAGGAAGGGTATACATGCATTGAAATCTTTGATAGTAATGGGAGTGGAATGAAAAAACTTTTGCAATACATGCACGAAAGGATTAAGAAAGGAGATGTGTTGGCAATAAAAGGAGTTGGTGGTTATCAAATTATTGCCGATGCTGCAAATAACAAATCTGTGGAAACAATAAGGGCCAGAAAGCATAGAGATAAAAAGCCATTAGCTGTGATGTTTTCTGATTTAGATATGATAAGAGAATATTGTATTTGTACAAGTAATCAAGAAAGAATGCTTGATTCTAGAATAGCACCAATAGTTCTCATGCGACAGCGTGAGAAAAATGGATTGGCAAAAAGTGTAACATACAATATAAGTGATATTGGAGCAATGTTACCTAATTCTCCAATTCACAAAATGGTAGTAGACAGACCACTTGTCATGACATCAGCAAATGTGGCTGGGGTTCCCTTGATTTATGAGGATGATATCGGTCAATTAGAAATGTTGGCAGATGGAATCTTTTTGCATGATCGTAAGATTCAAATGGGGCTTGATGATTCGTTAATTAAAAGAAGTTTGTATGGTAATATTATTCTAAGATATGCAAGAGGGTTTGCACCTAATTCATTTGCTATGACAAGTAAAAGTGCTGATATTGTCGCGTTTGGGAGTGATTTGAAAAGTTCATTCACAATTGTAACAAATAATAGAATGATACTCTCTCAATATATTGGGGATTTAGAATACGAAAATGTTCAGGAAAGATTTTTTGATGTACTTGATAAATATATCAATTTATACAATCCTCAATTTAAGTTTGTTATTGTTGATAAGCATACGGAGTATCATTCTCGAATAATGGGGCAACAATTTGCAAAAATGACAGGATGTAAACTTATAGCGGTGCAGCATCATTATGCACATGCACTTTCTGTTATGGCTGAGCATTCTTTAGAAGGTAAGTATGTTTGCATTATTCTTGATGGTACGGGTTATGGCGATGATGGAAAGATTTGGGGAGGAGAAATTATGCTTGCGTCTAGACAAAATTTTGAAAGAAAAGTTCATTTCGAATATATAAATCTTATTGGTGGAGAAAGAGCCATAAAACAACCATACCGACAAATTCTATCAATAAAGGACAGAATGAATCAAATATATGAAACTAACTACGGGATGTCTTTTTCTTCTTCGAATAAGGGAAGAGTAATGTTTAATTCTATGTTGATGTCTAAATACAAAAAAAATTTAGAAAAAATGTATAATGATAAGGTTAATTGTATTGAGACGTCGTCCGTAGGACGTTTATTTGATCTTGTTGCTGCAATGGTTCTAGGAATTGAAATATATGATTATGAAGGTGAAGCAGCTACTCTTGTAGAACAATTTGCACAACAATATTTGTACGAAAAGGACGATAAAATGGCAGATAAAGATACATTCTTTTTGTTTGATAAGTCTCAAAAATTTGCTGGTTTTGAAGATGATGCATACTGCATGATATTTGGAAGAGACACGTATAAGAGTGGAATTATTAAAAGTATAGAAATCATTGCGCATACAATGTATGTTTATGAAAAAACGGATGATGCCTATTATTCTTGCTTTATGTTTCATGCTATATTGGCTTTTTCGATTGCAAGTTGTGCATACATTACGTATGAAAATACTAGGGCAGATGGATGTATTTTATCGGGCGGGGTATATCAAAATGCTTTACTGAAAGATATGACTATTACGTTGTTAAGAAGATGGGGAATACAAAACATACATACAAATGTTAACACATCACCAAATGATGGAAGTATATCTCTTGGACAAGCATATTTTCAGATAGATAAGTAAGAATTAATACAATAATATTTTGAAAAGGAAGTGCGAGCATGATTGATAATCTGGCATATTATGGTGGAAAACGTGTTATAAAAGAAGGAGAGTATGCAGTATGGCCAAGTCCATGTGAAGAAGACTTGTTGGCTTTAAAGCGAGTTGTAGCAGGAGAAAAGTATCATCGTGTTAATAATCCAATTGTTATTGAGTTGGAAGAAAAACTAAAAAAATGGTCAGGGTTTACAGAAGGGCGTGCGGTGAATACAGGTACATCAGCGATTCATATAGGAATGGAGTATTTTTCTCAAAAACATAATACAGTTATTATTTCTGCATTAAATTGGCCGAGTGCGGTTGCACCAATATATATGGCAGGGATGAAGCCAATATATGTTGATGTCAATCTGGAAGATGCGTGTTTAAAAGAAGACGAGGTATTAAATGCATTGGAAGAAAATAGTTCTGCTTTGGTATTTGCAACACATCTTTTTGGAAATGTTTCATACCTGAAAAAGGTTCGAAGTTATATTGCAGACAAAGAAAGTTTAGAAATATTTGATGATTGTTCGCAAGGGGTTGGTATAAGTAGAATGTTTTCTCATAGTGAAAAGACTACCTATACAAATGCTATTGCGTTTTCTGGCAATGGAGCAAAACATTTAGCATCTGGAGAATTGGGAATTTTACTTGCAAATAATAAAGAACTTATTGAATTTGTAGACTATATTTCTTTATCAAGTT
>ENA-ORTT01003249-ORTT01003249.1-human-gut-metagenome-genome-assembly--contig:-NODE-3249-length-10716-cov-4.347247_pt1 | contig 10716 bp, 7 predicted proteins | sample MGYA00242074_ERZ509197 | MGnify/ENA primary metagenome ERZ509197 (study PRJEB26280, sample SAMEA2338789) | human gut metagenome | biome: human gut; feature: human-associated habitat; material: faeces...
GGCGGGCAGCAGATGGACATACCCCTCTCTGGCCTTGTCGTAGGCGTGGCCGTTGGGGCAGGCATAGGCCCGCTCCCCCCGCTCCAGGGGGGCGGCGCAGATGGGGCAGGTAAACAGAGACTTTTCCACAGAACCTCGCTCCTTTGTGGAAGGTATGACAGGAAATTGGGCCTCCGCACGGGCGGGGGCCCCGGCCGTTCACCCCTCCAGCAGCTCCTTGCCGGAGATGCCGGGCTCCGTCATGGAGTAGGGGTCCAGAATTTTGTCCAGGGCCGCCTCGTCCAGCAGGCCCTCCTCCAGAATGAGCCGCCGCACCGGCGCGCCGGTCTCGATGGCCCGCTTGGCCACCTCGGCGGCCTTCTCATAGCCCACGTGGGGGCACAGGGCGGTGATGATGCCCACGCTGTGCTCCACCATGTCCCGGCACCGCTCCCGGTTGGCGGTGATGCCGGTGACGCAGTTGTCCACAAAGGTATGTACCGCGTAGGTCAGGGTCTCCACGCTCTGGATCAGGTTGTAGAAGATGATGGGCTCGAAGGCGTTGAGCTCCAGCTGGCCCGCCTCGGCGGCCATGGTGACGGTGACGTCGTTTCCGATGATGTTGAAGGCCACCTGGCTGACCACCTCGGGGATGACGGGGTTGACCTTCCCCGGCATGATGGAGGAGCCGTTCTGCCGGGGCGGCAGGTTGATCTCGCTGAAGCCGCAGCGGGGGCCGGAGGACATGAGCCGCAGGTCGTTGGACATCTTGGACAGGTTGACGGCGCAGGTCTTAACCGCGCCGGACACGGCCACGAGCCCGTCCAGGTTCTGGGTGGCGTCGATGAGGTCGTATGCCTGCACCAGCTCCAGACCGGAAATGAGGGCAATGTTTTTCATGATGCGGCGCAGATACCGCTCGTCGGCGTTGATGCCGGTGCCGATGGCGGTGCCCCCCATGTTGAGGCGGCGCATCTCGTCCTTGGCCCGCTCGAAGCGGGCGATGTCCCGGCGCACCGCCCGGCTGTAGGCCCGGAACTCCTGCCCCAGACGGATGGGCACCGCGTCCTGCATCTGCGTGCGGCCCATCTTGAGCACGTCGTCAAACTCCTCCGCCTTGGCCTCCAGGGCCTCAGAGAGCCGCTCGAGCTGGATCTGGGCCCGCACCAGCAGCTTGAGCACCGCCAGCTTGCCCGCCGAGGGGAACACATCGTTGGTGGACTGGCCGTAGTTGACGTGGTCGTTGGGGTTGACCAGGGCGTAGTCCCCCTTCTCCCCGCCCAGCAGCTCGATGGCCCGGTTGGCGATGACCTCGTTGGCGTTCATGTTCAGGCTGGTGCCCGCGCCGCCCTGGATGGGGTCCACGATGAACGCCTCGTGGAGCCGGCCCGCCGCAATCTCATCGCAGGCCCGCACGATGGCGTCGGCCACCCGCTTGTCCAGCAGGCCGATCTCCAGGTTGGTGATGGCGGAGGCCTTCTTGATCTCCGCGATGGAGTTGATCTGCTCCGGATGTACGGCCAGCCCGGTGATGGGAAAGTTCTCCGCCGCCCGCAGGGACTGGACGCCGTAGTAGACGTCATCAGGGATCTCGAGGGAACCAAGGAAGTCGTTTTCAATACGGGACATGTATATGCTCCTCAATATGTCCTAAGCGAGATTTCTGCGTTTGGGTCCGCTTTCATCCGCTTTGTGTTGAACCTTTGGATTCAGTCGAATTTCTAAGTAGAAACTCGTTGGTCCACCGAATCAAAAGGTGTTTTCTTTCGGTTCCGAGCTCTTCAAGCTAAGGGAATCTGCTTATCAGAGCTCGGGCACCTACCGAATAACTAAATATTACTGCGTAATCGGCTTGATGGGAATAGATTTCTTCTGCGTCGGCAGGACCTTATCGTAATTCCCCATACCCTGCTCAGCCATCTTGCGGCGGATGAAGGCGATCTGCGTCTTAAGGGGCAGATCCTTCGGGCAGAAGTCATGGCAGGCCAGCAGCGACATGCAGCCGAACACGCCGGACTCGTCACCGACCACTTCGTAGTAGTCAGCGTCGTTGCGTTCGTCGCGCGGGTCAAGGCGGAAGCGGGCAATCTTATTGATGCCCACAGCACCGATGAAGTCCGGACGGACGCGAACCGTACCGCAGCCGGCAATGCAGCAGCCGCATTCCACGCAACGGTCGAGAACGTAAATGTCTTCGGCGAGCTGCGGGTCCATCGGCACTTCCTTCTTGCGAAGGTCGATTTCCTCGTTCTTCATGTGAACCCATGTTTCCATGCGTTCGGACATGTTGCGCATCCACTTGCCGGTGTTGACCGAAAGGTCGCCGATGAGTTCGAACGCAGGCAAGGGGGCGAGCGTGAATTCCGTCGGAAGGTCCTTGGTAAGCGTACGGCAGGCGAGGCCGGGCTTGCCGTTGATCAGCATGGCGCAGCTGCCGCAAATACCAGCGCGGCAAACGAAGTCGAACTGCAGGGTCGGATCCTGCTCGTTGCGCAGATCGTTGAGCGCAATGAAGAGCGTCATCGAGTCCGATTCCTGGAGCTCGTACGTCTGCATGTGCGGAACGCTGTCAGGATCCTGCGGGTTGTAGCGCAGGATGCTGATCTTGAGCATGCGGTGCTGCTTCTTAGCAGCGGGAGCGGCCGGGGCGGCGGGAGCCGCCGGGGTCTTCTGAGCTTCTTGGGTCATTTTTGTTACCAGCTCCAAATTAGTCGTTCAGCGGTTCGTCGATGCGTTCGTTGCGGCCCAGCAGGCGCTTGGGCAGCAGGTGCTGATACGGCATGATCGCGTCCTGAATGGCCCAGCGATCCTTGCCTTCGGCTTCCATCTTCTGACGGATAGCATCAACTTCAGCCTGACGCTTGGCAGATTCGGGGTTCTCGATGTAGTTCTTCACACCGTAGCCGCGGAAGCCCGGGGGAAGTTCCATCTTGCTGATGTCGAGCGGCTGATACGAAAGAGTCGGCAGCGTATCACCGTCCTTCCAGGTCGCAATCGTGCGGTTGAGCCACTTGACGTCATCGCGAACCGAGAAGTCTTCGCGGTAGTGAGCACCGCGGGATTCCTGACGATTGAGAGCGCCGTAAGCGACCGTCAGAGCGACGCGCAGCATCGAGCGGGTGCGGTAGGCATAGACGAGTTCGGGGTTGTTGCCCACGACGTCCTTGACCGGGATGTTGAAGGAGCGCTTGTAGAGTTCTTCGAGCTCCGTCACCGCTTCTTCCATATCCTTGCCGCGGCGGAAGATGCCGATCTTGGTCGTCATCACTTCCTGCATGCGGGTACGCAGCTTGACGGCGTCTTCATTGCCGGTGCACTTAATGAAGCCGTTGAGTTCGTTCTGAACCTTGGCGAGCGACTCGTAAATGATCGAAGTCGGGATGTCGATGCCGTTTTCGGACTTTTCGCAGAAGTCGGCGATGAATTCACCGACAATCATGCCGGCGACGACGGTTTCAGCAACCGAGTTGCCGCCGAGGCGGTTGAAGCCGTGCATATCCCAGCAGGCGGCTTCGCCGGCAGCGAAGAGACCTTTGAGCTGCGGAGATTCGCCGGTCGGGTTCGTGCGGACGCCGCCCATCGTGTAGTGCTGGGCCGGACGAACCGGAATCCATTCCTTCGTCGGATCAACGCCGAGGAAGTAGTGGCAGATTTCGTAAACTTCACGAAGCTTATGCTTGATGTGATGTTCGCCAAGCAGCGTGATGTCGAGCCAGAGGTGTTCGCCGTACTTGGTCTTGACGCCCTTGCCCATAGCAATGCGTTCTTCCATGCGGCGGGAAACCACGTCGCGGGAGGCGAGTTCCTTCTTTTCCGGTTCCACGTCCGGCATGAAGCGGTAGCCGTCAACGTCGCGGAGCAGACCGCCGTCACCGCGGCAGCCTTCCGTCACCAGAATGCCGGCCGGGAAAATGCCCGTCGGGTGGAACTGAATGGCTTCCATGTTCGAAAGCGAGGCAACGCCGGTGGTGAGCGCCAGGTCGTAACCCACGCCGTCGCAAATGACCGCGTTCGTCGTGACGCGGTAGATACGGCCGGCACCGCCGGTGGCGATGGCAGTGGCCTTGGCCACGTAGGCCATCAGTTCGCCCGTGATCAGGTCACGGACGATAGCGCCGTAGCAGCGCTTGCCGTCGTGAATCAGACGAAGCGCTTCAACGCGTTCGATCACCGGAACCTTTTCTGCGATGAGGCGGTCGGACACCACGTTGAGCATGGCGTGGCCGGTACAGTCGGAGACGTAGCAGGTACGCCACTTCTTCGTGCCGCCGAAGTCACGCTGATTGGCGAGACCCGCTGCTTCCTTGCGTTCGGTAATCGTGACCTTTTCACCGTTGATGATCACCTGACGGTCGCCCGGGGTGATGCGGCTCCAGGGACAGCCCCAGGCGGCGAGTTCGCGCACAGCCTTGGGCGAGGTGTTCACAAACATGCGGACGACTTCCTGATCAGCGCCCCAGTCCGAACCGCGGACCGTATCGCCGAAATGGACGTCTTCATTGTCGCCCAAGCCTTTGATCACGTTGCCGAGCGATGCCTGCATACCGCCCTGAGCGGCCTTGGAGTGGCTGCGCTTCGGCGGAACGAGGGAAAGGACGATCGAGTCGTGACCGCGGCGCTTGGCAGCAACAGCCATGCGGAGTCCAGCAAGGCCGCCGCCGATGACCAGCACGTCGGTGTAAATGATTTTCATGAGTTTTTCCTCGGAAATCCCGCCTATTGGGCGGGAGGATCGGAACGCAGCTCCTGTCTGCGCATCCGCCCAGTCTTCTAAGAAGCCCTGCGCCTGCCTTCTTTCGAGGCCGTTCACAGAACCGCTCCGGCTTTTTGAGCCTATTCCCGTTGGTTTTCGCCGCCGCCGCCGCATCTGCCCGCGTTCGTCTGAACGGAACTTCTGTATTGGAAGCGGGGAAAACTTCCTATACAGGTCTTAAAGCGCATTGTCGACGTTCCGTTTCTGGGACTCGCACCCAAGGAGGACATCAAAACCCGAGGCATCATGATGAAGCCCCGCGGCTAGAACCCGGAAGACGCTTAGGGAGGGATGAAAACATCTGCGCCCAATTCACCTGAGTCGCTGTTCTCCTTCGAGCGGCTCAGTCAAACTAAAGGCATCCGAAGCCATTCCTGACGGCGTTTCTGCGGCAACCCGATCTTTTTTCCGGCAAACGGATCCTGAACGGTCTGCACAAAACTGTTGGGTCTCTAAGCTCTTCTACTTAGAAGTCTAACAACCTGTTGCATCTGGAACCACAGTGTTTTACGTTCAGACTGCGTTAATTGCTTATTCCAACGCAAAGAACCCGTGGATTTCCCTTGGCCTTCTGATCTATTTCTAACGGATAAGTATTGAGTCGTCGGCGCGCAGTTTAGCCGTCGACCTATCCCTAGAAATATTCGTATAAACCCCTAATAAAGCCTGACTTTTAAAGCGAAGCTTTTGTTCTGTCGAATGCAGAAAAATTCTGTTTTATTCCTTTTATTTCATATAAATAATAAAATCTTTAAGTCTCTATTACAGATTGAAGGGATCTAAAGCATTGATACTCTATTGTAGGTGGGTATTTACGCTAATAACACCATAGCATAACTCACCGAACATATTGTTCGGTTTTACTTTACGAATATAAGTTTTTTTACCTATATTTCTTCAAATTTCACTTCTAATTAAATATTAATAAATTATTTTTAGAAATACATTTTATAAATCTCTTCGGAAAACCCTAACGAGATATGCCTTTCGACATTTCACTTAGATCGCATCATGGGTCATAAATAGTTTGTGCTTAACAACATTCATAACCAGGACCTCTATTAACTCCCCAAAATCGATAGAATCAAGCATCAGAACTTTTTTCCTAGATGCTCTCGGAAGCACCTACAAGAGGAGAACTCAAATGGCCAACCGTATCGTTCAGACTGATTACGCTCCCGCCGCCATTGGTCCGTACAGCCAGGGCGCCTTCACGCAGATTGCGCTTTACTGCTCAGGGCAGCTCGGCATTGATCCGGCCACGGGAAAATTGGCTGACGGCATTGAAGAACAAGCAACGCAGGCCTTCAAGAATCTGCGTGCAGTCATCACGGAAGCCGGTCTCACGATGGCCGATATCGTCAAAGTAACGATCTTCCTTACCGACATGGCCAATTTCGACGCCGTCAACAAAGCCATGAAAACCTTTGTGCCGGCGCCGTTCCCTGCCCGCTCCTGCTTTGCCGTGGCGGCGCTCCCGAAGGGCGGCCTCGTTGAAATTGAGGCAATCGTTGATCGCATCGGTCAGCCCTTCTGAGCGTGAAGGCCCCCGCACCCATGCCGCCGCGTCCTTATGCCCGGCCTGCCGCCGAATCCTCTTCAGCCGCCTCTGAGCGCCGAGGAGGCTCTCGTCCTGCGGGCGAGATCAAGAGCGGCAAGCTTGACCCGCTGCCGGTGCGTCTCAAGCGCTTGGGACTTGTCTCCGACTGGGATTTCGTGCTGCATCTTCCGCTTCGCTATGAGGACGAAACCCGCATTGATCCGATCGGTCTGCTGCGGGCGGGGGAAACGGCTCAAATTCAGGGTGAAGTAGTGCGTTCGAGCACCATTTCAACGGCCCGCGGTCCGCAGCTGGTGGCTGAACTCGCTGATCAGACCGGGAGGGTGACGCTGCGCTTTATCCACTATTACCCGACGACGCGCTCGCTGCTCACAATAGGGACGACGCTGCGAGCCTTCGGCGAACCTCGTCCGGCCTATTCCGGCGGACTTGAACTCATTCATCCCAAACTCAAGAAGCCCGTGGCCGGTGAAGATGCGCTTCCTTCGTCACTCACGCCGGTTTATTCGCTCGGCGAAGGGATACAGCAAACCTGGCTGAGAAAGCGTATCAACCGTGCGCTTCTCGATCTAATGGGGATGGATGATCCGCTGCCGGCGGAAGTTGCCGCAGCGCTGCAGCTGCCCGGTCTCAAAGCTTCGCTTGAATACCTGCACCATCCGCCTGCCGATGCGCCCCACGAACCGCTGATGAACCGTACGGATCCGCACTGGCAGCGGCTTAAATTCGACGAGCTGCTGGCCCAGCAGATCACGCTTAAACAACTGCGCGCAGCCGTGGGGCAGGAAAGTGCCCCAGCACTCACCGATTCGGCCGCAAAGCTCACGACAGCCTTTCTCAATGCGCTGCCCTTCGCACTCACACGGGCCCAAACGCGCGTGTGGGATGAAGTCGCGCACGATCTTGCCGAGCCTCGTCCCATGCACCGCTTGGTTCAGGGGGATGTCGGCTGCGGCAAGACCGTCATTGCCGCCATGGCGGCGCTTCGCGCGATTGAAGCCGGACGGCAGGCAGCCTTAATGGCGCCGACGGAAATTCTGGCCGACCAGCATTTGGAGAAAATCGCCCGCTGGCTTGAGCCCCTCGGCGTAAAAATCGTGCGCCTTACCGGCCGCCTCAAAGCTTCGGAAAAAACCGCCGCGCTGGCCGCTGCCGCGTCCGGCGAGGCTCAGCTTGTTATCGGCACGCATGCGCTCATTCAAGAGGGTGTTGCCTTCAAGGCACTCGGCCTCGCGATTGTCGACGAACAGCACCGCTTCGGCGTCGAGCAGCGCTTAGCACTCACGCGCCTCATGCCGGACGGACGCCGTCCGCATCTTCTGATGCTTTCTGCTACGCCCATTCCGCGCACGCTGGCAATGAGCTATTTCGCCGACATTGATGTATCCGTGATTGACGAACTTCCGCCGGGCCGAACCCCCGTTGCCACCAAGCTCGTTCGTCTGGACCGACGCGATGCCGTTCTCGCCGTTGTCAACGATACCGTCAGCAAAGGACGGCAGGTGTACTGGGTCTGTCCGCTGATTGAAGAAAGCGAAATGCTGGACCTGACGCCTGCGTCGCGATGCGCCGAAGAGCTTGCAGCCAGACTTCCGCACGTTCGCGTGGGTCTCCTTCACGGCGCAATGAGCGCAGCTGAAAAGGAAGCGGTGATGTCGGACTTTGCCGCCGGGCGCATTGAGCTTTTAGTCGCCACAACAGTGATCGAAGTGGGGGTCGACGTGCCCAACGCCACTCTGATGATTATTGAGCATGCAGAACGCTTCGGCCTTGCTCAGCTTCACCAGCTTCGAGGACGCGTCGGCCGCGGCGGCGGAGCTGCCGCCTGTGTTCTGCTTTTTGACGGCAATCTTTCCGAAACGGGCAAAGAACGCCTGAAAATCATCCGAGAAAGCAATGACGGCTTTGAAATTGCCCGGCGCGACCTCGAGCTGCGCGGTCCGGGGGAATTTCTCGGTGAACAGCAGTCCGGCATGCCCATGCTTCAGTTTGCCGATCTGGATTCCGACGCTGAGCTCGTTGAGACAGCATCACGCACGGCCGACCTGATGCTCAAGCAATACCCCGAGCAGGCCGCGCGCCACGCCGCAAGGTGGTTTTCCGCTAAAGCGGAGCTCTTAAAAGCTTGACTGCAGCTGGTTAAGTACTGATTTTTTAACACCTTCCCAACATTTCCATCATGACACTCACTGAACTGAAATACGTTATCGCTGTCGCGCGGGAGCGGCACTTCGGCCGCGCCGCAGAAAGCTGCTGCGTGAGCCAGCCTTCCCTCTCGGTAGCTATCAAAAAGCTCGAAGAAGAACTCGGTGTCACGCTCTTCGAACGTCGTTCGAACGACATTGCCGTCACGCCCATCGGCTCTCAAGTAATCGCTCAAGCCCAGAAGGTGCTCGAAGAAAGCCGCCGCATCATCGACATTGCCCACAGCGGTCAGGATCCGCTCTCGGGACCGCTGCGCCTCGGCGTGATTTATACGATTGCGCCCTATCTTCTGCCTGAGCTCATCAGTGCGATGACCGTTGCCACGCCCAAAATGCCGCTCTTCCTTGAAGAGAACTTCACTTCTGAGCTGCTCAACAAGCTTCGCTCGGGGCAGATTGATGTGGCCGTCACCGCCAACACGCTCTCCGACACAGGCTTCATGACCCAAGAGATCTATGAAGAGAACATGGTCGTGGCCGTACCCGCGCATCACCCTTGGGTGAACCGCTCCTATGTGGGTCCCGATGAGCTCAAAGACCAGACGATGCTCCTGCTCGGCACCGGCCACTGCTTCCGTGATCAAATTCTCGGCATCTGCCCCACCATGGCGCGCTTCCAGGCTTCGGCCTCCACTGTGCAGCGCACCGTTGAAGGCTCTAGTCTGCAGACGATCTGCCACATGGTCGCTCAGGGCCTGGGCATCACCGTGCTGCCGTCGTCGGCCGTGCCCTATCTTGCGGGGCTTTCCAACACTGTAAAGATCATTCCGTTCAAGAATCCCACGCCGACGCGCCGCGTTGTGCTCGTCTGGCGCAAGAGCTTCACCCGCATGGCGGCGGTGGACGCACTGCGCGAGCAGATGAAGAAGCTTCGCCTGAATGGCTGCGTGCCGCTTAACGAACCCGCACTTCTGCGCTGATCTCGACGGCTTCGAGCACTCAAACCAAGGAATCCGCCATGACCGATGACCAGCAGCCGGCCCCCGGCGCAGCAGAACGCAGAAGGAGCACTGCTCGATCTGCTGCCGCCAAGCGAGTGCGCGGCGATTTCGTCGCTCAAATTCCCAAACGGTTTTCAGAAGGCTTCACGGAACGCATCGACCTCATCATTCGGATCGTCTTTATGGTCGTGGTGGCCGTCGGCTGCTACCTTGTGCTCGAACCGTTCCTGACGGCCATTCTGATCGCTGCCGTACTTGCAGTCGTAACCTGGCCGGTTTTCAACAAACTGCGCAGCGGCATGCGGCAGTCCTCTACCGCGGCAGCCTCGGTGATGGTTTTGTCGATTGTGGTGCTGGTGCTCATCCCGCTCTCCTTCCTGCTCGTCGCCTTGGCGCAGCAGGTGCCTCGCGGGGTGCAGGCCGCAGCGGCCTGGCTTAAGGACCCGCTGCCGATTCTCCAGGCCGTGCAGAGCATCCCTTATGCGGGCGATTGGCTTTACGGAGAACTCGTTTCAGCCATCGATCCGCAGACCTTTGCGCACACAATGCAGCGCATTCTCGAGCCGCTTTCCACGTGGGTGCTTAACGCCGCAGTCAATGTCGGCTCGGGCGTCATGCAGCTCGCCTTCGTGACTTTCATCGTGTTCTTCTTCTATCGCGACGGTTCGTGGTTTGCCGACCGCATTTCGGCCGTGGTTGAACGCGTTTCGGGCGGGATTGCCGAAGAAATCACCAAGATTCTCGTCAACACCACTCGTTCAGTGGTCTTCGGAATCGTGGGCACTGCCATTGGTCAAGGACTCGTTGCCGGCATCGGCTTTTGGATTGCGGGAGTTCCGGGCGTACTCATCTTGTCCTTTGCCGTCTGCGTGCTGTCTGTCATTCCAATCGGCCCTCCGCTCATCTGGCTGCCGGCAGCCGTCTGGCTTTGGAGCAAAGGGGAACTTGGCATGGCGGCGTTTCTCGTTCTTTGGGGAACACTTGCCGTCTCAAGCGTAGACAATTTCATCAAGCCGCTCTTGATTGCCCGCGGCACTTCAATGCCGATCGCGCTCATCTTTCTCGGCGTATTCGGCGGCGTGCTCGCCTTCGGCTTCCTCGGCCTCATCCTCGGGCCGCTTCTGCTTGCCGTCGGCATTGCGCTCTTCTCGGCCTGGCTTAAGCGCCCGGTCATTGCGCTAGCCAATGCTGCGGAGCAAGCCTCTGCGGCGGAACAGCCTGCGGCCGCGGACAGCGAAAAGCTATAAGCCTCACGAAGCACTGCGGCGGCTTAAGAAG
>ENA-ORTT01003256-ORTT01003256.1-human-gut-metagenome-genome-assembly--contig:-NODE-3256-length-10691-cov-2.228939_pt1 | contig 10691 bp, 6 predicted proteins | sample MGYA00242074_ERZ509197 | MGnify/ENA primary metagenome ERZ509197 (study PRJEB26280, sample SAMEA2338789) | human gut metagenome | biome: human gut; feature: human-associated habitat; material: faeces...
ACCCCACGCGCCTTTTGCGGGCTGAGGGTTGATTGGCCTGATGGAAGAGAGAAAGAATCAGTTTGATAGACAACCGGCACCTCTTTGGGAGCCTTTTCAAGTCTGTTTGTCCATCGTTTCTTGGGTCCTGTCATTCGCGTATACGCCGCTTGCTTGGGCTATGGGGACGTAGTTTGGAGATTGCTATGGGATGCAACAACCTAAGGGGACGGTGGATAACAGGGCTTCTTGCCCTTGTTGTCATCCTCGGGCTCATGTGGCTCAATCCCGGTGTGGCCCGGGCTGCGCCCATCGACCAGCAGGGCGTATCGGGCGTGACGAACTTTGACTACGCGCGGGAGGTCGTCGATAGCGTGAATGCCGAGCGGGCCGCTGAGGGCCTCGCGCCGCTTGCCCTTGACGAGGAGCTGACCAGCGCTGCGATGCTGCGCGCGGGGGAGACGGCTGTTACGTTTAGCCATGTTCGCCCGAATGGACTTATCTGCACCTCGGTTTCATCCAAGGCTTTTGGCGAGAATATTGCCATGGGGTATATGTCTCCATCTGCGGTTATGCAGGGATGGATGCAGAGCGAGGGTCATCGAGCAAACATTCTGAGCTCACGTTACAGGTCGATCGGAGTCGGCTGCATTAACGTTGGAGGTTCCTACTACTGGGTTCAGCTGTTTGGAATCGAGGAAGGTGTCGGAGACGTTCCGTACGGGTCATACTCCGTGACGATGCCCACTATGGGCATTGCGGGTAGGGCTGATAGCGATGGCGCTGAGATGCAGCGTCTCTACAATCCGTATACGGGCGAGCACTTCTATACCGAAAGCGTTGCTGAGGCATACGCTCTTGTCGCGGTCGGCTGGGCATACGAGGGCATAGGCTGGACGGCACCGGCTTCCGGTGCCCCGGTCTATCGTCTCTACAACTCGTATGCGGCTGGCGGCGACCACCATTACACCACGAGCGCGATCGAACGCGACGCCCTTGTCGCAGAGGGGTGGTCCTACGAGGGAGTGGGCTGGCGCTCGGCAGAGGATTCTAGGGGCGAGCCTGCGGACGGCGCGGTGCCGCTCTATCGACAATACAATCCGTTTGCTGCAACTGGAACTCATAACTATACAACGTCGAAGTTTGAGAACGACAGCCTTGTTTCCGCCGGCTGGCGGGAGGAGGGCATTGCGTGGTATGGAGTGGGGTAGCGTGGGTCTATATCTCGGGGACTGCAATCTGGCCTCGTCGCCATATGAACGGCGCCTGGGCTAGTCGGAAAGAGAGGAATAGGATGCGCAAAGAAAGAAAAGCGTCAAGGGAGCGGGGCCTGGGTCGTTGGCTGGCAGCAATTGTGCTGGGCATAATCATTGTTCTTCCCGCGACCGCCCAGGCCGCCACCTCCCAAGACATGTATCGTCTTTATAACCCTTATACAGGCGAGCACTTCTATACGTCAAGCGTCGTAGAGCGCGACAGCCTGGTTCCTGCGGGTTGGACCTGGGAAGGTGTCGGCTGGGTTGCGCCGACCTCGGGTGAGCCCGTCTATCGCCTCTATAATCCCTTTGTGCCGGGTGGGGACCATCACTACACCACGAGTAAGTTTGAGTGTGACTCACTTGTCGCTGCAGGCTGGAGCTACGAGGGCGTGGGCTGGCGATCGGGAGGCTCTGTGCCAATCTACCGTCAGTACAATCCCTTTGCCGTAACCGGAACTCACAACTACACCACGTCGGCCGACGAAAACAACCACCTTGTCACAATTGGCTGGCGTGAGGAGGGGGTTGGCTGGTACGGAACCGGCACTGGCTGGACATTCCCACCGCAGGAGCCCGGTGAGCCCGAGCAACCGGGCGGCTCCCAGCAGCCTGGCGATACGCAGACCTCTGTCGTCTACTGGACTCCCGGCGGAGAGGTCTGGCACTCAACGAGGAACTGCCCCTCGCTTAAACGCTCTACTACGATATATTCCGGTTCCATTACTGATGCCCAGTCTGCCGGTAAGAGTCGGCCTTGCAAGAACTGCTATTAGTCCATTTGGGTTCGTAGTCAAGCTACCTTGAAGCATCACACCAAGGCCGAGCGACCTGAAACGGTTGCTCGGCCTTGGTGCTTTGTCGTTTGTAGATTAGTTAGAACACGTAGTAGCAGCTCTCGGGTAGCCCATGTCTCAGATTGGGAGTGTAATAGGGGTCGGTTCGAGAGAATCTGTCCGCCCAACGCGCGGTAAGCGTCGCTTTCTCTTTGAGGTAGCGCGCCCTGCTCGCGGGGTCTTCGTCAAAGCCCCTGCTGAGAGATTCGTAATGATAGAGCGTAACGAGAGGGCTATAGACAATCAGCAGGTCCTTCTCCTGAAGCCTGAAGCAGTAGTCGATGTCATTGTATGCCACCGCAAGTTCCTCGTCGAAGCCCCCCACGAGGTCAAATGAGGAACGCGCCGTCATCATGCAGGCAGCCGTTACTGCAGAGAGATTGCGCGGAGTCTCAAGAAGCTCGAAGTAGCTGTGAGATCCGTCAGGAATATGCGTGAAGAAGTGCCCCGGCTCACCAGTTGTGTTGACGCCTGCGTGCTGCACGGTTCCGTCTGGGTAGAGCAGCTTCACCCCCACGGCTCCCACGTCGCTGCGCGCGCAGAGGCCCAGCATGATTTCTATCCAGTTTTCGGTGACAACCTCAGTATCATTATTGAGCAGGAGGAGATAGCTACCCCTGCTTGCCCGTGCGCCCACATTTACAAGTCTGGAGAAATTGAACTCTTTGGAGTAAGCCTCGATTCTGATTCTATCCCCATGGCTGCTTATCAGCTTAGTATAGAGCGGGCGCGTCTCGTCCTTCTCGCTTCCGTTGTCAACAAGAACAATCTCATAATTATTATATGTAGTTCTATTAATAATTGAGTCGATGCAACGCTGCAAGATGGGTGCATTGTCCTTGGTTGGGATGACGATGGATACGAGGGGATGGGGTTCGGGGACGTCGTAGATGATCTTGTATGTGAACGGCCGTTCCGCTGCAGAGACCGTCGCCCCAAGCCCCAGACGCTCAAGATGGCGACTCACTGCCCTGATGCCGCTCTTCACGGCATAGGGCTTAGAGTCAGATCCTGAGGCCGTGGACGAGGGGGTGACCCGCCAGTGGTACAGGATTCTGGGCACATGGTGGATGTGTCTGGTCCTCTCAGCCGCCTCAAGGGTCAGGTTGTGATCCTGAGCCCCATCAAACTCGGTGGTATTGGGCTCGAGCTGGTCAAGCAGTTTTTTTCTGATTGTCAGCATATGGCAGACGTAGTTGTTGTTCCGCAACATGTCTATGCTGAAATCAGGCTTAAAGAACGGCATTGCATACGTGCCGTCGGGCATGAGCTTGTCTTCGTCGCAATATAGGAGGTCAATGTCAGGGTCCTCAGAAATAGCCCTTGCGTATTCGTAGAGCGCGTCAGGCTCAAGGAGGTCGTCATGATCGAAGAAGCAGACGTAGTCCCCCTCCGCCATGGCGATGCCCGCGTTCGTGTTCTCTGATATCCCACCGTTCTTTGGGAGCGTCAAAGATCTCACTCGTTGATCTTTCTCGCAGCATCGCTCAACTTCGTCGGCGAGTTCTGCAGACTCTGGGCTTGCATTCACAAGGACGAGCTCCCAGTTCTCATAGGTCTGATTCAAAACGCTGTCAGCCATGTCCCGAAAAAGGTTGACGGGTGTCTTGTAAAGCGGAACGATCACGCTGAACTTGACTCCGTTGGCTGGTTGATGAGCGCGTTGCGAGTCAAGCTCGTACCTGGTCGCACGATGGAGACTTAACCACTCTCCATAATATGGGTCGAGTCCGGCGTGGTGATAAAGAAGCCGATCCATGGGCTCTCGAAGAGCATCGCACTCGGCTTGGGTGATTGTCCATGTGAAGTCCTGTCCGGGGCGGGACTCGGAATGGGCGAGGACGTAAAGGATCTCTTGGTTCCAAGGCACCCTTACCGAGAACGTTGTCCTACGGTGTGCCGGTGCGCCCGCAACGCGAGAGGGCAGGGAGGTTGATCCCAGCAGGACGAAGTCTGACGATACCGTCTCTAGGCGATTGTTCAGGAACGTGAACTGCATGTCATCGTTCTGCGTTATCTCAGGCCAAGTTGCCGCAACCCGCAGTATGACATGAGAGGGCGTTGAGATAACGGTCAGCAGCTTAAGGTTGGTGTCCCCGTATTCCGGAGTCCTTTCGTCGATGCAACGAATGGCTGCGCAGCCGCTCGCGTTGGTGCGATAGTTGAGCCTCGAGTGCCATTTCGCTGACTTGAAGTTCACGTTGACCGATGCTGAATCCGTCAAATCGCCGTTCGGAAGCAGCTCGGCGAGCGTGTAGAAGGCGTTCTCGATGGGGAGGTCCGGATATACCGCCACCGCGCGAGCGCTTGCGCCGCCCTTTTCAAGAAAGAAGAGACGGCACGGAAGCGGTAGCCGTCCGTCGCATTCGGAGTAGACGGGGGAGACGACATTACCGTTACCGATCTCAGCGATATCAAGAAGCTCATATATTTTCTCGCTTGCCCTGCAAAGTAGCTTGGACTTGACCCTCATGCGCGTCGCGCCTCCAAAGCTCGGGGTGATTAGTGCGTGGCATTAGGTCGTCGATGCCTCTTGGAAGTATAGCAACCGGTGGTGCTATGCGTTTTGACGGGAGGAATCTGTCTGCATGTCATAATGGTCTCAGCGAAACATCTGCCCGGTCTCTATTCTGGGAGGTATTGGTGCCGCTCGTCTCTGTTGTGATTCCAGCGTACTGTTCCTCGATGTATCTTGATGAATGCCTGACAAGCATAGAGAGGCAGTCATTCCACGATGTGGAGATCATCGTCGTTGATGATGCGAGCCCGGATGACACGTCGAATGTGATTTGCCGTCACGCGCGGCGAGATGGCCGCGTCAAGCCGCTCTTGTTGAAAGAGAACGCGGGGACCCTCGCCGCTCGCAAGGCGGGGGTTCTTGCGAGTATCGGCGACTACGTTCTTCTCGTTGATCAGGACGACGAGCTCGATTGCGACGCCATCCGGAAGCTCGTTGAGTATGCGGCGGCACATCCCGCTGACATCTACCACTTCTCTGCCAAGGTGCTTGCGACGGGCGATGCCGCGGCGGGCGCGCGCGAGGGGATGGAGGGCTTTCTGACGCCTCCCGCGCGTCGTATTGAGGGCCCGGATATCCTCAGAGCGCAGCTCCTTGAATCGGGGGGGTTTGACTGGCATGTTCACCATAAGATGTTCAATGGGGATTTTGCTAGGAGCTGCTACTCCCTAGCGTCGGACGAACGGCTAGTTCTCTCTGATGATATCTACATGAGTTTTATTCTTTGCTCTCAGGCACGGTCCTATGAGGCGATTCCCAATGCGCCTTGGTACATTTACCACCTAGGAAGGGGAGAGACATACGGGAAAGTCCTCGACCTAAAGTCGTATGGTCGACTTGCCGCCGCTGATGGAAAGGCCCTTCTCCTTGCGAAGCGCTATGCGGATGGGCTGGACGCGCCAGAGCGCGATGACTGGGACGAGCGGCTTGATAGCCTTCGCGACCGCCTTGCGTTCCACGCTATGAATGAGTGGATGGACAGCCTTCCTGACAACCTCAAGGACGAGGGCTGTGACATCGCCCTCGAGTACCTGCCTGCAGACGCCGTGTGCGGGGAGCTCTATCGTTTCGTACGGGACAGGGCGTACGCGCTTCTCCAGCAGAAAGATAGGTCAACCGAGGAGGCTAAGGCGCTCGAGCGGGAGGTCCTGCATTACCTCGAGCTTGCCCGCAAGGCGGAGAAGGCGCTCGGGTTTGATGGGAGCAATGGGAGGTATCGTGAGATGAGGGATATCGCCCTCTGCCACCTGCGGGACTGCGGCCTTGTGGGCGAGAGGAGGACGGCCTGCGCCCCCAGCGGGCTCGTCCACAGGCTCACGAGTGTGATTCGTAGGGCTATGGGCAGGTAGAAGCGCCAATCTCCTCCCGCTATAATGCTCCTGCCGACCTTTCTCTGGAGGTTCTCTCATGCTGTCTTTCTCTGTTGTGGTAACGGCCTACAAAAATGACGAGTATCTCCCCGGGTGCCTGGGGAGCGTCTCGGCTCAGACGTATCCGCATTGGGAGTGCGTCGTGGTGAACGATGCCAGCCCGGACAACACGAGGCAAATCTCCGAGGCCTTTGCCGAGAAGGACGAACGGTTCAAGGTGGTTAACCTGGGGGCGAACCGCGGCCTTCACCTTGCGCGCGCGGCCGGGGTCGACGCCTGCTCCGGGGACTACCTGCTGTTTCTCGATGCCGATGACGAGCTTGCTCCGACGGCGCTCGAGGAGCTCTCCGTCGTGCTTGAGCGGCGTCCGGTTGACATGCTCCACTTTGGCATCGAGGTCGTTTCGGCTGGCGTCTCCGAGGAGGGGGCAGCCTCATTCGGGTCCTATATCAACGGTAAGGTCGACTACCTCCCGCGCGAGGACCTCTGTAGGGCGATCTTCTCCGCCGATGGGGGCTATCTCCAGGACTGGCGCACCACGCAGCGCGTCTATCGCACGCCCCTCGCAAGGCGCGCGTTCTCACTGATGACTGCCAACCGCCTTGAGCGGGCCGAGGACTGCTACGAGACCCTCGTCCTCTGCGACCTCTCAGAGGGGGAGCTGACGGACAACTCAATCAAGGCGCTGCGCTACTTCTATGGTCGCGGGGTTACGGGGGAGAGCGCCATCGATGGGGGCACCTTCCGTCGGTTTGTCGACCAGTTTTGGGATTGCATGTCTGCCATGGAGGAGTATGCCAGCTCGGCCTCGGCGGACCCTGCGCTCTCGAGCTGCGTAGACGGGGCCAAGCGGAAGCTCTGCGACCTTCTCATGAACGACTGGGACGTCAGGGTCCCTGGCGAGGAGAAGCTGCCTGCTGCCGAGTATGCCGCCAAGACGGTCGGCGCCCTGCCCGTTGCGGAGCAGCTCATGCGTCTGGCGCGTGACAAGGCGTTCTCTCAGTGGAGCGGTGGCGAGAGCTTCACCGGCGCGGAAGAGTACCTCTCTTGGTATCGCCTTGGCGAGGAGCTCGCCCGCCGCGCCGGCGACGAGGGCGCCGATGAGTACGCCACCCTTAGGCTCGCGGCTCGCGATCACATTGCCGATCTGGAACGTCGTTCGGCCTGGGCGGGGGAGAACGCCGCGCCCTCTATCATCAAGCGCTCTTCCTACGAGAAACAGCCTATCCGCATCTTTGTTACCACGCACAAGGACGTGGACACGTTCCACAGCGACATTCTCCAGCCGGTTCAGGTGGGGGCAAAGTCCCCCCGAAGGCGCCTTCTCTGGGCATTCCAGGACGATGAGGGCGAGAACATCGCCAGCCTTAACGCCATGTACTGCGAGCTCACCACGCAGTACTGGGCATGGAAGAACGTGGAGGCCGAATACTATGGATTCTGCCACTATCGCAGATACTTTGACTTCTCCGATGAATGGCATGAGGAGAATCCCTATGGTGAGGTGATGGACAACGAGATTTGCTGGGGGACCCAGGCGCTCTACCGCCTTGATGACGCCTCTATCGCAGAGGCGGTAAAGGGCTGCGACGTCATCACGACGGGCGTCAACGACTTCAGCAAGTTCCCCGAGGCGTACGAGAACCCCTTGGACCTCTATCGCCGCTCTCCCTACCTCCACGTCGAGGACCTCGAGCGCGTGGTTGAGATCATGCGGGAGATGCATCCCGAGTATGGCGAGGACGCCGATGCCTATCTACGCTCAAGCAGGTCCTGCTTCTGCAACATGTTCATCATGCGCAGGAAGATGTTTTTGGATTACTGCTCGTGGTTGTTCCCCATTCTTGAGCGCTTCGTTGACGAGTGGGATACCACTCATCTCAGTCACGAGTCGCTCAGGACCCCGGGGCACCTCTCCGAGCGCCTGCTCAACATCTACCTTTTGCACGAAAAGCGCGTGAACCCAGGGCTTGTGTGGAAGCAGCTCCAATGTGTCCACTTCGAGCGACCCGAGCACTACGTCATCGAGAAGATCGAGCCTGTCAAGAATCATGGCATGCCTGTCGTCCCCGTGGTCTTTGCGTCTGACGATGGCTATGTGCCCATGGTGACAACCACAATCCTCTCGATGCTCAAGAATGCCTCGAAGAGGTGCTTCTATGACATCGTGGTCCTGGAGAAGGACATCTCGGAGACTCATCAGCGGGAGATGAGGTCGTTCTTCTCGGCGTATCCCAACGCGAGCGTGCGATTCGTCAACGTCTGGCCGCTCATTCGTGCCTACGACCTTCAGACGAGCAATGCGCACATCAGCGTGGAGACGTACTATCGCTTCCTCATCCAAGATGTACTCTCCTGCTATGACAAGGTGCTCTACCTTGACTCCGACCTCATCATCGAGGGGGACGTCTCGGAGCTCTTCGCCATGGACCTGGGAGACAACATCCTTGCCGCCGCCCACGATATCGACTATGCGGGAAACCTCGACCTCAACGACGGCGAGCGCGTCCGCTACTCCAAGGACGTGCTCGGGCTGCGTGACCCCTTGAGCTACTTTCAGGCCGGCGTTCTCCTGATGAGCACACAGAAGATGCGCAGGCTCCATATGGTTGAGGAATGGCTCGAGATGGCGGCGGAGCCGAAGTACATCTACGATGACCAGGACATCCTGAACGCGGAGTGCGAGGGAGGCGTGGTCTTTCTCGATACCGCGTGGAACGTGATGATCAACTGCGGGGACCGCTTTAAGAGGGTGTTCTCGTTCGCCCCGGCCGCCATGTACGACGACTTCATGGCGGCGTATCTTCAGCCCAAGGTCATCCATTACGCTGGTTATGAGAAGCCGTGGAAGCCGGGCTCGTGCGACCTCGCCGAGCGGTTCTGGTGGTACGCGCGTGAGACCCCATACTACGAGCGCCTCCTGCTCATGGCGTACTCAGACTCCCGACAGACCACCGAGGAGGTCGAGCGGGCGAGGCGCGAGGTCATCGAGGAGCTGACCAGGCATGAGCGTGCCCTTGCGGAAGACAGTCCGGTGAGGGGGGTTGCAGACGCCATCCTTCCTCTCGGCTCAAGGAGGCGCGAGGCGCTCAAGGGCGTCGTTAGGGCCCTGAGGGGGAGAAGGTAGGGGTTGTCTGGCGTGAACGTTGATTCACTGGGACATGGGAAGACGGCAATCGGTGGGCGTCGGCTCGTATTTGTTGACGTGCTGAACATAATCTCCAGCTTTGCCGTCGTTCTTCTCCATACCTCGCTTGGCGTGTTCTCCCCCGAGCGCTCCCTAGGTTGGGTGGCCTCTCTGGCGAGCCAGTCTTTTGCCATCTTTGCCGTCCCCGTGTTCTTCATGGTGAGCGGTATGAATCTCCTGGGTTATCGCTCGAGATACTCCACGAAAACGTTCATGCGGAAGAGGCTTCTGCGCGTTGGAGTTTCCCTGCTCCTCGCGAGCCTCTTCTGCTACCTGATTTTCTGCGCGTTCCCCGACTCATTTTATGGAGCGGAGCGATTTGGCGGAGCGGCAAGCCCCAAGGAGTTTCTCAAGGGGTTTCTGACAAACGGCATCCTGGATATCTACTGGTTCCTTTATTCAATCGTCTACCTCTATATCCTGACGCCCCTGCTGTCCCTCGTGGTGACGAGGCGCAGGCTCCTTGAGTATGCGATTGTCCTTTGCCTTGTTGTTGGCGTGCTCATGCCGATGGCCACGCATCTTGGGGCAAATCCCGCCTACTTTCAGACGCTGTTTGGCTGGGCGCTCTTCTCCAACGTGAACCTGCTTTACTACCTTCTGGGGTATTACATTAATGCTTATGCCCGGCGCCAAGGCATTGCCCTATGGGCGCTTGGCATCTCTTTGCTCAGCGGCGCGGCGATGCTCGCCGGAGGGCTTTGGGAGCATGGGTTCTTCTCATCCGAGGCCTTGGCGCCATATAACAACTATCTTATTGGCATCACCTCGCCGCTTTGCGTCATCGAGGCGGTCTCGCTGTTCTATTTTGTCAGGTCTCTCGAGAATCGTCTCGAGGGGTTGCCTGAGGCGGCGACGGGGGCGCTGAGGCTCCTCTCCCAGTCGGCGTTCGGCATCTACCTCTTCCATATCCTGCTGGTCAACTGGACGGGCGGGGGAGTTCTCGGAAAGCTCCTCTCCGCGTTCCCGGAGCCTTTCCCGAGGGCGGTGCTGGTCTATGCCCTCACGCTCGCCGTGGTGGCCCTCGGTCGTTTTCTTCTCAAGAAGGCGAAAGCGGCCATCCGGAAGCGCCTCGTGCGCCCTTCGAGCTCCTAGCTGTCGCAGTACCCTCACAAACCGGTTGAGGGGCTGTAGCGGTTTCGTCATATAGACGTGTTTTTCCTGAGCCCCGCCGACCCCTCTCGTATACTCTTCCATTAGTGCAAGGACGGCTGAAGCGGCAAGCGATCGGAAGGAAGCCCCTCATGCCCCTGAAAAGCTCTGTCATCTCAAGCATGCGGACCGGGGCGGCTGCCTTCGTGTGCGTAACGGCGCTTCTGGGCGCCCCCTCCGCAGCTCTTGCCGAGACCGCCCCCGCTGAGCCGATTGCCACCCCCTCCGACGCCCTCTCAGCCTCTGAGCCCGGTTCTGGCACGGGCACCTTGGCTGATGGGGAGGCGCCCGTTCCCGCCGAGGGCCTTGACTCGGAGGCTTCGGTTGCCGATGGGGGAGATGGCCCAGAGGCCGACCCCGTCGACGGGTCAGATGCGGCTATGGAGGGCGTCG
>ENA-ORTT01003262-ORTT01003262.1-human-gut-metagenome-genome-assembly--contig:-NODE-3262-length-10655-cov-3.292736_pt1 | contig 10655 bp, 8 predicted proteins | sample MGYA00242074_ERZ509197 | MGnify/ENA primary metagenome ERZ509197 (study PRJEB26280, sample SAMEA2338789) | human gut metagenome | biome: human gut; feature: human-associated habitat; material: faeces...
GGATGCTGTCTCAGTCAGCTGACGAACAACGCCGGACTCACGGAACAGGTTACCAAGCATCAGCATACCTACCAGAGGAGCTGTGGTGGGAAGGATCAGACATACAACGATGGTAACAACGATGGGGAACAGGATCTTCTCCAGCTTGGATACCGGACGAAGCTGACCCATCTTGATCTTTCTCTCCTTCTCAGTAGTGAGAAGTCTCATAATAGGGGGCTGGATAATGGGAACCAGTGACATATAGGAATATGCTGCCACTGCGATAGGTCCCAGGATTGCCGTCTGTCCCAGCTTACCTGCCAGGAAGATGGAGGTAGGGCCGTCAGCACCACCGATGATGGAGATTGCTGCAGCTGCCTTATCGTTGAATCCCAGCCAGATCGCACCAAAGTATGCTGCGAAAATACCGAACTGTGCAGCAGCTCCCAGAAGGAAGCTCTTAGGGTTCGCAATCAGAGGACCGAAGTCTGTCATGGCACCTACACCCATGAAGATCAGGGACGGCAGGATTGCCAGTTCATCCAGCTTGTAGAAATAATACAGTAAGCCGCCGGCACCGTTTGCTGCATTTTCAGGGTGCAGCATGATATCGGGGTAAATATTTACCAACAGCATACCGAACGCTATCGGGAGTAAGAGCAGCGGCTCAAACTCGTGACGGATAGCTAAATAAAGGAAAAAGCATGCAACCAGAATCATGACATAGTTTCCCCAGGTCAGGTTAAAAAACGCTGTCTGATGAATCAGGTTGTTAAGCGTACTAGCTATATATTCCATTTGATGACCTCCTGTTGTTTATAGAGCTGATATAAAAATTAGTTCAGAGTTGCCAGAACTGCACCAGCCTCAACAGTATCACCAACTGCAACGTCAATGCTTGCTACGGTACCGTCTTCGGGAGCTACAACAGGGATTTCCATCTTCATAGCTTCCAGAATGATGACTGCGTCACCCTTCTTAACAGCCTGTCCAACATTTGCCTCTACCTTGAAGATCTTACCTGCTGCACCGGCCTCAACCTTAATGCTGCCTGCTGCACCGCTTGCCTTGGGAGCTGCTGCGGGAGCCTTGGGTGCTGCCTTGGGAGCTGCGGGAGCCTTTGCTGCTACGGGTGCTCCGGTAGATGCGCCCTCTTCTACTACTACATCATATACGTTGCCATTTACGGTAATGGTATAATTTTTCATTTTAATATCCTCCTAACGTTTTTACGATTATCTTACTTTGCGGATAGAACGAACTACAAATCCGTCAGTGCTTGCCGCGCCTTCGCTTGCTGCGATCGCAGCTGCAATAACAGCGACCAGCTCAGTGTCATCTGCCTCGGGTTCTTCCTGTGCAACGATCTGAGTTACAGCCTTATCAATACCTGCGTTCTTTGCTTCTTCCTCCTTATCCTTCTTGCTGAATGCAGCCTGGATCTTCGGAATGAAGTTGAACAGGGAAATGATCAGTGAGATCATGATCAGCATTACGAATACAGTTCCCATACCGATCAGAGTATTCAGTGCAGCCTTGGTCATCAGACCACCCATGGATTCTACGGGATTCAATGCTGCTGACTCCATGCTCAGGAACATATCGTTGGTGAAGATCACTTCTGCCTGTGCATTCTGTTTGGCACCGGTCACATCTACATGTACAATGATCTGATCATCATCGATGGTAGCATCTGCATCACCGACAGCAGTGATACCGCCGATGGTTTTCTTCGCGGAATTGAAAGACTCGATAGCAGTCTTGTATGCATAACCGTCAACGGTGATACCTACATTCTCCTGTACCATGTATGCCACTTCATCAGCGGTATACTCGGAAAAGCTCTCAAGAGTAGCTTCGTCTTCAAAGTTCTCAAGAGAAGGGATCACATACTGGGTAGCGATCTGGATCGCAGTATCCATCTTACGCTGCTCATAATCCGTATAAGTCTCCTCACTGCCGCACGCCGTCAAACCAAAGATGCAGGTAATCATACATACTAAGCTTAAAAATTTCTTCATTTTATAATCACCCTTTCTTATACAGTTCCGTGTTTCTTGGCAGGACGGTCTTCACTTTTGGTGAATAACATCTCAAATGCGCCGATCACATATTTTCTGGTATCAGCTGCATTTACGATCTGGTCCACATATCCTCTCTTGGCTGCACTGGTTACATTCAGAGTCAGAGCCTCGTACTCTGCAGCCTTCTCATTGATCACATCAGCGCCCTGACCATCATACATGATCTTGGCAGCAAGCTTGCCGTCCATAGCACCGATCTGTGCATCCGGCCATGCCATGGTGATGTCAGCACCGATTGCCTTGGAGTTCATTACCACATAAGCGGTTCCTAAAGCTTTGCCGATCACAACATTAACCTTGGGAACGGTAGCGTTAGCGAATGCGTAGGTCAGCTTTGCAGCAGCCTTGGCGATGGTCTTCTCGGAAGCTAAAGTTGCCTCATAACCCTTGACATTGGTCAGAGTCAGTACAGGGATACCGAAGGCATCACAGAAGTTCACGAACTCTGCAGCCTTCTCGCAGCCTTCTGCGGTCAGTACAGCGTCTAACTTCTCTGCTACTTTGCCTTCCTCGTCGCAGATCTCGGAACGGTTAGCTACCGCACCTACGGTAACACCATCGAGACGTAAGAAACCGGTTACCATATTTTTAGCATATCCGGACTTTACTTCGAAGAAATTGTTGTCATCTGCCAGAATGGACAGAGCAACGGAAGTGTCGCCGACACAGCCTGCGATCTCAGGGTTCACACGATTCAGATCATCGGTGCAGTCCTCTAAGAAGCTTGCATCATCTTCGTTGTTGGCAGGCAGGAAGCTTACCAGCTCTCTTACCTTCTCCAGAATAGTTGCTTCGTCAGCTACCACATCAACGATACCGCTCTCTTCTGCCTGGAACTTAGCGGAAGAAGAATCACACTTGGTGATCACATTGCCGTCCAAAGCATTGGGAGCATTCACGAACAGCTTGGCGTTCTTCTCTTCCATGAAAGTGAAATCCGTCATGGTAGGGAACAGACCTAAGCCGCCGCCACAGGTTCCGAATACAGCAGTGATCTGAGGGATCACGCCGGAAGCCATGGTCTGCTTTAAATAGATCTCACCAAATGCAGCCAGTGCATCGGTTGCTTCCTGCAGTCTTAAACCTGCAGATTCGATCAGTCCGATCACAGGTGCTCCGGTCTTCATAGCCAGATCGTAGAGGTTTGTAATTTTCTTGGCATGCATCTCACCGATGGTTCCGTTCAGTACGGAAGCATCCTGGCTATATACATATACAAGATTACCATTGATCACTCCATAGCCGGTAATACAACCGTCAGAAGGAGTTTCATTGGGTTTCAGATTGAAATCCGTAGCTCTTGCGGTTACAAGTCCGCCGATTTCAACGAAACTGTTGTCATCGAGTAAAGCTGCTATTCTTTGACTCGCTTTTGAAGTAGTACTCATATGTTTTCAGCCCTCCGTTGATAATATAATAAAATAAAAATAAAAAACTCTATTAATATAGAAGCACAAATGCCCCCATGATTAACAGTCGTTAGTATAACATAAAATCTGCAACTCGCAAAGAACGAATTGCAGATTTTTACAAAAAATATACATTGTTTTTTATTTTGAACAATATTCCCTTCATTTTTTCATGGGGATCTCACCAAAAAGCGCCAAAGGATCTGCCTGCCGCACCATACGAAGTCTATGACTTCCACATCCTTTGCTGCGATCAGACGTTCTCTGCGCCATACCCTGCCGTCTACCAGATAGCTGATCTCTCCCACGCACTCTCCTGCCTCCACGGGAGCCGTAAGGTACTGTTCCTTACGATAGAGGATCTCCACATTCTCGTCAGGACCCATTAAGAGTCCCTCCACTCCTTCTGTCTCCGGATCCGGTTCCACAGGCAGCAGTACCTCCTCTGTCAGTGCATCATTCTGTGCCCGCAGCACCGGAATCGGCATAAGCAGCTGTTCTCTGCCCGAAAACGTTTCTTCTTCAAAGCTTCGATATGTAAAGTTCTCCAATCCATAGGTAAACAATTCCCTGCTGTCGCTCCATTTATAGGTCTTGTGATTCGGCCATCCGCAGGCAAGCAGCGCCACGATCAGACATTTTCCGTCCCGTTTTAGGGCTCCCACATAGCAGTATCCCGCCTTGTTCGTAAATCCGGTCTTTCCCGTAAACGCTCCGTCCATCATCTGCAGAAAAGCGTTGTGATTGTGACACTGAAAGAAGCGTCCGTTCTCCGTAAAACTGTAATCCTGCGTCCCTGTGATCTCTAAAAACAGATCCCTCTGTGGGGAAGTTTTCATACAGTACCTGAGGATCTCCGCCAGATCTTTTGCTGTGGTATGGTGTTCCCTCTCTAATGTACTTCCGTCCGACAGTGTCAGAGTCTCCGTGGCATCCAGCCCGTTTGGTGTGATGAACCAAGTATCTTCGCAGCCGATCTCTTCCGCCTTTTCATTCATTGCCTGCGCAAATCTATGTAATGCCGCCTTGCTCTCTTCGCCGGTATGTTCTGAGATCTCCCCCGTCTCTCCCAAAAGTTTTCCGCCGATGTATTCCCCCAGTACCACAGCAGTATCGTTATGGCTTTCCAGCATCAGGGAAAACAATAATTCTCTCACGGTATAGTGTTCTCCGCATTTCACATATAGCTTTACCTTGGGCATGGTGGCTGCATAGGCAGAGACGCTGACGGTTTCATCCACCTTTGCATTTTCCAGCACCAAAATACAGGTCATGATCTTGGTGGTACTTGCCATAGCCATGGGAATAGTTTCATTTTTTCCGTAAAGCACGCGTCCGGAATCCGCATCCAGAAGCACTGCTCCCTGTGCATACAGCTTAAACTCCTGTTGTAGATCGGATTTCCCGGTCTCATACCGGATCGCGTATGTCGGTTCGTTGTCTGTTATCCTATCTTCACGGAATTGTGATCCGCACAGACTTTCCAGACATATAATTCCCGCAAAAAGGGCACAAAAAAAGCCTCGCATAATCGTTGCTCCCAAAAAGGGTTACTTATTACTATGAGGCCGGTTCTTTGTCCTATTCTCTGTTTATATATTCAAAGTAAGCTGTACTTCCTGTTCCGCCTGCTGCTTAAATTCCTCCACCTGCACCGGATTCAGTTCCGGCAGTTCTTCCAGACTCTTCACGCCAAAGCAGCGTAAAAACTGCTCCGTGGTACCAAACAGCAAGGGTCTTCCGGGAGCATCCAGACGTCCCAGTTCCGTGATCAGATCGTATTCCAACAATTTGTTAATAGCATGGTCACAGCTGACGCCTCTGACTCTCTCGATCTCAAGTCTCGTTACCGGCTGCTTATAGGCAATAATGGACAATGTCTCCAGCACGGTATCCGTCAGAGTCATTTTCCTCGGAGTCTTCGCGATCTTGATCAGATATTCGTACATATCCGCCTTGGTGCACAGCTGTACGGAATCGTCGAACTGTGTCAGACCGATACCTCTGTTCTCTTCCTCGTACCGCGCCGCCATGTCTTTTAATATAGACTTTGTCGTCTTCACATCCTCTTCGATCACTTCCGCAAGTCTGCTGATCTCCACGGAATCTCCCATGGTAAAAAGGATGGCCTCTATCACTGCTTCTGCTTTACTGCGTTCCATGCTAAAACCTCACTGTATCCTAAACGTTAGATGTAATCATAATATCATCGAATATATTTTCCTGGCTGATGTTGATCTTGCCGGTCTTCATCAGCTCCAGAATGATCAGGAAAGTAACGATGACCTCCATTTTGCTGTTCTGCTTCTCCAAAAGCTTACGGAAGCTGAAGGTCTTATGTTCTCTGGCATAAGCCTCCACATACAGCATCTTGATGTCCATATCTACCTCATCCTTCTCGATATTGCCATACTGGCTGCGGACGGGGTCGATCTTGTCCTCCTGCTTCTTTACGATGGATCTGAATATCTCATGAAGCTTGTTCAGATTCATATCGCCGATGAGTTCTTCGTAATCTATGGGCTGTCTGTAAGCTTCCACTTCCTTCGGAAGTCTCTGCTCTCTGTACATGTTCCTGGCAGCATCCACCTGACGGTCTCTGAGTTCAAAGGACATGTATTTGTACATCTTGTATTCCAACAGCTTCTGAACCAGTTCTGCTCTGGGATCCTCTTCCTCGCCGTCCTCGTTCACTTCCTTGGGCAGCAGCATCTTGCACTTGATATCGATCAGCGTCGCCGCCATCACCAGGAATTCACTCATGACATTCATGTCTTCCCGCTGCATCTGCCTGATGTAATCCAGATACTGCGCTGTAATCTCTACAATAGGGATATCATAGATGTCTATTTTATTTTTTTCGATCAAATGAAGCAGCAGATCCAGTGGACCTTCAAACGCTTCCAGTTTTACAGATATTGCCATTTGATAAAACTCCTATTTCCCCTCGTCCGGCATAAGCTCCACTTCTAAGATCTCGCCCGGATTGAACAGCCGGATCGGTATCGTGTGCATTCCCAGTCCTCTGCTTAAGAGCATTCTGCTCTTCCCTATGGTAAACTCTCCGCCATCGTATTTTGGAAAAAGTCTCACATTGGGAGACACCACACCCTTTCCCCAAAAAGGAACTCTCACCATGCCGCCGTGGACATGACCGGATAACACCAGGTCTGCACCCCAGTCTGCGTATTTCGGAAAATAATCCGGGTCGTGGGCGATCAATATATTGAAATATTCTTCGGAGGGCTGTCCTAAAATCCCCGGCAGATATTCCGGATCCATGGGCTGTATCCCAAAACGTTTGTAGTACAGCCTGTCTATCTCAGAACCATAGATGCGGATCCCGTATTCCGGAAGATCCTTATGCTCGTTGACAAGCCTGTGAATACCGATCTTCGTAAGAGCTTCTTCATACCGTCCCGCCATATCCCCATAATTTTCAGGATACAGCTTCAGACGGTGTTCATGGTTGCCGTTGCCGTAATAGACAGGATACTTCTTTGCAAGCTCCGTAAGAAATCCCACCGCCACATCCAGTGTTGCCTTCGGCTTCGCCGTCAGCATATCCCCGGCGATCAGGATCATGTCCGGTCCGATCTCATCGATCGCCTGCAGCAGTCTCTCATTTTCTTTTCCGTATCTCTTATTGTGCAGATCCGCCAGAACCACCGCCTTCACAGACTTTTTGATTCTCTGATCCCGCAGGGGATAATGCCGCACCACAAAGCGGTTACTGTCGTACAGCATTATCCACAGCATTATCACAAGGATTACTGCGATCACGGTAATCACTACATCCAACTCTTTTGCCCCCATGGTATGTTGCCAGATTATTGCCAATTTGTTCTATAGTATAACATATTATTTTGTCTTACAAAAGATAAAATTCCATTATTTTTCGCAGATAATCCTTATAAACCGCCTTCGCCACCGCATTTTCATACAGAATCGGTACACTGCCGATCTCCACGCCGTTCAGCAGATAGACCGCCCTGCCTGCCGTATCTCCTTCCGCAAAAGGTGCTATGGCAGTCTCCGGCAGTTCAATTTTCTTCTCCACGCCGTCCAGGGAATTTCCCTCCGTATCCAGATACCGGAATTCACTTTGGTATTTCACTGGCACCGTATCCTCTACGCCGCCCTGCACCCGCATATTCTGCAGGGGATCTGTATTCTCATCCAGATACAGATCGCTTATATTAAAACCGTAGCTAAGCAATGTCCGGGCGTCCTTAAAACGTGCCTTATAGTCCGGTGCCCCCATGATCACCGCGATCAGATCAATGCCATCCTTCGTTGCCGTGGCGGACAGACAGAATTTTGCTTTGGAAGTGGATCCGGTTTTCAATCCCGTAGTAAACGGATACTGTTTCAGCAATTTATTGGTACTGTTTAACGTGAATTTTGAGCTTCCCTGACTGGTCTCATGGGTGATGTCCTCCATCCAGATACCTGTATATTCAAATATTTTCGGATATTTTATCGTAAGCTCCCTGGACATGACCGCTACGTCCATTGCCGTCGTATAATGGCCGTCGGAATCCGTCAGGCCACAGCAGTCCTCGAAATGGGTATCCGTCATGCCAAGCTCCGACGCCTTCGCATTCATCTGTTCCACGAAAGCTTCTTCGCTTCCCGCTATGTATTCCGCCACCGCCACGCTGGCATCATTGCCTGAAGCTACAGCGATACATTTGATCAGGGTCTCTAAGGTCTGCACCTCATTTTCTGCCAGGAACACCTGAGAACCTCCCATGGAACTGGCATAGGCGCTCACCGTTACCGGATCCTCTAATTTGATTTTTCCCTGATCCAGAGCTTCAAAAGTCAAAAGCAATGTCATGATCTTGGTAATGCTGGCAGGGCTTCGGCGTTCTCTTGCATTCTGCTCAAAGATCACCTTCCCGGTGGAGCTCTCCAGAAGCACCGCACTGGGAGCTTCGATCGCTGCCGGTTCTGCACATACATTGATTCCGTTCCACCAGAATACCTGCATACTGATGCTGAATAGCAAGATCCCCGTGCAAATATATTTCCTGATTTTTTGCATAAAAAAGCCACACTCCCCTATCCTTTTCTAAAAGATATGGTCGTGTGGTCCTATATATACCTGTAAACCTGATGTTTTACGTCTTACCATCTGGCGATCAATGCCTGGCAGCGTTCCTTCAGTGCTTCTCCCTTACTGCGGACATCGATGTCGAATACCTTGATCAGTTGTACCGTATAATCAATCGCCACAAGCAACAGGATACCCTGGATCAGGCGGGTTCCTATCTGCAGCTGCACCTTATCGATGATATGATACATGGCATCATGGACAAACTGCACGATTCCTATCGCATAAAATCCCCAGGCGACGGTACTCTCGAGGCAAATGATCCCCCGATAATTGAAGGGCTTATTATTATAATCCCACCATAATTCTCCCAGGAAACGGATCATACCGACCCCTACCAGATATTCAAAGGCCGTTGCCAGGATAGCTCCCAGAAAATATAATTCCACAAGCTTATCACGCAGCGGACTTAAGATCAGATACCCCAGCACTCCGCCAAAACCATAGATCGGGCAAAACGGTCCCTTGCCGAATCCCCGGTTGGTAAGCTTTCGATTACAAAATGACATATAGGTAGACTCCAGTGCCCATCCGAGAACACTGTACAATACAAATGCTGCTAACAGATGATAGATATCTGTTCCCAGTATTTCATAACTCCACATTTGATCTCCCTCAAAAGTACAAAGTCCCCGGTGATTACGCCGAGGACTGTTGTCTTGCATTAGTTATATTTACGTTTTCTTGCTGCTTCAGACTTCTTCTTACGTTTTACGCTAGGCTTCTCGTAATGCTCTCTCTTACGAATCTCCTGCTGGATACCAGCCTTAGCGCAGCTTCTCTTGAAACGACGTAAAGCGCTATCTAAAGTCTCGTTCTCTTTTACGATTACGTTTGACATCTTACACCCGACCTCCCTTCAGTCCCTTCAAGTAACATGACTGACTGGGTTATTCTAATGCGCAGTTGTTCTACACACATTTGATATTATAGCATAAAAAATGCATTCGTCAACTACTTTTTTAATTTTTTATATATAATATTCCCCGTAGCTTACAGAAGAATAAGAACCGCAGACCCGCGCGTGCTTTCTTTCGCACGATTCGCTTACGGTTGCTTAGAGTCTGCTTGTCCTTATTCTTATGTGCGCTACTGGTTCTTCAAAATCTTATTTAAAAAATTTATCGTAGATACCGAACAGGAAAATGAAGATCACGATCAGGGGCAGTCCGTAGGTCAGATAACCGCGCATCCAGTCGTGGACTTTTAAACCCTTGCCGGTATTTACTTCTGCCTTATAGTTCTCCCATCCCCAGCCGTATCTGGTCACGCAGAACAGCAGGTATACCAGGGATCCTAAGGGAAGGAACAGATTACTTACCAGGAAATCTTCAAAATCCAGTACCGCTCCGCCGAAGACAGCAAAACCATCCCAGCTCCACACATTATATCCCAGTACGCAGGGCACGGACAATGCAATGATCAGGAACAGGTTCACCATGGAAGATTTCCTGCGGCTGGCACCGGTCAGTTCCATGCCACAGCAGATGATATTCTCGAACACAGCCAGCACCGTGGACAATGCTGCGAACGCCATGAACAGGAAGAATAAACTCCCCCACAGGCGGCCGTAAGGCATATTTGCGAAAATATTCGGCAGGGTAATGAAGATCAGGCTCGGTCCTGAGGTCTGATCCACCCCATAGGTAAAGCAGGCGGGGAATATAATCAGTCCTGCGGTAATTGCCACGAAAGTATCCAGTACCACAACTCTGACGGACTCACCCATCAGGGAATGATCCTTGCCGATGTAGCTTCCGAAGATCGCCATGGCACCAATGCCAAGACTTAAGGTAAAGAATGCCTGATTCATGGCACCTACCAGTGTAGATACCACACCGACTTCCTGCATACGTCCAAAATCAGGTACCAGATAGAACTTCAGACCTTCCTTTGCGCCCGTCATGAAGAAGCTATTAATGGCAAGTACTACCATAATGGCAAGCAGTGCGATCATCATGACTTTCGTCACGCGCTCCAGACCGTTCTGCAGTCCACCGGCACACACAACGATACCAATGATCACCACCAGTACCATCCAGAACATCATGACCCCCGGAT
>ENA-ORTT01003274-ORTT01003274.1-human-gut-metagenome-genome-assembly--contig:-NODE-3274-length-10605-cov-2.777820_pt1 | contig 10605 bp, 9 predicted proteins | sample MGYA00242074_ERZ509197 | MGnify/ENA primary metagenome ERZ509197 (study PRJEB26280, sample SAMEA2338789) | human gut metagenome | biome: human gut; feature: human-associated habitat; material: faeces...
GAACGGCAACCGTGACAACTGCCCCGCCGGAGGAAAACGCTGTTTCGGAAACGGTGGAGCAGCACCTGCCGGTGGAGCCCGAGAAAAAATTTGATAGGCTTCCGGTTGAGGTTTCGCCAAAAGCGGAACAGCCGGCGGCGGAGGATGAACAGGCGGATGAATTGCCTGTCCACGGCAATGTGACGGAGCTGCCAGTTCAGCACATGGAGAAGCCTGAACCTGCCGCCGAGCCGGTGCAGACCGAAGATGGCACTGCCGCGGCGGATACCGTAGCAGAGGCTCCCTCTTACACACAGGATACGCCTGTGGAGGATATCCTGAAGGTCATGACACTGGAGCAGGCCCAGCAGGTTGTTGTAGATGATGGCATCTGCCGGGGCATGACGATTGCTCAGGTGGCTGAGAAGCGCCCGGTCAATCTGCGGTATTACTTGATCCCAGGCAAAAGCAAAAACAACATGGTCCGCGCTGCCGCCCAGCTGGTTTTGAATTCGCTTCAAAAGGCTGGCTGATATGGCCTCTGGCGAGGGCATGAAGGGAGGAATGACAGATGGGCTCGTACCCGGATGAATTTCCCTTCGGTATCATGGAAGTTGTGGAACTGCTGCACCTGCGGGTCAGGCGCCAGCAGGCAAACAGCGTCTATGTGGACTGCCCGTTCTGCGGCGACCGCCGCGGGCGGATGAATGTCAATTTCGTCAAAAATGTCTGGCGGTGCAATCACTGCGACGAACATGGCGGAATGCTGGCGCTGTACGCAAAACTCAATCACACAACGACCTCTGACGCTTATTGGGAGATTGCAGAAGCTCTGTGTGACAATACCCATGAGGAACACGCACGCTCCGGGAATGAAGCCCCACAGCAGCCGGTCAGCACCGGGTCCCCATCTTCGGGGGCCCGGGCGGCCGCTGCAGGTCATTCTTCTTCCGAGCGAAAAACTGTGCCGCAGTCGGACAAAGCCAGCCCGGCCGAGATCCATCAGACGCTATCCCTGCTGCTGGCCCAGCTTACGCTGCGGCCGGCACATCGGGAACATCTGCGCTCACCAAAGCGCGGGCTGTCTGATGAACAAATCGAGGCGCTGGGCTTTAAGAGTACCCCGCCGCCCTTCTTATGCCGCTCTATCACGGACCGGCTGATCAGGCAGGGCTGCAGGGTGCAGGGCGTACCCGGATTTTACCGGGACGACAGCGGCCACTGGACAATGGCATTTTATAAGAAGACCTCCGGCATCCTGATCCCCGCCATCGGCTTTGACGGCCGGCTTCAGGGATTTCAGATCATGCTGGATGTACCGCTGAAACACAAGGATGACCCGCCGGAGAAACCGGGCGCCAAGTACATCTGGTTTTCCTCTTCCTCAAAGACAGACGGGACAGGCTCCGGCAGCCCGGTACATCTGATCGGTGACCCATCCGCCCGGGTGGTCTATGTGATCGAGGGGCTGCTGAAAGCAGATATTTCCCATTGTCTGACCGGGCGCACCTTTGCCGCGATTGCCGGGGCCAACAACACCAGCCCGCTGGACCCGTTGTTTGCCCTTTTGGCGCAGAACGGCACGGAGGAAATCATTGAAGCCCACGATATGGACAAGTACAACAATCAAATGACGATGGCCGGGGCGTCGAAAATTTATCTGACGGCCCGGAAGTATGGCATGAACTGCCGGAGGCTGACCTGGAATCCCAACTATAAGGGATTTGACGATTGGCAGCTGGCACTTCGCCGGGAAAATCAACGGAGAAAGGAGATCGATAGACTTAGTTTTAAGGCGCAGTACCTCCGCGGTTTGTGTGAACTGGCGCATATTGAGGACTGCATCGAACTATGGCAGCACCTGGCTGAAAACAAGACCTGCCTGACAGAATATCTGGGCTTGACCAGAGAGGAACATGAAACCTTCCTGCGGCAAGGCAGGGATGCCCTCGGCGCCCTGCTGGAACCCCAGCGGCGGAAACAGAGATTTGTGCTCTATCAGTTGGAACTGGACGAGCAAAAAGCGATCCCATTTGCTTTCAAGGAACTTGCGGCGCTGCAAAAGGCCGGCTATGAACAGCCGCCCGCCGCCATGTACCGCATGGCCGGGTCTGGCGAAGTCTACTGCCCGGTGGAACAGAGCGACGCAGAGATTTTGAAGCGCCTGTTTGCTGACTGCCGGGAGGAACTGCCGGAGGGCTGCCACGGGCGGCCAATGGCGCTCTCTGATGTGGTAGAACTGGACCATTCTCCACGAAGGATCTACTACTATGTCAATGGGGAGCATGAATTTCCGCAGGTCAAGTTTTCACCCATGCTTGCCAAAAAGGACATCAAGGAAGGGACATAAAGAGGCTTCAATGGTTGTTGTAAATGAGACGAAGAGAGGGCAGCTTCTGGCGCTTCTGGAGCAATGCGCCCATCTGAACGCTGATGTGCGTCCCCGCACGGATAAGGGATATTTTACGGTGACGGTTCCGCCGCCGTGGAATGGCCCGGCCCAGCGGAAAGCCCAGGAGGTGCAGGACAGGATCAAAAAGTGGTCGGAGCAGTATCCCAATGTGATATGTTACTGTTTCGACAGCTTCAGCACATTACTCTATGTGCTGTGACACAGGTAAACGATGGCATGGAACAGGTTTTATCCTGATCCATGCCATTTTTGTCAACGGAAAGGAGTTTATTATGGGATATTTTTCGGAAATGTCGCTGGATATGCAGGAAGGCCGCAAACCGTCTGCCGCCTCGCTCACCCGCGAGTGCGCTTTTGAGGACAGGGAGAACTTTGACGAGCTGCCGGTGCCGCCGGCTGACCGTCAGCCCGTACCGCCTGCCGCAGAGCCGGCGCCGCAGTCTGCTTTTGAGGACGACGGAGATTTGGATGAGGCCCCGGAAGAGCTGGAACAGCCTGACGAGGCTGAGTCTCCCGCAGAAAAAACCGATGAGGAGGACAATGCCGATGAGGGTCAGGCGGAGCCTGCCAAGGCCGATGCCTCCAATGCGGACGCTGACGAGGAACAGCGACGTGCCGAGCATGAGGCCGCCGAAGCCAAACGGAAGGCTGAGTGGGAGGCGAAACAGGCGGAAAAGAAGAAGGCCCTGCAGGAGCAGATGGACCGCTTGGCCGCCATGAGCGACGATGAGGTGGTGGCTGCTTCCATGCAGCGGGTCAGCGGCGATGTGGAAAAGCTGACCCGGCGCAATATGAAGGAGTGCGTGTCGGAGTATATCCAGACCAAGTGCCTGGAAGACCCGGCATTTGCCCGTCTCACCATGCACCCGAAGAAAACAATGGTTCACTGCTTCCAGTACATCAGCCGCAAGGCATGGGAGTACATTCAGGACGAATTGAAAGCAAACGGCATCCAGCCGGGACAGGGCAGCCAAGGGTATGGCTGCGATATTCCGGATGACCTGTGCTATCAGTGGTCGGAGGACTATTTCCGCGATCCGGACGCCAAAGAGGACCAGGAGCAGGAAGAAAAGTTTGTCCCCCGCCCCTACTATGGCAAGTCTTCCGTGAAATCCTCCAAGAAAAAGAAGGCCGAGAAAAAGCCTGCCGAGAAGAAAAAGCCTGAGCCCAAGCCGGCGCCGGAAAAGAAGCCTGCTGCTGACGGCCAGATGTCCCTGATGGATTTTGGCATGGCAAAGGCCGGCTGAGGAGGCAGCGTATGATTGCGTATAAAGGTTTTCGGCCCGGCATGATCTGCATTGACTATCAGTTTCAGATGGGCCTCAATGTAACGGAAAAGGCCAACTGCCGCCAAAATGGATTCCATTGTGCGGAGGACCCGTTAGACTGCCTGAGCTATTACGGCGATGTAGACCATTCGGAATATTACATCGTCAACGCCGGCGGGGACATCGACGAGGACGAGGTGGATTCCAAGATCTCCTGCACCGAACTGACGGTCCTCAAGCGGCTGACGAAAGAAGAACTGTTTCTCCACGGCCTCGCCTTTATGGCAGACCACCCCAAGCGGAAGTGGAACAAGCATGTTCGGAAGGACAGGGCTGAAGCGCGGGGTGGCTATGCGGTCGTCCGCGGCGCCGACCCCATAGCCAAAGGCTGCCGGAAGGGTGATGTATTGGCCTTTGCCAAGGAGGACCCGGCCACCGGCAGCATCCAGCAGATCGTGGTGGCTACCATTGATGGAAAGACGCTCCTGCCGAATGTCTGGTATGGAGCAAATCTTGAGAAAAGGACGGTGAAGTAAATTGAAGAAATCCATGCTTTTGGCGATGCCGATGCTGACGGCATCGCCGGAGATGAAACAAGCAGCGATGGCGGACGAGCCCAAAAAGGAGACGACTTATTACGGTCACACCTATACTACCCGCACCTATTTCGCATTTATGAACTGTTTGGTGCAGAATGGCATTCTGAAAGCCGCTTTTTTCCTGCCGGATCATCTGCGGCTGGATGGAAACAACCCTGTCTATGAGGTGTTTCTCGACAAGGAAAACCGCCAGTTTCTGACCTACGATCACTTGGAGAAAAAATGGCGGGACGCCAAATTAGACCGTTTGGAATGGCATGGCAGGAACTACTACGCTACCTGCTGGGTCAGCGAGGAAGATGCGGCCTTGGTTCAAGACTATTTTTCCGGCGAGCGCGGTGGCGCCCTCGGCATTCTCGATTTTCAACGGAATGTGCGGGATGAGCAGCTGGAGCGGCGCCACAAACGGATTACCGACCCGTGGGACCAGGATCTTGCCCAGGTGCCGGAGCTGCCCAAGGATTGGGCGCACTGGGCCGACAAGGTGGCCGTGCGCGAAAACTTTATCTTTTACCACTACAAACGCGGCGGAGCCAAAACCGGTTACTGCACCTTCTGCGGGAAGGAGGTGCCCATTTCCGGGCATCCCTATCACAACAAAAAAGGGCGCTGCACCCGCTGCCGGCATCCCGTAATGTTCAAGGCCCTGGGACGCGCAGGCTACTTCAAAACAGACCGGTATTATGCCTATCTGGTTCAGCGATGCAGGGATGGTTTTGTCATCCGGGAATTCCAGGTAGACAGAACCTATCGAAAGAATATCCTGCCGCACAGCGAGCCTTATTGGCATGAGTTCCGGCGTTCGATTTATGACCACAGCGGCGAGGTTCGTTCCTATTACTGGGGAATGTACTGCCAGCGGGAAACACGGTGGATCGCGGGAAGTCCCTGCTATTACGCTTATTACGGTGATCAATCCGGCCGGGTATATGGAAAGACTTTGCCCAGCCTGGAGAAAAAAGAACTTCGTCAAACCGGCTTGGCCGAGTGGATACGAAGCCATCCGATCACTGATCCTGAAAAATACTTGGCAGTCTGGAAAAGGCTTCCCCAGATGGAGCAGATCTGGAAGGCTGGACTGCAGCGGCTGACAAAGGAGTGTTTCCATAACTGCGACAACGTGCGGAAGCTGGTGCTGAACCCCAGTGAGCCCGGGCTGATCCGCGCTCTGGGTCTGGATGCCTCAAAATTCCGCCGCCTGCGCCAGTTGGACGGAGACACAGAGACCTTGGCCTGGCTGCAGCTTGAAAAAAAGACAGGCCAGCGCATACCCGATGAAATGCTGCATTGGTTCCAAAAGGAACGGATCAGCGCAAAAGATCTGCTGTTTATTGCAGACCGCATGAGCCTAGTCCAAATCAAAAATTATTTGCAGCGGCAAAAACAGTATTTTGATGGCAGCTGCCGGCAGGCGCTGACCACCTGGCAGGACTATCTGGCTATGGCAGAACGGCTGCACTATGACACCAGTGATGAGATCGTCTACCGCGTGCGCAAACTGCGTCAGCGGCACGATGAGCTGGTTCTCCAGGGTGAAGCTGGGAGTCTGGAGGAACAGGCAGAGAAAATGGCGGCGAAATATCCCCATGTCGATGCTATCTGCATGGAGCTGCAGAACAAATATGCCTACACCGATGAAGAATACACGGTGATCGCGCCCCAAAACATCTTCGAGATCATCAAAGAGGGGCGGATGCTTCATCACTGTGTCGGCAATGATGGCGCCGGCGAGCGGTACTATGACCGCATGGAACGCCGGGAGAGCTTCATTCTGTTCCTGCGCCGGACGGATGAACCTAACGATCCCTACTACACTCTGGAGATTGAACCGGATGGAACAGTGCGTCAGAAGCGCACCCTGTTTGACCGCCAACATGAGGACATCGAACAGGCGACGGAATTTCTGCTCAAATGGCAGAAGGTCATAGCGGCCCGTCTTACCGGTAGCGACCTGAAGCTGGCTGAGCGGAGCCGTGAGCTGCGGAAGGAGGAATTCATCCAGATGCAGAAAGACCGTGTGATCATTCACACCGGGCATCTTGCCGGCCGTCTGCTGGCAGAGGTGCTGCTGGCCGATTTGATGGAAAATACGGAAGTCATGCAGCCGCAGGCACTCCCTGCTGCCGCGTGAGACAGGTTCAACGGGCGGGCGTCTTTCGGGGCGTCCGGCCCACTTTTATAGAATGGAGGTCCCTGATGGGGAAAAAAGGATTTGAGTATGAGATACGCGGTTACAGATATGCGCCTGAGAGTTTCCGTGCTTTTAAAGGGCTGCCGGGACAGAAAATGGAGCAGATCCCACTGTCAGGTGAACAGCGCCGGAAAATGGGCTATCTCTGTATGACCCAAGGCGGTAAGGCTGGTGTAGCTTATGTAAAACATATCGAACGGGAGCGGGAACGCAAGTGCCGTCTGTATATGACCTATGGCTTTCTGATCAAGGGAAATCCACACAGATATGTGTACTGTGCGGAGCTGCGATGCAGGGAAAGCGACCCGCTGGCGGTGCGTCTGGATACCCTGCGTGCGTTCCGGGAATGTTTGGCCCAGCACGGAGGCTGTATTGAACAGAGTGTGGAATGCGAACTGGATGGGAATTACCGCCCCGTCAAAGTGCGAAAGAATTATGAGACTGCCGATTTGAGCCGGCCGGTAGTGGTCTGGCGTTATACGGCATGAAAGGAGAACTCCATGAAACAGCTTGGAAATCTGGCCGTGGTCTGCGCCCAGCGCCCCGATGTGCTGATGCAGATTTATGGCAGCGAGGTAAGCGTACACACAGGAGAGGGGCCGGAACGGGCCGTCCTCACTGCAAAATGGGATGATGATGAGACGATCCAGAGCATCATCCGGGAATTGAATTTTGGCCGGTATGCCCCGGACAGGGAAAGGATGGTGCGGCATGATTAAAAACCTGAACCAGCTCAAACGCGCTCTTCGGCCTGGTATGCGTCTGGAAGTTATCGGCCACTGCCGGCCGGGGTGCATTGGGCAGCTGCGGGAGGTCACTTGGGTCAATACCCAGGGCTTTTATACCAAAACGCTCAATCCGCCCGATCCGAAGCTCAATGCGGCAAACGAGGGGCGCGGCGCCATCCTCTGGTGGGGAACCGCGCGCACCTGGGAATTTGAAGATGGGGTGTGTAAGTCGTACACCCGTAGCGAACATACGGCGGAGACGCTGATTATGGCGTTCCGTGTTTTAGAAAAGGAGGCGGTCTGATGGACCAGAATTTGTTGATGAAGCAGCGGGAGCTGAACGACCGGCTCAACCGCTACCGGAATGAGTATTACAATCTCAACAGCCCAAGCGTCAGCGATGCGGTCTATGACCGATTGTTTGAGGAACTGCAGGACCTGGAAAGTGCAACGGGCGTCCAGATGTCAAATTCGCCCACCAATACCGTAGGATACCCGGCGGTCAGCAAACTGGAAAAAACAAATCACTCGATTCCGCTGCTGTCTCTGGATAAAGTGAAGAATGCGGAGGATTTGTGCCGCTTTATGGGAGAGCATCAGGTGATGTTCATGCTCAAGTTGGACGGCCTTACCATCAAACTGACCTATGAAGGGGGCAAATTGGTGGAGGCAGCTACCCGGGGCGACGGTGATGTGGGCGAAATCGTGACCCACAACACCCGCGCTATTGGCGGCATCCCCGAGAATATCCAATATGAAGACCGCCTGGTGGTCACCGGCGAGGCGTTCATCCGCCCCAGCGATTTTGAACAGCTGAAGACCACTCTGGTGGACAGCGATGGGAAACCTTACAAGAACGGCCGCAATCTGGCGGCCGGCTCAGTGCGCCTGTTTGACGCCGGGACCTGCCTGGGACGGCGACTGATGTTCATGCCGTTCAATGTGCTGGAGGGCATGGAGGAATTGCCTCGCAAGTCGGAGCGCCTCAAGGCGCTGCGGCCGCTGGGCTTTCTGCCCTGTAAGTACATGGTCACCAAGCGTCCTCTGACGCAGGAGGAAACCGAGGACGGTATCCGGCAGCTCAAGCAGTATGCGGCAGACGCCGATATTCCCATCGACGGTATCGTTATCACCTACAACGACATCGCTCTGTCCAAAAGCTGCGGGCGCACGGGCCATCACTACAAGGACGGCCTTGCCTTCAAATTTGAGGATGATTTGTTCCAGACAAAGCTCCAGACGATTGAATGGACGCCTGGCCGCACCGGCGAGATCGCCCCGGTTGCCATTTTTGAGCCGGTGGAGATCGACGGATGCGAAGTGTCCAGAGCCAGCCTGCACAACCTGTCCTTCATTGAGGATCTGGAATTGGCGCCGGGCTGCCGTATCCTGGTGAGCAAGCGAAACATGATCATTCCCCATGTGGAGGAAAACCTGGACCGGGGCAATTTTTCTATGGATGCCGTGATCCCGCACCAGTGCCCCTGCTGCGGGGAGCCGACCAGAATCCACGAAACCAGTGGCCGCGGTGAAAACGGCGAGGAACGGGTCATCAAGACCCTGTTCTGCGACAACGCCGCCTGCGAGACCCGGCGCCTTAAACAGTTCGTCCATTTTGTGAGCAAAAAGGCCATGAACATTGAGGGACTGTCGGAAGGAACGCTGGAAAAGCTGATTGGCCGCGGCTGGATACACAGCTATCTGGACATTTACCGCCTGGATCAACATAGGAATGAGATCATCCGGATGGACGGTTTCGGTGAAAAGTCCTGGCAGCGTCTTTGGGACGCCATCCAGCAGAGCCGCAGCACGACATTCGAGCGGTATGTTATCGCTATGGACATCCCGATGGTCGGCAATACCGCCAGCAAGGTCCTTTGCCGGGAATTTCACGGCAGTCTGGACGAATTCCGGGATGCCGTCTATGGGGGCTATGACTTCCGACAGCTCCCGGACTTTGGAGAGACGCTGCACAACAACATTCAAGAATGGTTTAACAAGGAAGAAAATTTCTGTATTTGGGAGGAATTGCAGATGATGATGAACATTCAGAAACCGGTGGAGGCCGACAACCAGACCATCAACAGGGACAATTCTTTTTCCGGAAAGACCATTGTGGTCACGGGAAAGGTCGAGCCTTACACCCGCGACGAGATGAACAGCCTGATCGCCTCATTGGGGGCAGTGGCCGGCAGTTCGGTGACCCGCAAGACCGATTATCTGGTCTGCGGCGAGAAAGCCGGCAGCAAGCTGTCCAAGGCGCGGGAACTGGATATCCCGGTGCTGACGCCGGAGGAATTTTTCCGCATGGCCGGTGTGGCTTAACCAGTCGGTTCATCAGAGTTTGACAATGGGGAGAGGGCGGTCTGCGCCCTCTCCCTATATTTTTATGGAGGAACACCATATGGAAAGAAAGTATTTCATCCCTGTTGTCAATCGCGTTTATACCAACCGCAATAATAAACAGTACCGCTGTACCGGCTTTGTGGAGGGCAGCTGCCCGTGGGAAACGGTAGCCTATTTCACAAGGCTGTCCGACGGCTGGAGCCTGGCCATGTACCTGGCCCGGCGTATCGGCTGGGACGGTGAGGCGTTCTGGGAGCGGTTCCAGTTGGCCCGGCGGGATCTGCTGACCGACGGGGTGGGCCCCCAACCGGATCCGGTGCTGGCCGGGCGGCTTCTCCGCCTGCGGGACCGCGGCATCCGGCTTGTGCTGTGCTCAAATTCCAGGCGGGAGGGAGGAGAGGCGCTTCTGGCCCGGCTGGGGCTGCTGGGGTGCTTTGACGAGCAGATTTTTGACGCGGAGAAGCCCCACGCCACTCCGAAACGTATGGAAGGGTGGAGTGCCCGCTGGGGGATACCATCTGACGCGATGCTGTTTGTGGGGGACCAGGGATACGGCGACCTGTACGCCGGCCTGCGGGCCGGAGCGCGCACCCTGCGGGTTTCTCCATACCCAGCGGATGATGAGGGCCTTTGGGATGCCTGCATCCGCACGCAGGAGGAGCTGAAGGAGCTGCTGGCCGCCTGGTGCTGAAGCCGGGCAGTCCAGCCCGGCGGGAGGACATTCTGCATACAGGCCGGACGGAGGAGAGCCCCCGCCCGGCCTGCTGTTTTTCCCGCGGATTTTCCGGCTGACAAGTGGGACGGAATGTGATATAGTGTTGTAACCCAAACGAGAACAGGAAAGGAGAGCGCGGCCATGAAAAAGAAGGTGGTGGGCTACCTGGCGCTGATCCTGGCCATCACGGCGGTGGTACTGCTCCTGATTGCCCTGCGCGGGGCGTAAACGGCACGGTATTTGTCCATACTAAGCGCGAAAATATAGAGAAGTGCGAGGTTACAATGGTTTGATGTATGAAAAAAAGACGCTCCCCAACGGGGTGCGTATCCTGACGGAGCATGTGCCGGGGGTGCGCTCGGTTTC
>ENA-ORTT01003277-ORTT01003277.1-human-gut-metagenome-genome-assembly--contig:-NODE-3277-length-10586-cov-8.408223_pt1 | contig 10586 bp, 10 predicted proteins | sample MGYA00242074_ERZ509197 | MGnify/ENA primary metagenome ERZ509197 (study PRJEB26280, sample SAMEA2338789) | human gut metagenome | biome: human gut; feature: human-associated habitat; material: faeces...
GCATACGCCCAAAACCGCCGTGTTTCGTTATATTTCGGCAGAATATTACGAATTGTATTTATATTTTGACGGAAAAAGAGAGCTGGGTATTGCCCTGCTCTCACTTTTCAATTCACAGGAGTAACAGTTTGCTGTAGTCCAGCGCAACGCGGACGGCTGCCCCCGCTTGCAGATCACTTTCATGTCCAACAGTGATACGCAGCATCGGCGCGCCTTCGGCGCTGCCCTCCGGACGCAGCAGGAGAATGTTCTCCTCCACGCCGAGGATCATGCGGCAGACGGTGCAGCTCATGGCGCCGTTCTCGCTCATGGTGACGGCATTGTCTGGAATGCCAATCGTCGTAAAGGTATTTTCCATGCCAGCAAGCGGCAGCGCCACGTTCCACTCGGGCAGGTAGACTTTGCCGTCTCTCGCCTCGGCGGCGAAGAAGTTCTTGCAGCCCGCGAGGCGCGCCGCGCTGACGCTGCCCGGATGGCGGATCATCTCGTCCATCGGCGTGACCTCGCCGGTCCGACCATCTTCCATCACACAGACGCTGCGGCAGTTGCGGTAACACTCATCGCGGTCGTGGCTGACCCAGAGGATGGGGCCGTTGAACGTCGCGAGCAGGTCGGCAAGCTCGATCTCAAGATTCCACTTTAAGTAGCTGTCCAGCGCGGAGAACGGCTCGTCGAGCAAAATCGCCTCCGGCTCGGAACACAAAATGCGCGCGAGCGCCACGCGCTGCTGCTGGCCGCCGGAAAGCTGCGCGGGATGCTTTTTCTCAAGCCCCTCAAGGCGGAACATGCGAATCTTCTCCGCCAGCACGCGGCGCTTTTCCGCCTTATCTCCGCTGCGGATGCCGCAGAGGATATTCTGCTCCACGCTCATGTTCGGGAACAGCGCGTACTGCTGGAAAAGATACCCGACCCTGCGCTGCTGAGGCGGCAGATTGATCTTCTTTTCGCTGTCAAACAGCACGCGGCCGCCGAGCACGATGCGCCCGCGGTCGGGCGTCACGATGCCTGCGATGCACTTTAATGTCATGCTCTTGCCGCAGCCCGAGGCACCGAGCAGCGCCATCGTCTCGTCCGGCGCTTCAAACTGTGAGCGCAGATAAAACGCGCCAAGCTTTTTTTCAATATCGACAGACAAACTCATCTTCTCGCCCTCCTCGCCTTGCTCGCATCCGTGAGAAAGTCACGCCGCTCGAGCATGTTGACCGCCAGCAGCACGACGGCGGAGATCGCAATATTGACCAATACCCACTTCGTCGCCAGCACATCGTTGTTCGTCTGCCAGAGCTGATAGACCGTGGTGGAGATCGTCGCGGTCTTGCCGGGTGTGTAGCCCGCGATCATGCTCGTCGCGCCGTATTCGCCAAGTGCTCTGGCAAAGGCCAGCACTGTGCCGGCCAGCACGCCCTGACGGCAGTACGGCATGCGGATACGCCAGAAAATGTAGGTATTCGACAGGCCCAGCGTCTGTCCAGAATAGGCCAGCGTCTCGTCAAAAGACTCGAACGCGCCGCGCACCGTGCGGTACATCAGCGGGAAGATGACGACCACCGTGGCAAAGATGGCCGACCACCAGGTCATGACCATCTTGACGCCGAACGTTTCGAGCACCCACGCGCCGATGACGCGCTTGGGGCCGAACACGCGCAGCAGCAGATAGCCCACGACCGTCGGCGGCAGCACGAGCGGCAGCGTCAGAAGCACATCGAGCACACCTTTGACCAGGCGCGGAAGCTTTGCGATATAATAGGCGGCAAAAATGCCGGCAAAGAAAATAATGACCGTGGAGATCGCCGCGATACGCAGCGAGTTCCATAAGGGGTACCAATCCATAAGTGACCTCCGATTTTCTGGAGTTTGGGAGATTCAGGCGATCTCCAGCTGCCGCAAATGCGGCGAAAAAAGTTTGCCATAAGACAAGCGGGTTTTCCGCCAGTGGCGGCGGAAAGTTCGTGCCGCATCCTGCGGCACGAAACGGGACAAAAGGGGATATCTCTTCCGGAAGAGATATCAAAAAGCGTCGCAGACTTTGCGCCGCGCACGGCGCAAATAATCTTGAAATTTTTTGCCGCGACATGTGCGTGGCAAAAAATACCTCTCACGCAGCGAGCGTCGAAGGCCGCTCACCGAAGTGAGCGGCCAAGGCGCAGAGCGTAGTGCAGCTCTTTAAAATGAAAGTCTTTTAGGCTTTTATTTTAGTTAGCAGGGCAGAAGCCGACGCTCTCGAACACGGACATGGCGTCAGCGGTCTGGAGGTAGTCGAGGAAGGCCTGGGCGGCTTCTTCCTTCTCGCCCTTCAGGACGGCGGCGGGATAGATGACCTGGCCGCACATCTCGGCGGTGGCGCTGTCGACGACTGTGAGGCCGGCGGAGTAAGCGTCGGTGGCGTAGATGATGCCGCAGTCGGTGCTGGCCTCGCTCACCTGAGTGGTAACTTCCTTGACGTTGTTGCCGTAGGTCAGGCAGTCGGTGAGCGCCGCCTCATCAAGGCCATAGCAGGCAAAGATCTTCTCGGTGTACTGGCCGACGGGCACGTCGCTGTTGCCGATGGCGAGCATGATGTCGCCGCTCTTGAGGAGTTCAGCGAGCTGGTCGAAGCTCTCGACGCCCTTGGGGTTGCCCTCGGGAACGGCGAGCGTGACCTTGTTCTCAAGCAGGTCGATGCGGCTGTCGGTCACGATGAGGTCAAGACCGTCGGGGTTCTTGTCCTTGTCGTCAATGAGGCTGCCGTCCATGGCGTTCATCTGCTGGGGGGCGGCGGAGATGAACAGGTCGCAGTCAGCACCCTCGCTGATCTGGGTGAGGAGCTTGCCCGAGGAGTCAAAGTTGTAGGTGATGTTGACGTTGGGGGCAACTTCCTTGTACATCTCGGCGATCTCCGTCAGAGTCTCGGTCATGGAGGCGGCGGCGAAGACGACGAGATCAACGCTCTCGGCGTTCGCATCGCCCTTTGTGTCGTCCGTGTTCGTGTCATCGGTCTTGCTGCCGCAGGCGGCCAGAGAGAACACTAGCGCAAGCGCAAGGAGCAGAGACAAAAGCTTTTTCATGTTTGGATACTTCCTTACAAATTTTTTCTTTTTCGCGCATTCATTGAAAAGCGTGGCGATACAGGAACGCGCAAGAACACGCCGCACGCAATTTATTTCCAATCCCCATCGGGAAACTTGGACAAAATCATTTCGCTATCCTCAAAATAGATAACGCACCCCCAACATTTCGCGCCCGCAGGCGCGAAGCGTTAAAGTTGTCAAACAGCACCGACTCATTCGGTTCAAAAATCCACCAGTCCTGCCCCCCTAACCCCGCGCCCCTGGAGCGCGATCTAAGCGCCGCAGACTTTTCCCCGCAAGGGGGATGCGGCATCCGTAAAGCGGCAAAGCCGCTAACGGCTGCCCAAGCGCCGCGCACGGCGGCAAATAATCTTGATCCGTTTTTTGCCGCGGTCACCGTCGCGGCATTACGATTCCCGCGCCCGTTGGGCGTGCCAATTGTGCCGCTTCCTCGAAACTGGCTCGCTTCATCCGCCGCTGGCGGCGCTTCGCCAATTTCCATGCGCGTGGCAAAAAACACCTCTCAGCCTACAAGTGTGCGAGCGCAAGCGAGTGCGCGCAGCAGGCTGTCCCCCCCTCAAAACGATGGCTCCGCCATCGTTTTGAAGTTTTATTTTCCAAACGGGCAGATCGGATAGTGGCACGGCTTGCACCCAAGGCATAGCCCGCCTTCGCCGAGCGCCGCGATATCCGCGCGCGTCACGGGCACATCCGCCGCGATCTTCGGCAGCACCAGATCAAAGACCGTCGCGCCCACATACATCACGCAGCCGGGCAGGCCCATGACGGGCATACCGTCGTCAAAATAGCCGAGCAGGAACATAGCCCCCGGCAGGACCGGCGCGCCGTAGGCGATGATATTCGCGCCCGCGGCCTTGATGCCGCCCGGCGTGTTGTCGTCGGGGTCGACGCTCATGCCGCCGGTACAGAGGATCATGTCGGGCTTCTTTTCGCGCATCGCGAGCACCGCGTCGCGCACATTCTCCACCCCGTCGCCGGAGTAGACGACCTCGAGCGTTTCGATGCCGTAGGTCTTGAGCTTGTCGATGACGACCGGCGTGAACGTATCCTTGATGAGGCCCTTTTTGACCTCACCGCCGGTGGCGACGATGCAGGCGGTCTTGCGCACATAGGGCTTGAGAGACAGCAGCGGCTTATCGCCCGCGGCCTGCTCGGCCTTTCGGAGCTTTTCTTCCTCGATGATGAGCGGGATGACGCGCATGCCCGCGAGCTTGTCGCCCTCGCGTACAGCCATGCCGCCCTTGCGCGTGGCGATCATCACCTCGTCCTGGCTATTCACGGCGACAAGGCGCGCGGAATCGACCAGAAACACGCCGTCACAGGCGGCCTTGAGCTCGATCTTGCCCTCTTTCACGCCGCTGCGGATCATGTTTTCCTGCCCGCAGAGGGCCAGAAGCCGCTCCGCCGCGTCGTTTTCGTGCACCATGCCGGGCGTCATCTCCCAGACGTAGAGGTGCTCCTTGCCCATGCTGAGCAGCACGGGGATGTCCTCCTCCGTCACGACATGGCCCTTGCGGAAGCGCGCGTCCTTATACTGGTCCTTGATGATCTGCGTCATGTCGTGGCAGAGCACATGGCCCACCGCGTCCTCGGTTTTGATAAGTCTCATTTCTTCAGCACCTCAATCTCGTCTCCGGCCTGAATGCGGCCCTCTTTGATCACAATGGCAAAGATGCCTTCGGTCGGCATCACGCATTTGCCCGTCGTGCGCTTGATCTCGCAGTCGTTGTGGCACTGCTTGCCGATCTGCGTGACCTCAAGCTCCGTCTCGCCCACGCGCAGGCGCGTGCCGACGGGGAGCGTCTTGAGCTCGATGCCTCGGGTGTTGATGTTTTCGGCAAAGATACCCGCATCCAGATCAAGCTGGCAGATAGCGCGCATCGTGTCCACGCTCTCGTCGGCCAGCAGGCTGATCTGGCGGTGCCAGTCACCCGCGTGGGCGTCGCCCACAATGCCGTGGCGGCATTTTACGTCGATATAGGGCACCTCGTGCTTGCGCACGCCCTTTTTTTCGCTGATGTTCACAGCGGTCACCTGTGCCATTTCTTCATTCCTCCGCTTCATAAACGCCGCTCTTGCCGCCCTCTTTATAGAGAAGGTGGATACTGTCGATGCGCATATCGCGCTGCACGGCCTTGCACATGTCGTACACCGTGAGCGCGGCGACGCTGACAGCTGTCAGCGCTTCCATTTCAACGCCCGTTTCGCCGTGGCAGCGGACCTCGCTGCGGATGTGCAGGGCGGTTTCTTCGATTTCAAATGAGATGTCCACCTTCGTGAGCAGCAGCGGGTGGCACATCGGGATCAGTTCACTGTTTTTCTTCGCGGCCATGATGCCCGCGACCTGCGCGACCGCCAGCACATCGCCCTTGCCGATGGAGCCCTCTTTGATCTTGTCCATCGTCGCTTTTGCCATGCGGACCGTCGCGGCGGCGCGCGCCACGCGATAGGTCTGCACCTTTTCGCTCACGTCCACCATGCGGGCGCGGCCCTGTTCGTTAAAATGCGTCAGTTCCATCCTCAGCCTCCGATCGCAAACATGCCGCGGTGCGTCTCCGTGACGCCAGTCTCGTCCATGTGGTGGCGCTCCGGCTTCATCAGAATGCCGCGGCGGATGGCCTGCTCCAATTCCTCACCGGACAAGCCCCGCAGCGTGATCTCTGCGTCCGAATGCAGGCACGGCTTTAATTTCCCGTCCGCCGTGATGCGGATGCGGCTGCACTCTGCGCAGAACGCATGACTCATCGGCGCGATGAGGCCGACGGTCCCCTTTGCATCCGGCAGACGGTAGCACGCGGCCACGCCGTCGTGCGAAACGGCCTCCAACTCCGGACAACGGTCCAAAACCGCCTGCGAGGGGAGGTATGTACCAAAATCCTTTCCGCAGCCCATCGGCATGCGCTCAATGAAGCGCACCTGCCACGGATGTTCGCGCGTTAAGTCCACAAAATCGGCGATCTCGTCATCGTTGACGCCGCCGAACAGCACGCAGTTGAGCTTGATCTTTGCAAAGCCCGCGCGCTCCGCCGCCTCGATACCGTCCAAGGTATCCTGCAGCGTGCCAAGGCGCGTGATGGCGCGAAAGCACTCCTCGTTCAGCGTGTCGAGGCTGATGTTGAGGTGCGTGACGCCCGCGTCGCGCAGCGGCTGGGCAAACTCCTTGAGCAGGCTGCCGTTTGTCGTGACGCAGAGCTCTTCAACGCCGGGGATTTCTGATAACATGCGGCAGAAGTCCACCGCACCGCGGCGCACGAGCGGCTCGCCACCGGTGACGCGGATCTTTTTGACGCCGCACCTGACCGCCGCGGCGGCCATGTCGCGCAGCCCTTCCAAAGAACAGATGTCCTCGTGCGCGCACTTTTCAATGCCGCCGTCCGGCATGCAGTAGCGGCAGCGGTAATTGCAGCGGTCCGTGATGCTGATACGCAGGTATGTAATTGATCTTGCAAAGCCGTCCAGCATCCGAAACGCCTCTTTCTTCCATGGTACAGCATGATATTTTAGCAAATATCACGCTCTTACGCAACACAGTCGTCCGATAATGTCGAAATACATTTTTATATTATCGTAATCTTGACTTTTTCCGCAGTATTTTTTAGAATACAAGCAACGATTTTTGACCGGGAGGGCCGATTTATGACTGACGGCAACACCATCCGCTCCGTGGCGAAGGCGATGGAGCTTTTGCAGCTCCTCAGCGACGCGGGCGAGGCGATGACGCTCACGGCCATCAGCGAGCGCGCAGGGCTGCCCAAGAGCACAGTGTTCGGCCTTTTGACCACCATGCGCGACTATGACGTCATCACACAGCACGCAGACGGCAAATACGCCCTCGGCCTGCGCCTTTTTGAATACGGCTGCCGCGCCAGCGCGTTCTGGAACATCTCGTCCCTCGCGCGGCCTTACCTCGAGCATCTGGCAGAAGCGACCGGCGCCTCCGCCATGCTCTCCACCTATGAAAACGGGCACATCGTCGCCCTCGACCAGGCCGAGGGGCGCGACAGCCTTCGCATCGTCTCCGCGCCGGGGGCGCGGCTGCCGCTGCACTGCACCTCGCAGGGCAAGATCGCCCTTGCCTGCATGAGTGAGAGCGAGGCGGCGACTCTCCTTGCCCGCGCGCCGCTCACGCCCTACACCCCGCACACAGAAACGGACGCGGGTGCTTTGCTCGCATCGCTCCCCGCCTGCCACGAGGCGGGCTTCGCCGTGGAAAACGGTGAGTATAAGATCGGTCTTCGCTCCATCTCCGCGCCGGTGTTCACCGGCGGCGGCGCGCTCAAGTACGTCGTCAGCGTACTGGGGATGTTCCGCTCCGTTCACTCGGACGAGTTCGCGCACGCCGAGCGCGCGGTCGTCGCCGCGGGGCAGATGCTTTCCGCCGCACTGGGCTATCCGGGAAAGTGAGACTTTTTTCCGCGCGGAAAAATCTACGCTTGACTCTATAATTGTTATAGAGTTTATGATGACTCCATGCTATACTGATAAGGAATCCTTTCCGATGCAAAACGATCTCACCACCGGCAGCGTCTTTCGCAACGTTGTGTCCTTTTCGCTGCCGTATCTGCTCTCTTACTTTTTGCAGACGCTCTACGGCATGGCCGACCTCTTCATCATCGGCCAGTTTGAGGGCGTCGCCAGCACGACCGCCGTCTCCATCGGCTCGCAGGTGATGCACATGCTCACAGTCATGCTCGTCGGCCTTGCGATGGGCGCGACGGTCAGCATCGCGCAGGCCGCCGGCGGCGGCGACAAAAAGCGCACCGCCTCTGCCATCGGCAACACGGTCACGCTCTTCATGCTGCTGTCTCTTGCGCTGACGGCACTGCTGCTCGCGCTGCGCGGGGGTATCGTCTCCATCATGTCCACACCGGAGGAGGCCGTGCAGGGCACGCTCGCCTATCTCACGGTCTGCTTTATCGGTATTCCGTTCATCACGGCGTACAACATCATCGCCTCGATCTTCCGCGGCCTTGGTGACAGCAAGAACCCCATGTACTTCATCGCCGTGGCCTGCGTCGTCAACATCGCGCTCGACTACTACTTCATGGGCACGCTGCACCTCGGCCCCGCGGGCGCGGCGCTCGGCCTGCCGCTCGACGAGGTGGACAAGCAGATTTACTTTGTTGAGCCTGACGAGGCCCTTTCGCCCATCGCCTGCGCCTACATCCGCGCCCGCGGCGCGGACCGCCTCTGCTCCTATGGTGACTGGGCGGCGCTCTCCGACGAGTGCGACGCCGCGACGGCGGAATATCTGAAAGGCGAGGTCTCCGACGGCATCATCGCCCCCTCGTTCAGCGAGGAGGCGCTTGCCATCCTGAAGACGAAAAAGGGCGGCAAGTACAACATCGTGCAGATGGATCCCGCCTACATTCCCGCCCCGCAGGAGCAGAAGGACGTCTTCGGCGTCACGTTCGAGCAGGGCCGCAACAACTGCAAGATCGACGAGTCGCTGCTTGCGAACATCGTCACCGAAAATAAGAATCTTCCCGATGACGCGAAGCGCGACATGATCGTTTCGCTCATTACGCTCAAATACACGCAGTCGAACTCCGTCTGCTACGCCAAGGACGGCCAGACCATCGGCGTCGGCGCCGGCCAGCAGAGCCGCATCCACTGTACGCGCCTTGCCGGCAGCAAGGCGGACAACTGGTATCTCCGCCGCCACCCGAAGGTGCTTGCGCTGCCGTTTGTGGACGGTATCCGCCGCCCTGACCGCGACAACGCCATTGATGTTTATATTTCCGACGAGTGTGACGATGTTTTGGCCGACGGTGCATGGCAGCGCGTCTTCAAGGAGCGCCCCGAGCCGCTGACGCTGCAGGAGCGCAAGGACTGGGTCGCCCGCCAGAGCGGCGTGACCGTCGGCTCCGACGCGTTCTTCCCGTTCGGCGACAATGTTGAGCGCGCGAGAAAGAGCGGCGTCACCTACATCGCGGAACCCGGCGGCTCGATCCGCGACGACAACGTCATCGAGACCGCGAATAAATACGGCATCACCATGGCCTTTACCGGACAGAGATTGTTCCATCACTAAAAGGAGGAACGAAACGAATGAAACTCATGGTCATCGGCGGCGGAGGCCGCGAACACGCCATTATCAAGAAGTTAAAAGAAAATCCCGCAGTTGAGGAAATTTACTGCCTGCCCGGTAACGGCGGCATCGCCGCCGACGCGGTCTGCGTGCCGGAGATCGGCGCAAAGGACATCCCCGCGCAGGTCGAATTTGCGAAAGTGCACCGGATCGACTACGCCGTCGTCGCACCGGACGATCCACTGGCCCTCGGCGCGGTGGACGCGCTGACCGAGGCGGGCATCCCGTGCTTCGGCCCCGACAAAAAGGCTGCCATTATCGAGGCGAGCAAGGCATTTTCCAAGGATCTGATGAAAAAATACGGCATCCCCACGGCAAAGTATGAGCTCTTCACCGACGCGGACGCCGCCTGCGCCTATATTGATTCTCAGGGCGCGCCCATCGTCGTCAAGGCGGACGGCCTGGCGCTCGGCAAGGGCGTCATCGTCGCGCAGACGGTGGAGGAGGCGAAAGCCGCCGTCCGCTCCATGATCGAGGACAAGGCCTTCGGTCAGAGCGGCGCGCGCGTTGTCATCGAGGAGTTCATGGAGGGGCCCGAGGTCTCCGTTCTGAGCTTTACCGACGGCGAAACCGTTGTTCCCATGGTGTCTTCCATGGACCACAAGTGCGCGCTGGACGGCGACAAGGGCCCGAACACCGGCGGCATGGGCACGATCGCCCCAAATCCCTGCTACACGGAAAAGATCGCGGACGAGTGCATGCAGACGATCTTCCTGCCCACGATCCGCGCGATGAAGGCCGAGGGCCGCCCCTTCAAGGGCTGCCTGTACTTCGGCCTGATGCTTACAAAGGACGGCCCGAAGGTCGTGGAGTACAACTGCCGCTTCGGCGATCCCGAGACGCAGGTCGTGCTGCCGCTTCTCAAGTCCGACCTGCTCACGGTCATGCAGGCCACGACGAACGGTACGCTCAAGGACGTCCCCGTCGAGTTTTCGACCGATTCCGCCTGCTGCGTCGTCCTCGCCTCGAACGGATATCCCAAGAAGTACGAGAGCGGCTTCCCCATCACGATGAGCGAAGAGGCCGCCGCGCACACCTACGTCGCGGGCGCGAAGAAAGACGGAGACAGGCTCCTGACCGCGGGCGGCCGCGTGCTCGGCGTTACCGCTGTCGCCCCCACGCTGGAAGAAGCCGTGAAGGAGGCCTACCGTTTATCGTCCGAGGTCGATTTTGCCAACAAATACTGCCGCAGCGACATTGGCCGCCGAGCCATCGCCGCGCAAAAGGAGAGAGAGTAAATGGTCTATCGCGTCTGTGTTGAAAAAAAGCCCGGCCTTGCGCCCGAGTGCGCGAGCCTTCTTTCCGACTGCCGCTCGTTTCTGGATCTCAAGAGTCTTGAAAATGTGCGCATTTGGAACCGCTACGACGTCGAGGGCATCGACGAGACTCTGTTTGCCTATGCCACAAACACCGTTTTCTCCGAGCCG
>ENA-ORTT01003278-ORTT01003278.1-human-gut-metagenome-genome-assembly--contig:-NODE-3278-length-10585-cov-2.817664_pt1 | contig 10585 bp, 9 predicted proteins | sample MGYA00242074_ERZ509197 | MGnify/ENA primary metagenome ERZ509197 (study PRJEB26280, sample SAMEA2338789) | human gut metagenome | biome: human gut; feature: human-associated habitat; material: faeces...
CGATACCGATATTATAAACATCTTTGCTTGACATGCCCAAGTTTCTGGCAATAATCATGGAGATGGTAGCGACATCCACACTGTGCTTAAACGTATATTCATCGCTTGTTTTGAGTGCACTGATATCAACCGCCAAAGCGTCGTTGTGGTCAATGGCGTGAATTAAGTCATTTGTAATTTTTGCGGAAGTGTTTGTGAATTCCGGTGAGTCTGAATTGTTATATAAATACTGGATTCCCTCGGACACGCGTTTTTTAACACTCTCTGATAAATAAACTTTTCTTGGATCTTCTGTGCGGTATTTTTCGATTTTATTGCGTACAAAAGGGGTGAGTGTTTCTTCCTCCGGTTTTTCCTCCGGGTCTTCCTCACCTGTCTTTATGTATACTCCGTGTATGCCTCGTTTTTTCAGGCCTTCAATCAAATAAGCATCCAAAGCAGAGCCACGGGCAATGAGTGTACGGTCCAGTCTGTCTTTGATAACCTGGTCAATCTGCATGCCCTCTTCTAGTTTGGAAGTTGGTACATAAAATCGCTTAATCAATGAAATCCAATCTCCTTTAATGTTTCTGTTAGTAGTATAACATAAATGGGGGCTTGTTCCAACTGTTTGCCCGGAGAAAGTTGAAAAAAACAGATAATGAAAATAATTCACTTCAAAAGTGAACAAAATTAAACATTTTCGCTTTACATTTGTTTTTCCTACGATATAATAGGATATGCTGGGTCAAAACGTTATTGAGAAAATTTTGCACCCAATGGATGAAGGATAGAAGGAGATTTGAGAACGATGAAGAACGGTATCGAAATCAGATGGCACGGCCGCGGCGGCCAAGGTGCCAAGACGGCAGCACTTTTGCTTGCGGATGTAGCGTTCAAAACGGGTCAGAACGTGCAGGGATTTCCGGAATATGGTCCGGAGCGTATGGGAGCACCGATTACGGCGTACAACCGCATCAGTTCCGATGTGATTCGCGTACATTCAAACATTTACCACCCGGATTATGTGGTAGTTGTAGATGAGACGCTTTTGGATTCGGTTGATGTGACAGCCGGTTTGAAGGAAACCGGTGCAATTATTATTAATACACCGAAAAAGAGAGAGGACATGATTCCGAAACTCAATGGCTACAAAGGTCGTGTTTATGCGATTGACGCCAGACATATTTCCGTGGAGACATTAGGAAAGAATTTTCCGAATTCACCGATGTTAGCAGCTACGGTAGCGGTCAGTGAAGTAATGGAAAAAGAGACTTTTATTCATGAAATGAGAGCTTCTTATGAACATAAATTTGCAAAGAAACCGGAAGTAATTGACGGTAATATGGAAGCGTTGGAGCGTGCCTTTGACGTTGTTTCCATCGATATTCAGAAAGATAAGGGGGCAATGGCGTGAGAACAGATGTTACAAAAATCAACGAAAAAACACCACATCAGGATTTGACAGAAGGCTTGATGGTTTTTGCGGGTGGCACTTCAAAACTTTTTAATACCGGTGAGTGGCGCACGAATACCCCGATTTATGTTGCAGATAAATGTAAACAATGCCTGCTCTGCACCCCGGTTTGCCCGGACTGCAGTATTCCGGTTAAAGATGGAAAGCGTGGCGAATTTGACTATGACCATTGTAAGGGCTGCGGCATTTGTGCTAAAGTATGCCCATTTGGCGCAATTGAGATGAAGGAGGGAAATATCTAATGGCAATTAAAGAACGTATGTCAGGAAATGAAGCGGTATCGTATGCAATCCGCCAGATTAATCCGGATGTCATGCCGGCATTTCCAATTACTCCTTCGACGGAGATTCCACAGATGGTTTCTACCTATATTGCAAATGGTGAGATGGATACCGAGTTTATCCCGGTGGAGAGTGAACATTCTTCCATGAGTGCAACGATTGGTGCCGAGGCAGCAGGTGCGAGAAGTTTGACGGCTACTTCTTCTGCAGGACTCGCACTTATGTGGGAAGAACTTCTTCTTGCCGCATCGAATCGTCTGCCACTTGTTATGGCGTTGGTAAACCGTACATTATCCGGTCCGATTAACATTAACTGCGACCACTCCGATGGTATGGGCGCAAGAGATACCGGCTGGATTCAGATTTACGCAGAAAATAATCAGGAAGCGTATGACAACTTTATTCAGGCATATCCGATTGCGGAAGACACGAGAGTGCATCTTCCGGTTATGATTTGCCAGGATGGATTTATTACAAGCCACGCTGTGGAGAATATTACGCTTTTGGAAGATGAAGCGGTCAAAGATTTTGTTGGTGAGTATCATCCGGAAGAATTTTTGTTAAATCCCGGCAAACCAATTGCGGTAGGACCGTATTCTGTTTCCAATTATGCGATGGAAGCAAAGAAAAATCAGGAAGTGGCACTTGAAAATTCAAAAGAAGTTATTAAGGAAGTTGCAAAAAAATACAAAGAGCTGACCGGACGTGGTTTTGAGCTTTTTGAGGAATATAAAACGGAAGATGCCGATTACATTATGTTGATTATGGGGTCGGCAGCAGGAACTGCGAAAGAGGCTGTGGATGAACTTCGGGCAGAAGGCAAAAAAGTCGGTGTACTCAAACTTCGTGTATTCCGTCCATTCCCTTCAGAGGAAATCGCAAAAGCTTTAGCAAATTGCAAAGCAGTTGCCGTTATGGACCGTTGTGAGAGCTACAATGGCAATGGCGGACCGCTTGGCAGTGAGGTGCCGGCAGCCTTGTTCAAAAATAAAGTTATGATTGAAGCAGTAAATTACATATACGGTCTGGCCGGACGTGATTTTACCATCAAAGATGTAAAAGATGTATTCGCGGAATTAGAGGATATGATTGAAAATGGCAAGACAGTAGAACAGTACCAGTATATCAGACTGAGAGGATAAACGGAGGATAGTATGAGTGATTATCGTTTAAAAACTATGATGGAAAAACCAGAGAGATTGGCTCCGGGACATCGTATGTGTGCCGGCTGTGGTGCAACAATCGCTGTACGTGCCGTACTTCGTGCTCTGCATGAGGGAGACCACGCAGTCATTGGTAATGCGACCGGATGTCTGGAAGTTTCTTCTTTTATGTATCCATACACCGCATGGGAGGACAGTTACATACATAATGCATTTGAAAATGCAGGTGCCACATTGAGTGGTGTTGAGACTGCTTACCGTGCCTTGAAAAAACGCGGCAGACTGCCGGAAGACGAAACATTTAAATTTATTACATTTGGTGGAGACGGCGGAACTTACGACATCGGTTTCCAGTCATTGTCCGGTGCCATGGAGCGTGGACATGACATGGTTTATGTCTGCTATGACAATGGTGCCTATATGAACACCGGTATCCAGCGTTCTTCGGCAACACCTATGTATGCGGACACAACGACAACGCCGGTTGGCAAGCAGTCCGTAGGAAAAATGCAGAACCGCAAAGACTTGGCAAGCATCATTGCAGACCACGACGTTGCTTATGTTGCACAGACAACCATGACAACGGATTTTAAAGATTTGCATCGTAAATCCGAAAAAGCCATCTACACAGAAGGCGCAAGTTTTCTGAATGTAATGACACCATGCCCACGTGGCTGGCGTTACGACACAGCAGATATCATGAACATCTGTAAACTTGCCGTAGAAACCTGCTACTGGCCACTCTTTGAGGTAGACCATGGAAAATGGATTCTTTCCTATGAGCCAAAGAAGAAACTTCCAATCGAAGACTTCCTTCGTGTTCAGGGACGTTTCAAACACCTCTTCAAAAAAGGCAACGAACACCTAATCGAACAATTCCAGGCAGAAGTAGACCGCCGCTGGGAAGACCTACAGTATAAATGTGCACGTTAGGCTTAAGCCGTGCAATAAGGAAAATACCGTCACCTGCATACTTGTGCTTGCACAAAAGTGTGTAGGTGTCGGTATTTTTATTATTATAGGGCGCAGCCCGTGAGCGCCTATCGCGAAGAGATAGGCGCTGCACGGCTTAAGAAGGATTCTGGCGGTCATTACAAGGCATGTTCGCCGGAAGAAGGGCTGGCAACTTGCTAAAACAACGCTAACTTGCTCCAAAGCCCAAAAACGTTGCATATTCAGCCCCATTTTGTCGGAGTTATCTCAATTTTTCCGAGAAAAACAACGTTTTTTTCTAGATTTTTAAGAAAGAGTTGCATGAAACAGAAAAATAGTTGTAAGCAAAGCAACCATAAGGCAGAAAACTGGGGAAAAGCGTTGCTTTGGGGGGAGAATTGTCTTGCAGGAATGTTTGACATAAATATAATTTGATGCTAATATAGTGATAGAAAATGTGCTACCGCATATAGACGGTTAGCCTGATTTTTTGGTTACAAGAGTAACTGCCAAAGTTTGCAGACCAGGCGGTTACTCTTGTGTTTTATTATTGCTCTTGGAACCAACGGTATAACCAAGAGCAAAGCAAGTAATACATAAGCTGATTATGGCTATAAAGAGTTCCGTTGTAAGCATAAGCACAATCCTCCTCATGAGATTTCCGCAAAGGATTTCTATGTAAACGCAAGCTAATACTCTTGCGACGAAGGCGAACCGCCTACCGAATAGGGTAGCACTGACAATATCTTATCAAACATGTGAATAAAAATCAATCCTTTGTGTGATTCTATTTATAATATGAGATAACTGTAGCTTGCGACGAAAATGAAGTAATAATTGACGTTGCTGTTAAAAATCGTTAATATAGTAGTATAAAAATCGAGTAAAGCGAAAGAACACGTGAGGAGGAAAATATGTTACCAGCAGTAGTAAAAAATAAAATTGAGCAAATATGGCTTGATGTCATTGCGGGAGGAGTATCACAGCCGACCGAAGTCATTGAGCAGTTAACATACCTTATGTTTGCAAAACAACTTGATGAGCGCGAGGCAGATATTGAAACTGCCGAATTGCTTTCAGGGGAACCACAGAAACATATTTTTGGAGATTCTAAAGAAGAACAAGCATTGCGATGGAGAAATTTTAAAGGAATGGAAGCCAGAGAACTCCACAAGCATTTTGTTGAACATGTCTTTATTTTTTTAATCAATTTAAATCAGGATGAAAATTCTGCATTTTCAAGATATTTGAAACATGCAACATTTAAAATCAATGAACCACTGGCATTACAAAAAGTTATTATTGGACTGGACGACCTTTTTGAAAATGACATTAAAGGTTTAGATATGCAGGGAGATTTATACGAGCATATGCTTGGTAAATTAAATTCTGCTGGGCGGCTTGGTGCATTTCGAACACCAAAACATATTCGTGATATGATGGTAAATCTTATGCAGCCAACACCGGATATGAAAATTTGTGACCCGGCGTGTGGTACGGCAGGTTTTTTGATTTCTTCGGCAGAATACATACGAACTATGGAAATAAAATGACCGAGGAGCAATGGAAAAAATACGCAACGGAAACATTTACGGGATTTGATACGGATGAAACTATGTGTCGTTTGTCCTGCATGAATCTGATGCTTCATTCGGTTACGAATCCACAGTTGAATAAGCAGGATAGTGTGTCAAAAGATTACATGGTGAAAGATACCTACGATTTAGTCCTTGCCAACCCACCTTTTAAGGGAACATTAAACAAGGAAAATATTAGTGAATCACTGTCTGCAATTACTAGTACAACGAAGACTGAATTGTTGTTTGTTGCACTGTTTATTCGTCTGCTTCGGGTAGGTGGCAGATGTGCCTGCATTGTGCCAGATGGTGTTTTGTTTGGTTCTTCAAAGGCTCATAAAAATCTACGTAAAGAATTGGTGGAAAATCAATACTTGGAAGGTGTTATTTCCATGCCATCCGGTGTATTTAAGCCGTATGCAGGGGTGTCTACCGCCATTTTGATTTTTACGAAAACAAATGCCGGGGGTACCGAAAAAGTTTGGTTTTACGATATGAAAGCAGATGGTCATTCATTGGATGATAAGCGTCAGCCAATTGAGGAAAATGACATTCCGGATATTATTGAGAGATTCCATCATAAAGATAACGAGGAAACTCGCGAAAGAACGGAGCAGAGCTTCTTGGTGGACAAGCAGGAAATTGCTGACAATGATTATGATTTATCGATTAATAAATATAAGAAAATTGAGTATATCCCAGTGGAATATCCGCCTACAGAGGAGATTCTTGCTGAGATTGAACAGTTGAATGAGCAGATTGCAAAGGAAACGAAAGAATTGCGTGAAATGCTCGCAAAATAAGAAAGAAAGGACCTCACAAATTGAGGTTTGCAGGGACAAGAGATGGCGTATTTGAAGTTAAAAGATGTCTGTCAAATCAATATGGGACAATCACCAGATTCTAGTAGTTATAATGCAGATGGTGATGGTATTCCTTTTTTTCAGGGGAATGCAGATTTTGGTGAAAGATATCCTCTTACGCAAAAATGGTGTAATAATCCAATAAAGATAGCTAAAGTAAATGACATATTAATATCTGTTAGAGCACCTATTGGGGCAGTTAATTATGCTAAAGAAAATTGTTGCATTGGTCGAGGTTTAGCTGCTATAACGCCTGATACGGGTAAGGTATCGTCCGAATTTATTTATTGGTTTCTTAAAGGGAAAAATGAAGAATTGAATAGTAAAGGAACGGGAAGTACATTTAAGGCAATAGGTAGAAAGGTGCTTGAGGAGGTTGAAATTCCTGATATTGATTTTGATACACAGCGTCGATATGCTGCAACCTTAGAAAAAATATATTTGTTAATTCAGGTGAGGAAAAAGGAGTTAGAACAGTTTGATGATCTTATCAAAGCCCGATTTGTCGAATTGTTTGGGGATATGGAAACAAATTTTATGAACTGGGATACATATAATTTTGGCGAGTGCTTTGAGATTGCTTCAAGTAAGAGAATTCTTAAATCAGAATGGAAAACAGAGGGGATTCCTTTTTTAAGGGTTCGAGATATGGTTCAACTGGCTACAACTAAACAAATGAATAATGAGTTTTTTGTATCAGAACAGCTTTATTCCACGCTTAGAGATTCAGATGGGGTGCCCAAAGAGGGAGACATTCTTGTTTCTGCAACAAGCACATTGGGAAAATGTTATATTGTTGGAGTTGGGGAAAGATACTATTTTAAGGATGCAGATATTTTGAGGTTTAGATGTAAAAATGAAATGAATCCAATATACTTTGTTGAGTTGATGAAAACATCTTATATAAAGAGACAAATAGCGAAAACATTAGGAGTGACTACGGTTGCACATTTTACTATTAAAGCAGCAAAAGCAATTAATATGCGAACACCACCCATCGAACTCCAAAACCAGTTTGCAGCCTTCGTTGCAGAAGTCGACAAATCAAAAGTTGCAGTGCAAAAGGCATTGGATGAAACGCAAACATTGTTTGATTCATTAATGCAGGAATACTTTGGATGAGTATAAGAAAATAAAATAGTTAAATTCTGGAATTATGCAAGTGTGTTAATATTATTTGTAATATTAGCACATTTGTTTTGTTATATACTTGACCTTCATGCTTATATTGCACATAATATAAGAACGAAAATATGGAATCTAAAATATAAATTGTAAGTGCAGGGGATGGATGTGGGTACCAAAATAAGGAGGTACCAATATGGAAGAGAAAGTAGTTACAATTTTAAATGAGATGTCGGAGTATCTATCCATTCCGCAGATGAAAAAATTACAAGAAGTAATGGTCAACACATTTGCGGAAAATCAAGTGGACACTAAGAAAATTGATAACCAAGAATTTTTGCAGATGTTTTTAGATGCAAAAAAGATTGAGGGGTGTTCGGAGCGGACAATTCAATACTATCGTGTGACAGTGGAACATATGTTGTCCTGTATTGAAACAAAAGTGCGTAAAATAACAACAGAAGAAATAAGAGCGTATCTGGCAGATTATCAGCGGTTAAATGGTTGCTCAAATGTAACAATTGATAATATTCGTAGAAATATATCTAGCTTTTTTTCATGGTTGGAGGAAGAGGATTATGTCTTAAAAAGTCCGATGCGAAGGATTCACAAAATTAAAACAAAAAGAGTTGTAAAAAATGTAATTACAGACGAGGGGATTGAAAAACTAAGAGATAATTGTGAGGAAATCCGTGATTTGGCAATTATTGATTTACTGTATTCAACAGGGATTCGAGTGGGTGAGCTTGTTAATTTAAATATTGATGACATTGATTTGGAAGGGCGGGAATGTGTTGTGTACGGAAAAGGTGACAAAGAGCGAAAAGTTTATTTTGATGCAAAGGCGAAAGTTCATTTGAAGGAATACATAGAGAGGCGAACCGACCAAAATGAGGCATTATTTGTGACGCTTGATGCGCCGCATGACAGACTGAAAATAAGTGGTGTAGAAATCCGACTTCGCAAACTCGGACGCCGGCTTGATTTGGAAAGAATCCACCCACATAAATTTAGGCGAACTATGGCAACGAGAGCAATTGACAAAGGAATGCCAATTGAACAGGTGCAGAAAATTTTGGGACATTCGCAAATTGATACAACGATGCAATATGCAATGGTAAATCAAAGCAATGTTAAGACATCACATCAGAAATATATGGGCTAAATGAGAAATGAGTCAGTGTGCCTGATGCATTTAATAAGCAGTGACCGTACAAATATCTGTCTATTTGGCGGTCACGTTTGTTTTTAGATTAATAATGAGAAGTTTCTTTAGCTGCAAGAGACAAATTGAGGTTTGCAGTGCTACGAGTGGTTATTAAAAAAGTTAAAAAACAGAATACATGTTTGACATAAAAGCGGTTAGATGCTAATATAATCATAGAGGTGCTACCGATAGATGGTTAGCCCAATATCAATTTGGTTTTATAAAAATAACCGCCAAAGTTTACTGGACTGGGCGGTTATTTTTGTGCTTTATCATTGCTTTTACAACCAACGGTATAACCAAGGGCAAAGCAAGTGATACATAAGCTGATGATGGCTATAAAAAGTTCCGTTGTAAGCATAATAAAATCCTCCTTTGGTAGATTTCTGTAAAAAGATTTCTATGTAATCAGAGGTCACAGTCCTCTGCAAAAGGACTAACCGCCTACCGTAAAGGTAGCACCAATTACATTATAACAAACATATGTTCTGCTTGCAATACAATTTGATAAAACGGTAAAGAATATTGTTCGTAGCCTGTAGAGGCATGAGGAAGATGAAGTCTTTTAATGAGGTATTTGAAGATAAAACTAAATATGGTACAAAAATCAAGACGAGTGAGTATTGTGAAATGGGTGCGCATTTGATTATTGATCAAGGTCAAGAACAAGTAGCTGGATATACAGATATAGAGGAGGGGGTATTTGAAGAAGTTCCCGTCATTATATTTGGAGATCACACACGAGTGATTAAATATGTTGATAAGCCTTTTTTCTTGGGAGCAGATGGAGTAAAGGTATTGCGTAGCAAATTTAAGAACGCAAATTATAAATATTTATATTATGCTTTAAAAAATGCACGGATTCCAAATACTGGTTATAATCGTCATTTTAAGTGGTTAAAGGAAGTACAAATTGAGTATCCAGATTATAGGAGACAAGAGAATGTTGTCAAAATATTGGATAAAGTATCTGATTTGATAGAAACTCGTCAGCACGAAATAAAGAGGTTAGACGACCTTATCAAAGCCCGATTTGTCGAGATGTTTGGGAATGAAAGCAAGAGAGTTGCAGTAAGCTCAGTGTGCGATGTTTCAGGTGGATATTCATTTAAGAGTGGTGATATTTCGTCTAATGGTGTTGTTAAGATTTTACAAATTGGAAATGTATATTTAGATGACCTTAACTGGGAAACAACCAACTACTTACCAGAAGGATTTGATTATGCATACTCGGGATTTCTACTTAATGAGGGAGATGTAGTCATTGCGTTAACTCGTCCTATAATTAAAGCATTAGGTAATGTAAAGGCATGTATTGTAAAAGAATCAGATATGCCTTGCCTTTTGAATCAAAGAGTCGGTCGTATAGTTCCTAAACAGAATGTTGATGTAAGTATGAAATTTGTTTATAGATGTTTCATGACTGATGATTTTACAAGATATGTTGAATCTTGTTGCATTGGTTGTTCACAGCCGAACATTAGCACAAAAGATATTGAGAACTATATGATTCCAGATATAAGTTATGCAGAACAAATGACGTTCGTAAAGTTTATTGATCAGGTCGACAAATCAAAATTGATGTTTCAAAAGTTACATCAAAAATTAAACATTTTACAGCAAAAAGCAGGAGATATTTAAGTACAAATCAAAATTTGTAGTCATATAATTTGATAGATGCAATACAAATTGTTTTTTTGTGCGAAAGTAAGCGGTTCTATATTCTCAAATACAATGAAAAACTGAGTTTGGAAGGATTGGGTTGTGACAAATGAATACAGATGTTTGACATAAACATAGTTTGATGTTAATATAGTGATAGAAAAAGTGCTACCGATAGACGGTTAGCCTGATATTATTTCGTCAAAAATAACTGCAAGTTCGTCAGACTGGGCGGTTATTTTTGTGTTTTATCATTGCTCTTAGAACCAACGGTATAACCAAGAGCAAAGCAAGTAATACATAAGCTGATTATGGCTA
>ENA-ORTT01003279-ORTT01003279.1-human-gut-metagenome-genome-assembly--contig:-NODE-3279-length-10584-cov-2.590844_pt1 | contig 10584 bp, 9 predicted proteins | sample MGYA00242074_ERZ509197 | MGnify/ENA primary metagenome ERZ509197 (study PRJEB26280, sample SAMEA2338789) | human gut metagenome | biome: human gut; feature: human-associated habitat; material: faeces...
CTGACTCTGTCATCCTGATTTATGGAACTGTTATGGCAGGAATTACTGTACTTTCCTGTATTATCAGCTTTCTTTCTGTCAAAACAGCCTCGTCTGTTTCCACGGATTTCGCAGCACAGCTTAGGACAAAGGTCTTTTCCTCTGTCCTGGAATTTTCCGCCGCAGAGATGGATCACTTCGGCACTGCCAGCCTGATTACCCGCAGTACCTCTGACATTGCCAATGTGCAGAATTTTTTGACAATGCTTCTTCGCATAGGTCTTATGGCTCCGATGATGGCCGCTGCCGGACTGGTATTTTCTGCATCTACAGGCGGAAAAGTCAGCTCTGTTCTTCTGACCGCCATCCCTGTTTTACTGGCTGTGCTGACCCTTCTCATTACCCTTGCATCCCGCTGTTCTGTCCGCCTGCGGAAAAAGCCGCTCTACAAATCCGTGCAGAGACAGCTGGACAAGGTGCTGTTAACCACCAGGGAAAACCTGCTGGGGGTCCGTGTCATCCGCGCCTTTAACAGGCAGGATGCAGAATGCAGACGCTTTGAAAAGGCCAATGAAAACTACGCGCTTACGGCCATAGCCTCCGGACACATTACCAGTCTTTTGATGCCTGCCATTAGTGTTATTTTCGGTGTAACAACTGCCGCTGTTCTTGGAATCGGCGCCCACTATGTAGAATCCGGAGCAATGGAAATTGGCTCTCTGGTAGCAAACAGTCAGTATATCAGCATGGTTCTTACTGCTGTTATGATGCTTTCGCTTGTAATTATGATGTTTCCTTCTACCTATGCCTGCGCCCGCCGGATTGCTGAGGTTCTGGACACGAAGCCCTCTATTAAAGATGGAAATTTTCCGCTGAAAAACCGTCCTCTGCGTTCCACCGTTGAATTTTCCCATGTGACTTTTTCCTATCCCGGAGCTGATGAACCAGTTTTAAAGGACGTAAGCTTTACTGCCCGCCCTGGCGAAGTTACTGCCATAATCGGAGGAACCGGGCGTGGAAAATCCACCATTTTAAAATTAATTTCAAGACTCTATGATCCCCTGTCCGGACAGGTTCTGATTGACGGAATCAATGCCAAAGAATACCGTATAGAGGATCTGCGTTCTCTGATTGGATATGTTCCTCAAAAAAACGTTCTGTTTTCCGGAGATATTGCTTCCAATATTTTGTTTGGAAATCCGGATGGAGGAGAAGCTGTGATGAAGGAAGCAGCACAGATCGCACAGGCGGAAGAGTTTATCGAAGCAAAATCAGAGAAATATCACAGTCATATAGCACAGGGCGGTTCGAATGTATCAGGAGGACAGAAGCAGAGGCTTTCCATTGCAAGAGCAATTGCAAAACGTCCAGAATTGTTTATTTTTGATGACAGCTTTTCGGCGCTTGACTATAAGACAGATGTTGCACTTAGAAAAGCGTTGAAGAAAAAGACTGCACAGAGCACGGTGCTGATCGTAGCACAGCGTATCAGCACAATCCTTCATGCAGAGCAGATTATTGTATTAGATGAAGGAAAGATCGCCGGAATCGGAACGCATAGAGAACTTTTGGATTCGTGTGAAGTGTATCGTCAGATTGCGGCTTCACAGCTTTCTGAGGAAGAGTTAGATTTGAACGGAAAGGGGGCAGAGGCAAATGCCTAGACATGGACATATGGGGCCGGGCGGCGCCAATGAGAAAGCAAAAGACTTTAAGGGAACGCTGAAAAAGCTTCTTCATTATATGAGTGTCTTTAAAGTACAGATGGCATTTATTGTGATTTTTGCAATCTGTGGAACCGTTTTTGATATTGTAGGACCGAAGATTTTAGGAAAGGCCACAACAGAGATTTATAATGGTCTGGTCAGTAAAGTGTCAGGCGGCAGTGGAATGGACTTTGGGAGAATTGGGCAGATTCTTCTGATGACATTGGGATTATATCTGATCAGCGCATTGTGTTCGTTTATCCAGGGCTATCTGATGACGGGAGTTTCCCAGAAAACAACATACCGTTTGCGTAAGGAGATTTCCGAGAAGATCAATCGGATGCCGATGAATTATTTTGATACAAAGCCGGTCGGAGAAGTACTCTCCAGAGTGACCAATGATATTGATACGCTGGGACAGAGTCTGAACCAGAGCGCGACACAGATGATCACGTCCGTGACAACATTGATCGGAGTACTGGCAATGATGCTTTCCATCAGCCCGTTGATGACATTGGCGACGCTGGTAATCCTGCCGGTCTCTATGATCCTGATTTCATTTGTGATGAAGCATTCACAGAAATATTTCCGCGGACAGCAGGAATATCTGGGAAATGTGAATGGGCAGGTGGAAGAAATCTACAGTGGACATAATATCATCAAAGCCTTCAATAAAGAGGAAGATGTGATTCGTGAGTTTGATACAACCAATGACAGGCTTTATGATTCCGCATGGCGTTCTCAGTTTTTTTCCGGGATGATGATGCCGATCATGCAGTTTATCGGAAATCTCGGATATGTGGTGGTTGCGATTCTGGGAGGATTTCTGGCGATCAGAAAGACAATTGAAGTAGGAGATATTCAGTCTTTTATTCAGTATGTGAAACGTTTTACACAGCCGATCCAGCAGATCGCACAGGTTGCGAACATGCTGCAGATGACGGCGGCGGCGTCCGAGAGAGTGTTTGAATTCCTGGAGGAAGAAGAGGAAGATCAGACTGTGGAGCATCCGGTATCGGTAGAAAATCTGGAAGGAAATGTAAGCTTTGATCATGTTCATTTTGGATACAATGCGGATAAGATCATTGTCAATGACTTCTCAGCAGAAGTAAAAGAGGGGCAGAAAATTGCAATTGTAGGGCCGACCGGAGCAGGAAAGACGACGATGATCAAGCTTCTGATGCGGTTCTACGATGTGAACAGCGGTGCCATCAAGATCGACGGACATGACGTCAGGGATTTCAACAGAAGTGAACTGCGTGAGATGTTCGGAATGGTGCTGCAGGATACCTGGCTGTTCAATGGAAGTATCCGGGACAATATCAAATACGGAAAACTGGATGCAACGGATGAAGAAGTGATCCAGGCAGCCAAGGCAGCTCATGTGCATCAGTTTGTGAAGACACTGCCGGGCGGATATGATATGGAACTGAATGAAGAAGCAAACAATGTGTCTCAGGGTCAGAAACAGCTGTTGACGATCGCGAGGGCAATTCTGGCAGATCCGAAGATCCTGATTCTGGATGAGGCGACAAGTTCTGTAGATACAAGGACAGAGGTATTGATCCAGAAGGCCATGGATAACCTGATGAAGGGACGTACCAGCTTTGTAATCGCTCATCGTCTGTCAACGATCCGGGATGCAGATATGATCCTTGTTATGAAAGACGGAGATATCGTAGAGCAGGGAAATCACGAAGAACTTCTGGCAAAAGGCGGATTCTATGCGGATCTGTATAACTCACAGTTTGAGAAAACAACGGAGGTGGCATAATATAAGAACCGGCAGGAGAGGAGACTTTCCTGTCGGTTTTGTGTTTCGTGAAAAAATATGTTATACTAAAAAATATGACAAAAAAGGGGGCAAAAGAGTATGCCGTTGACACATTTTGATGCGGAGGGAAAAGCCCGCATGGTAGACGTGACAGAGAAAAAAGAGACGGTAAGAGAAGCAACAGCAACCGGAAAGATCAAAGTCAGCCGGGACGTGTATGATGCGATTGAAGCCGGAACGGTCGGAAAAGGCGATGTGCTTTCTGTGGCGACCACAGCCGGGATCATGGGTGTGAAACGGACGGCGGATCTGATTCCGATGTGTCATATCCTGCCGATCACGAACTGTAAGATCCGTTTTGAAAAGGATCCTAAAAATCTGGAGATCACCTGCTTTTGTACGGTAAAAGTGACCGGAAAGACCGGAGTGGAGATGGAGGCGCTGACAGGTGTCAGTGTGGTGCTTCTGACGATTTATGATATGTGTAAGGCTCTGGATAAATTTATGGAAATACAGGATATTTATCTTTGTAAAAAGACCGGAGGAAAGAGTGGAGAGATCGTAAATCCGAGAATGGAAGACAGAGGAGAAGAGGGAAGATGAAGGCAGCAGTTGTGACATTGAGCGACAGGGGATTCCGAAACGAACGGGAAGATAAAAGCGGAGAGCTGGTACAGATGATGTTGAAAGAAGCCGGATATGAAGTGGCGGAATACAGGTTACTTCCGGATGAGCAGGCGCAGATTGAGACGGTATTAAAAGAGTTGAGTGATGAGAAAGAGATGGATCTGATCCTCACGACAGGAGGAACCGGGTTTTCGCAAAGAGACTGTACACCGGAAGCAACGCTGAATGTAGCTACCAGAAATGCGCCGGGGATTGCAGAAGCAATGCGGTATGCGTCACTGGCTATTACCCCCAGAGCGATGTTGAGCCGCGGGGCATCGGTGATTCGAAATCAGACACTGATCATTAACCTTCCGGGCAGTCCGAAAGCGGTGAAAGAAAATCTGGAGTATATTTTGCCTACACTGTCACATGGACTGGAAATTTTAAAAGGAGTGACAGGAGAATGCGGGATCAGTTTGAAAGAAACATAAATTATATGAGAGTATCCGTCACGGACTTGTGCAATCTGCGCTGTGTGTATTGCATGCCGAAAGAGGGAATCAGACAGATTTCTCACGATGAGATACTTACGTTTGATGAGATCGCAAGGGTGTGCCGGATCGGGGCAGAACTTGGGATTTCCAGGATCAAGCTGACAGGCGGCGAACCGCTGGTGCGAAAGGGGATTGAAGACCTTGCAGAGATGATCTGCCGGATTCCGGGAATCGAGCAGGTGACGCTGACGACAAACGGAATCCTGTTAAAAGACAAATTGCCTGCACTCAAAAAGGCTGGAATTTCTGCGGTTAACATCAGTCTCGATACGATGGACAGAGCGCAGTATCAGGAATTGACAGGAAAGGACTGTTTGTTGCAGGTAACGGAAGGCATTCGGGCGGCACTGGAGCAGGGGATGCGTGTGAAAATAAACTGCGTGGCGCTGAATGAATGTAATGAGTCTCAGTGGGGAAAGCTTGCAGCATTGGCAAAAGAGTATCCGCTGGATGTGCGTTTTATTGAAATGATGCCGATTGGTCTTGGAAAAGCTTATCAGGGAAGTATGCAGGAAGTGATACAGAAGAACCTGGAGAATATATATGGTGCAGCAAAGCCGGATTCAGGGGCAGTGCGTGGAAATGGTCCGGCAGTATACTGGGAGTTTCCTGGGTTTCAGGGAAAGATTGGATTTATCAGTGCGATCTCCCATAAGTTCTGCAAAGACTGCAATCGGATTCGGATGACGGCTGAAGGTTTTGTGAAGCCCTGTCTGCAGTTCGCACAGGGAGTGGATATGAGATCCCTTTTAAGAGGGCAGACGGATGATGAAGAACTGAAGCAGGTATTCGAGCAGTTGATTTATGAAAAGCCGCGCTGCCATCAGTTTGAAACAGAAAAAGCGGACGAAAGTCTCGAACAGCGCGAGATGTCAAAAATCGGAGGATAGGTTGAAATGGGAATTGTAAGAGCAGTGTGTACGAGCCCGGCAAAGGGAACGCAGAAGACGAACGTGAAAAGTGCGGAATTTATAGAAGATTTTGGAATCAAAGAGGATGCCCATGCGGGAAAGTGGCATCGTCAGATCAGTCTTCTTTCCTATGAAAAGATCGAGGCGTTTCGGGCAAGAGGAGCAGAGGTTGCAGATGGTGCATTTGGAGAAAATCTGGTGGTAGAGGGATTTGACTTTAAAAATCTTCCGGTGGGAACCAGGTTTCAGTGCAATGAAGTTATTTTAGAGATGACACAGATTGGAAAGGAATGTCATCACGGATGTGAGATTTTTCAGAAGATGGGAGACTGTATCATGCCAAGGGAAGGTGTATTTGCAAGGGTCATCCACGGCGGACGGATTTCCTGCGGGGATGAGATGTACATGTTGGGTCAAGGTGAGCAGTAACCATTTCGATATGAAGTGAGAGAAGATTTTCTTGCAGAAATAAAGGAAACGTAATATAGTGTAAAAAGCAAAAGTAAACGGAGGAACAAACATGAAATGGAATAAATTTCGTCTGACAACAACAACAGAGGCGGAGGATATTGTCAGCAGTATGCTTATGGATCTGGGAATCCAGGGGGTCGAGATTGAAGATAAAGTTCCGCTGACACAGTCGGATAAAGAGCAGATGTTCGTTGATATCCTGCCGGAGACAGAGGCAGATGACGGTGTGGCATACCTGAGTTTTTATCTGGAGGAGGATGAAGATAAAGAGAAGGTACTTGCTGATGTGCGTGCAGAATTACAGGATATGGCATCCTATTTGAACGTGGGTGCGTGTACGATCGAAGAGTCTCAGACAGAGGATGTGGACTGGGTAAATAACTGGAAGCAGTATTTTCATCAGTTCTATGTGGATGACATTCTGATCATCCCATCCTGGGAGGAAGTAAAGCCGGAAGACAGTGATAAAATGGTGATCCATATCGATCCGGGGACTGCATTCGGAACAGGAATGCATGAGACAACCCAGCTTTGTATCCGGCAGATCCGCAAATATACAACGCCGGAGACAACAATCCTTGATGTGGGATGCGGAAGCGGTATTCTGGGAATGCTGGCTTTGAAATTCGGCGCAAAATATTCCGTTGGAACAGATCTGGATCCATGTGCGATCGAGGCAACTTATGAGAACATGGAAGTCAACGGAATCAGTAAAGAGATGTACGAAGTGATGATCGGAAATATCATTGATGACAAAGACGTGCAGGACAAAGTCGGTTATGGAAAATATGACATTGTCGTTGCAAATATTCTGGCAGATGTTTTGGTCGCACTGACACCGGTGATCGTGGATCAGCTCAAAGACGGTGGAATCTACATCACCAGCGGAATTATTGATGACAAAGAAGAGACAGTGGTAGAGGCAGTTAAAGCAGCAGGTCTGGAAGTCCTGGAAGTGACGTATCAGGGCGAGTGGGTTTCTGTGACGGCGAGAAAGAACGGATAAGGAAGGATTAAGATCCATGCAGAATTTTTTTGTATATGACTCTCAGGTGCAGGGGGAAAACATTTATATAGAGGGAACCGATGTAAACCACATCGTACATGTTCTTCGTATGAAGGTTGGAGAGGAAGTCAGTGTACACGATGATGTGAACCGGAAATACCTGTGCCGGATCGAGAAACTGCTGGAAGAAAGAGTGGTGCTTTCTATTGTGGAGCAGCAGGAATCGGACACGGAACTTTCCTGCCCGATCTATCTGTTCCAGGGTCTTCCAAAGGGAGATAAGATGGAATGGATCATTCAGAAGTGTGTAGAGCTTGGCGTACATGCAATCGTGCCGGTCGCGACGAAGCGGGCGGTTGTAAAGCTGGACGAGAAGAAGGCGCAGAAAAAAGTGAACAGATGGAATGCCATCGCAGAGAGTGCGGCGAAGCAGTCCGGAAGAGGGATCGTTCCGGAAGTACTTCCGGTGATGAAATGGAAGGAGGCGCTGGAATACGCGCGTCAGCTGGATGTTAAGATGATCCCTTATGAGAAGGCAGCAGGGATAAACGCGACAAAGCAGCTGATCGGTTCTGTTTCTTTTGGACAGTCAGTCGGGATTTTTATCGGTCCGGAAGGCGGCTTTGAAGAGGCAGAAGTGGAAGCTGCAAAAGCGATGGGAGCAGTCCCGGTGACTCTGGGAAAAAGGATCTTACGAACAGAGACGGCCGGAATGACGATCCTGTCAATTCTGATGTATCATCTGGAAAGAGAGTAACATAGTTTAATATTGAGAAGAAGTGAAAAGGAAGGTATCATGGAAGTATATTTGGACAATTCGGCGACTACCAGATGTTACACAGAGGTGGGAGAACTGGTATATAAAGTGATGTGTCAGGACTATGGAAATCCGTCTTCCATGCACCGTAAAGGTGTGGATGCGGAGCATTATATCAAGGATGCAAAAGAAATTCTGGCAAAAATTCTGAAGGTCAATGCAAAAGAAATTTATTTTACGTCCGGCGGTACAGAAAGTGACAATCTGGCGATCATTGGAACAGCAAAAGCAAACAAAAGAAGAGGAAATCATCTGATCACATCATCTATTGAGCATCCGGCGATTTTGAATACGATGCGTTATCTGGAAGAGGAAGAAGGCTTTCGTGTGACCTATCTTCCGGTGGACAGCATGGGACGCATCAAGCTGGAAGCTCTGAAAGAGGCGTTGTGTGACGAGACAATTCTGGTTTCCGTCATGTATGTGAATAACGAAGTAGGAGCAGTGCAGCCGATCGATGAAGCTGTCCGGATCGTGAAGGAATATAATCCGGATATTCTGTTCCATTCGGATGCCGTGCAGGGATTCGGAAAGTATAAGATTTATCCGAAGCGTCAGAAGATTGATCTGCTGACAGGAAGCGGACATAAGATCCACGGACCGAAAGGAACTGGATTTTTATATGTCAGTGAGAAAGTTAAGATCAAACCAATCGTGTTTGGCGGAGAACAGCAGAAAAATGTCCGTTCCGGTACAGAGAACGTTCCGGGGATTGCAGGACTCGGGTTAGCGGCAAAGATGATCTACCATGATCTGGATATGAAGACTGCACTGATGCGGGAACTCAAAGAGTATTTTATTGAAGGAATCGCGAAGATTGAAAGTACAACCGTTCACGGGATGACCGATGAAAACAGTGCACCGCATATCATCAGTGTGGGATTTGCAGGGATTCGAAGTGAAGTGCTTCTGCATACGCTGGAAGAGAAAGGAATTTACGTATCCTCAGGTTCTGCATGTGCGTCCAACCATCCGGCAATCAGCGGGGTGTTAAAGGGCATCGGAGCCGGAAAAGAGTATCTGGATGCGACGATCCGTTTCAGCATGTCTGAATTTACAACCAGAGAAGAAATTGACTATACATTGGAAACGCTATATAATTGTGTACCGATGCTGAGAAGATATACAAGACATTGATGCTTGATAAAGAGTCCAAAAGAAAAGGATAAATAAAGGAGAATATCATGAGATTTCATTCATTTTTGATTAAATACGGAGAAATCGGGATCAAAGGAAAGAACCGGTATCTGTTTGAAGACGCTCTGGTGCGTCAGATCCGTTTTGCATTGAAGGATGTGGACGGAGAATTTAATGTACACAAAGCACAGGGGAGAGTGTATGTGGACTGTGAAGGCGAATACGATTACGAAGAGACTGTGGAAAGTTTGAAACGAGTGTTTGGTATCGTAGGAATCTGCCCAGTTGTGCGTCTGCAGGACAATGGATTTGAACAGCTGAAAAAAGATGTGGAAAAATATATCGGAGAAGTGTACCCTGAGAAAAACCAGACATTTAAGATTGAAGCAAGAAGAAGCAGAAAGTCTTATCCGTTGAATTCTATGGAATTGAACTGTGAGTTGGGCGGTGTGATCCTGGATGCGTACCCGGAGATGAAAGTAGACGTACACAATCCGCAGATTCGTCTGAATGTGGAAGTACGGGAAGAGATTTATCTGTACTCAGAGATTATTCCGGGGCCGGGCGGAATGCCGGTAGGAACTAACGGAAGTGCCATGCTCCTGCTCTCCGGTGGTATCGACAGCCCGGTTGCCGGATATATGATCGCAAAACGTGGTGTCGCTCTGGAAGCAACGTATTTCCATGCACCACCGTATACGAGTGAACGTGCAAAAGAAAAAGTGGTGGATCTGGCAAGACTGGTTTCCAGGTATTCCGGCCCGATCAAGCTCAACGTAGTCAACTTTACAGACATTCAGCTGTATATCTATGAGAAGTGTCCGCATGAAGAACTGACGATTATTATGCGAAGATACATGATGAAGATCGCAGAGCATTTTGCAAAACAGGATGGCTGCCTGGGACTGATCACCGGAGAAAGTATCGGACAGGTTGCGAGCCAGACGATGCAGAGCCTTATGGCAACCAATGCGGCATGTACGCTTCCGGTCTACCGTCCGCTGATTGGATTTGATAAAAAAGAAATCGTGGATATTTCTGAAAAGATTGATACGTACGAGACATCGATCCAGCCGTATGAAGACTGCTGTACGATTTTTGTTGCCAAGCATCCGGTGACAAAACCGAATCTGGAGCGTATTGAGAAATCCGAGAGAAATCTGGATGAGAAGATTGATGAGCTGATGCAGACAGCAATCGATACGGTTGAAACGATCATGGTAAAATAGGACAATAAAAAGGCTGCCTCATAAAGAGACAGCCTAAAAATAAATGATTCCATTATTTGATGATGTAAGAATCCAGTGCAGCTAAGATGTCATCCAGATTAGAATCAGCGTGGATATTCAGATCGATCGGTTTAGAAAGATCCAAACTGAAAATTCCCATAATTGACTTCGCATCAATTACATAACGACCTGATACTAAATCAAAATCAGAATCAAATTTTGTTATGTCATTTACGAAAGCTTTTACTTTATCAATTGAATTTAAGCTGATTGTAACTGTTTTCATAATAAATACCTCTCTTAAATATATTTTTATACGTCAATATTAACACGAGGCTGATAATAGGGCAATGATAAAAGTATACAAAATTTAATCAAAAAAATTGTTTGG
>ENA-ORTT01003298-ORTT01003298.1-human-gut-metagenome-genome-assembly--contig:-NODE-3298-length-10517-cov-2.329669_pt1 | contig 10517 bp, 8 predicted proteins | sample MGYA00242074_ERZ509197 | MGnify/ENA primary metagenome ERZ509197 (study PRJEB26280, sample SAMEA2338789) | human gut metagenome | biome: human gut; feature: human-associated habitat; material: faeces...
CATGTTGGTGCTGATAACAAAGTTCCAGTCCTCCACCGTGAGCTCCAGGAAGGGCTTGGTGATATTCCCTCCGGCGTTGTTGATCCACACGTCGATACGGCCAAACTGCTGAAAGACCTTCTCGCCCAGGGCGCTGATATCTTCCGGCTTGGATACGTCCACGACTTGGGTGTGGACCTGAAAGCCCTCGACCTCGAACCGCCCGGCGGCTTCCGCCAGCTTTTTCTCACTGCGTGAGGCGATGGTCACCTCGCAGCCCTCCCGGGCAAACTCCATGGCGGTTTCCTCCCCGATACCGCTGGAGCCGCCGGTAACAACGACGACTTTTCCGTTCAGATTGAGCTCCATAACAATATAGACTCCTTTCTGCAAATGTTCAAATCCATTTTTTCTAAATCCACTAAACAGCAGGCAGAATACCCAGTTGGAGCAGTACAGCACAGGCACAGGTTGTGACGATGGGAATGACCAGACAGACCATGGCATAAGAGGGGTAAGACTGGCGGTGATTCAGGCGGCACACCTGAAGGTTATTGACAAAGCCGCTGACGTGGGGCATGGAGTCCAGTCCGCCGGAGGACATGGCGCCAATGCGGTGAATGACATTGGGAGACAAGCCGAGCCCCAGGAAGTAATCCTGCATGTTTTCCAGAGCGATGGAAAGGCCGCCGGAGGAGGAACCGGTGAGGCCGGCCGCCACGTTCACGGCAATAATCAGCTTGAAAATGGCCGGGCCCGGGATACTGGTCAGAGAGCCCAGGATCAGTTGATAGCCGGAGACCGCAGCCACCACGCCTCCAAAGCCCACTACAGCACATGTGGTACCGATGGTGGAAATGGAATTCACCGCGCCGGCTGCCAGAGTGGCCTTGAGGTTATCCAGGCGGCGCAGGATCAGGCCGAACAGGATCAGACATACCAGAATGCCGCAGGAGAGCGCGATAACCGCATGCAGCTTGCCGACATTGAGCATCAGAAGCAGGACAACCGGAGGAATCAGGGCCAGCAGCAGAGGTATGCCGACCTGGCTTTCTCCTGCGGCGGCTTTCTTTTCATCCTCATCCCGGTAGGCGGCCTTGACTGCTTCGCCGGAGGGGCGGAAGCCCTCACCCCGGGCGCGGGCGCGCTTGAGTATAAAGGCTGCCCAGAGAACACACAGTAAAATCTGGATAGCAGCGCCGGTCAGGCCGATGGCGGCCCCCGCCATTGGCGTAGTGCCCAGATACTGCGTGGGAATAATGTTCTGAAGCGCTGCCGTACCGGGGAGCATGGTCATGGTAAAGGTAGCTGAACCGATGCCGTGGAAGGTAAGGTAGTGCCGCCAGGGGATGTCCAGCTCCTCAAAGAGCTTGCGGCCGATGGAGATCAGGGCGAAGATGACGACAAACAGGCTGACGCCGCCATAGGTCAGAACCGCTACAATGGCGGTGATCATCAGACCGCCGACCAACTGCTTGGTTCGCTGGCTGTGAACGTGGTTGACCACGCGCAGCATGGAGTAGGCGATGGTGTCGGCCGCTCCGGAATCGCCCATGAGCTTTCCAAAGACGGCACTAAGCAGAAAGATCATAAAATTATTTTTTGCAAAGTCAGCGAACTTGGTCATATAGGAGTCTGTAATCAGCGGCAGAATGTCGGTGCCGGCAAAAACGGCCACAACCAGTGCGGCGATAACAGAAACGATAATGACATTATAGCCTTTGAATGCCAGGAAAACCAAGATGACCATGCCCAACAGGATACCGATCAGGCTGATAACGCTGGGGGACATACAATCACTCCTTCCGTGGTAATGCGCTCCTTCATTCTCTTTGCTTTTGCTTCTCCGCAGGCCTCACATGACGGTGGTCTGCCCATAAAGATCGCCCAGGGTATAGCCCTCCGAACGTACCGCGCCGACGATCCGCTTGACTGGCAGACTGCCCAGAGCCTGTGCCACATGGTACTGGGTGGGCATATCCTCCCAGGTGGGTATATGCCAGCGCACCTGACCGCCCATATAGGTCAGCTGATCCGCCGGATACTTCTTTACGTCGTCAGGCAGCTTGGCTGCTTTCGGATTCAGGCAGACATATTCCGCATCCGCCTGAGTGAAGCCGCCGCCGGTACGCGGGATGTACTTATAGTGCATGATGCCCTGACTATCCGGGTTATTCAGCACCCGTTTCAGCTCCTCCAGATTCTCCGGCTGGCGGTTGGCATCAAACTCCAGCTCCAGAAAGCGGAATCCCCAGGAGGTCAGCTCCGTCTTTGATACCCCCCCGTACGTATGGATGTCGTCGATGGAGGCAAATATCTTGCTGTAACCGAGCTGCTCCCGGCCGGTAATAATGGGGTCGGCATGGTTTTCCCACATAACCAGAAGCAGGTTGCCTTCCACCACCCCCTTTTCTCCATGGAAACGGGTGGGCACAGAGACGCCGGTAAGGTTGTATCCGTGTCCAGCCAGCCAAGCCACGTCCCGCAGCATGTTCATATTGATGATGACGTAGGGGGCAGCCAGCTCGAACCGCTGGGGCAGGACAGCGGACAGGGCCTCCGGATCACTTTCGTAGACAATAGTATGCTTGGTCAGTCGCGTAGCCTGGTCATAGATAAAGCGCTTCCCTTCTTTGTTCTGTCGGGGAGTTACGCAGGGCCCGAAATGAACCGGCATTTGGTACATCAGGCTGTCGTTGCGGACGTAGGACATAGGTTTTCCTCCTTTTTGTCTCTTTCTTATTGCAACTCCGGCAGGACAAACAGAGCCAGGTTGCCGAATTCCGCTCTACGGCGGCCCTCCTCTATATCAGTAATTATCTTCACTACCAGGTCGTTGAACGGGGTGGGAACACCGTACTTGCGGCCCATGGCGCTGACATAGCCGTTAATCATCTGGATCTCCGTCTTTTTGCCCCGCTCCAGATCCTGCAGCATGCTGGCCTTGGCGGTGCGCAGGGGATAGTAGTTGCGGTAGATGTAGCCCTTGGAGCGCTCCAGCTCCTCCGCCGTCTGAAAGTCGGCGATCTCTGCGGTATTCAGTCCGTTGGTATCCGTTAGCTGGAAGCCCGCGGCCCGCGCTGCATGGACCACCTCAGCCGCAAGATAGGAGGTGCAGGCCAGCGCCTTTTCACTGGAGATTACCGACTCAAAGGTACAGCCCAAGGCCGAGGACAGGCCACTCATGCAGCAGTTGAGCATCAGCTTGAGCCACCGGGCCCCCATCAGGTTGTCGGTAATCTCCACCTTGCCGTTGTCCATATGGCCCAAAACCTTGGCCACCGCTCGGATGCGGTCGGTAATACGTCCGTCGATCTCCCCGATCTCAAACAGAACCGTGCGGGCGGAGAGGGCGTTGGTCAGCTCGGAGATACCGGGCTCCACAAACGTGGCCCCCCAACGGCAGGCTCCGCCTACTGTGCGGTTCCGGCCGACGAACTCGGCCACAGCTAATTCCGGCACTCCGTTCTGCAAGGTACATACCGTACTGTTCTCTCCCAAATGGGGCAACAGCGCCCGAAGGCTCGCCTCATTGTTGGTCTGCTTGACCATCAGAAACACCAGGTCATAGACCCCTTCCATCTGCTCCGGCAGCAGTGCACGGACCGGGACAGTCAGCTCTGCACAGCCAACAACGCCGGCCCCTTTTTCGTTGAGTGCATCCACCTGGGCCGGATAGGAGTCGATTAGATCCACCGGGAACCCGTTTCTGGTAAGAAAGGCACCCAAGACGGTTCCCATTGCTCCAGCGCCCATAATTGCCGCTTTCATCAATTGCAGTCCTCCTTCTCCTTGCTAAAATCGTGTGACAGGACATGGGTCGTGTCTGACCACCTTAGGAAGCAAACCGGATGCCAGCCCGTATCCCCCTGTTTTCCCCCCTGTTTCGGCCACTTCTCGAGGCAAATTCACGACTTCCCGCCGGAATTGCACATTCAGGGCATGACAATGCAATTTTTGTGCAAATGCTCACTCAGGAATCCTTGTATTTCAATGTGCAGTTCCAATTGCGCCTGTGCAACTCACTACAATTGTGGTTGATTTTTTGCCCTCCATTTGATAGTTTTAAAGGGGAAACGCATAGGAGCAGAACGCATAAGGAGGGCTGGAAGCTATGGCAAGCAATCTGCCCGGGCTGGAAAACATCCTGGATAATCTGGATGTTGGAATTATCATCTTTGATAACAAAGGGACATACCTGTTTGTCAATAAGACGCTCCTGCAATACACAGGGCGAACCCGTCAGGACTACTTAAATCACACGGTATATGACTTCATCGCAAGCGGACTCTACAAGGAGAGCGTCGTAGACAAGGTCTACCACGAGAAGCGGGCTGTCACGCAGATTCATGTTACAGTTTCTGCCGACGGGAAACAGGTGGGCCGTCTGGTAACCGTGTCCCCTATTTTCAACGCGCAGGGTGAAATTGTATACGCCATCTCCTGCCAGATCCAGGTTGATGCCATGAACCAGAAATACAGCCACGCCAAGGCCATCAACGCCATTGCTACAGGAATACGCGGCAATTGGGACGACCGCAGAGAGGTGATTGCCAAAAGTCCCGCCATGGTGGGCGTTCTGAGGCAGGCCGCACGTGCGGCGCAGAGCGACGCTTCCGTGCTCCTTCTGGGAGAATCCGGAACCGGGAAGGAGATCGTGGCCCAGTATATCCACCAGCACAGCCCCTACAGAAAAAAGCAGATGGTGGCTATCAACTGCACCTCTCTCCCCGAATCCCTATTGGAGGCGGAGCTCTTCGGCTATGAGAAGGGTGCGTTCACCGGGGCTGCCTCCGGCGGAAAGATCGGCCTGATTGAAGCCGCCGCCAACAACACCCTCCTTCTTGATGAGGTAAACTCCATGCCGCTGTCTCTCCAGGCCAAGCTGCTGCGGGTTCTGGAAACCAAAGCGGTTATTCCGGTAGGCTCAGTCAAACCGCGGGCCGTGAATTTCCGGCTGATCTGCGCCTCTAATGTGGCTCTCGCTCAGTGTGTCAAGGAGGGAACGTTCCGCATGAATCTGTATTACCGTCTTAACGTCATTCCCATCACCATTCCGCCTCTCCGAGAGCGCCGGGAGGACATTACTCCCCTGGCCGACTACTTTTTAGACCACTTCTGTCAGAAATACGGTCTTCAAAAGGAATTTTCAAGCCGCGTCTATCAAATCCTGAATCACTACAAATGGCCGGGAAACATCCGCGAACTGCGCAACCTTGTAGAGCACATGGTGGTTATGAGCGAGTCATCCGTGGTCAAAATCAACCAGATTCCCACAGGCATGCTTCAGCTGGAGCCTCCCTCCCCGGAATCCGGCCCGGAATGCCTCAATGAGGAGTATCTCCGCATTCAAATGGCACTCCGTCTGCACGGCGGACACCGCGAAAAAACCGCCCAATACCTTGGTATCTCCCGCCGGACATTGCAGTACAAGCTCAAAAAATATGGCCTGCTGTAAAATTGCACCCGCTCAGAATTTCTGAGCGGGTGCAATTTGGCATATATTTTGCATACAGACAACAACAGATACCACATCTGTTTTGCAGACAAACCAAGCTTGAAAGGATTTGAGAAACACCATGGTAGAACTTCTAATCCGCCCCACGCTTCACCGCTTTGAGACCTGTCTGGACTTTGTAAAGGAATTTCATCCGGGAGAACGGGATCTGGTTCTGACTAATAAATACATCTACGAGCCCTACCTCGGCCAGATGGGACTTCCGGTTCACACCATCTATCAGGAGGAATACGGCGCCGGAGAACCCACCGATGTGATGGTAGACGCCATTCTGGCCGACGCGGCCAGAATGGGCTGTACCCGTGTCATTGCCATTGGCGGCGGCACAGTGCTCGACATCGCCAAGATCCTGGCAGTCTCCAGCGGCGAGGGGGTAGACACCCTGTTTGACAGGGCCCCCGCCCTGGATAAGCGGCGGGAGCTGGTGCTCATCCCCACCACCTGCGGCACGGGCAGCGAGGGAACCAACCTCTCCATCATCGCCCGCACCCGTCTGGGCACCAAGCTGGGTCTGGTGAGCCCGGCCATGTATGCCGACCACGCGGTGCTCATTCCCCAACTGCTGGAGGGGCTGCCCTTCGGCGTGTTTGCCGCCAGCTCCATTGACGCCCTGGTGCATGCGGTGGAATCCTCCCTGTCCCCCAGGGCTACCCCCTACACCAAGCTGTTCGGATACAAAGCCATCGAAATGATTCTCCATGGCTACCAGCGCCTCGTGTCCGAGGGCCGTGAGGCCCTGCATATCCTGCTGGATGATTTCCTGGTGGCATCCAACTTCGCCGGCATTGCCTTCGGCACCGCCGGCTGCGCGGCGGTACACGCAATGAGCTATCCGCTGGGTGGAAAATACCATGTGGCCCACGGCGAGAGCAACTACGCCATGTTCACCGGTGTGCTGAAAAACTATCTGGAGCTCCGCCAGGATGGAGAAATTGCCGTGATGAATGAATTTCTCGCCCGCCTTCTGGGCTGCGGCACCCAAGCCGTATATGACCGCCTGGAAGATCTGCTCAACCAGCTTCTTCCAAAGCGGTCCCTCCACGAGTATGGCGTCACCAGGCAGGACCTCCGGGACTTCACCCATAGCGTCATCACTGGCCAAGGCCGCCTGATGGACAACAGCTTCGTCCCCCTGGACGAGACTCGTGTGCTCAAAATCTATACCGAGCTGTTTTGAGCAGCGGACACCGACGGGCAACCGCGCCATATACGCTCCGGGTGTCCCTGCGCTTAGAACTTCAGTCTCCAGCCCAGTCCCATACAAACCGAAAGACCTCCGCCGGTGGCTTCTGTTATGCTCCCAAACCGGAACGCACCGTGCTGGTAAAGGAGTAAAGCGGACGGCCCAGCATCTTTTCCAGATTGCGGCCGAGAGCGTAGAGCTTCTCCTGATCCACGCCGGTATGGATACCCATGCCATTGACCATAGTGATAAAGTCTTCGGTGGATACCAAGCCGGTGCGGCAGGTGTCAAAGTAGTAATCCCCCGCGCCCTTAACCGGCACACCATCCAAAAAGTTTGCCACCTGACCGCCGATGCCGCCCACGGTGCAGTCAAAGGTGCGGATACCAGCCAGCATGGCTGCGTAGTACCCGGCGATGCCCATGCCGCGAATATCATGGATATGGAAGGAGTGCCGTGCGGGGTCTGGGTGCTTTTCCAAAATGACTTGGAAGTAGTCTGCAATGTCCCTGGGTGTAGCGATACCGTCGGAATCGGAGTGCTCTACCTCGTCAAAGCCGATATCAAACATACGATCCACAAATTCGTAGGCCCGTTCGATGGATACCTTCCCCTGGATCGGGCAGCCGAACACAGTGCCGATGTTGCCAGCCACCCTCTTGATGCCCATATCGTGGAGGGCCTTCACGTTCTTCTCTGCCTCGTCAAAGAGCTGCTGGTGGGTACGGCGCATGTTCTTCATGGCGTATGCTTCGCTGGTGGCAATCTGGCCTGTGAGCACCCGGTCGATCTTGGCCCCCCGATCCAGCAGGCCGCCCACCCGCTCGATGGCCTTGGGGGTGAGGGCCAGAACGGTATACTCCACGTCCACGTCCTTGGGAAGCTTGAGCAGCAGCTCGTCTACGTCCTTAAACTGCGGCACATAGGCCACATGGCTGATGGAGCCCACCTCCAGGCGCTTAAAGCCGGCCTTGATCAGCCTGTCAGCCAGATAGAGTTTGGCCTCCAGGGGCACATAGTGTTCCTCATTCTGAAGCCCGTCCCGCATGGTGATGTCGATAACGTCAATCTGTTCAGGCAATTTTAGTTCCATGATATAACTCCTTATGAGATGGGATAGAGCACGGTCCCCAGGGCAATGGAGAGAAACATGCCGGCCAGGGTAAAGACAACCGTGGGGAAGAAAATGTACTTGTAGCTCTCCTTGTGACTTTGGCCGCAGATAGTCAGCAGGGTGATTACCGCGCCGTTATGGGGCAGACTGTCCAGGCCAACGGAGGCGGCGGAGCCCACCCGGTGCAGGATCTCCGGGGCCAGGCCCAGGGAGATGTATTTGTCCGCCATGGCGGAAAGGGCGATACCCAAACCGCCGGAGCCGGAGCCGCAGGCGCCGGCCAGAATGGTGGTCATCAGGCCGAAGGCCAGCAGGGGCGGGATATTTCCCAGGCTGGTGGCGAAGTCCAGCAGCTTTTGAAATCCCTGGGAGGCCTGCACAACCGAGCCGAAGCCCACCACCACCGCAGTGTTGATGATGGCGATGGCCGAATTTTCGGCAGAGTAAGAGAACATGTCCAGCACACCGTGGACATTCCGAAAGAACAGCACCACGCACAGAAGGATGCCGCCCAGCATGGCCACGACCACATGCTGCTTGAACACGTTGAGCAGGATCAGGATGAGCACAATGGGCAGGATGGCGATGATCGGGCTGGGCAGCCGCACCATGGATGCCGCCTTAACCAGGCTCTGGGTAGTGGCCTCGTCCTCCACAAAGCAGTCCCCCCGGGCCCGGGCCCGACTTGCCTCCCACAGGAAGTAAACACACACCATGAGCATGACAGCAATTCCGGTGATCACGCCCACCAGAGGGGCCGCCATGGTGTTGGTCCCCAGATAGGTGGTGGGGATCACATTGACCAGATTGGGCGTGCCGGGAAAGTTTGCGCAGGCAAAGGTAAAGCAACCGCCGGCAATCGCGCCGGGCAGCAGATAGCGGGGCAGGTTGGCCTTCTTGAACAGGGAGAGGGCAATGGGATACAGGCTGAACACCACCACCAGAGTGGTGACACCGCCATAGACCAGCACTGCGCCGGAGAAAATGACGCCCAGGATGGCAAACTTCTCCCCCAACAGCTCAGCCAAGAATTTGGCAATGGAGGCAGCCGCCCCTGTCTCCTCCATGACCTTTCCGAACAGGACGCTGAAAAAGAAGAGCAGGAAGTTGTCCCTCACAAATTGGGCGGCCCCTGTCATATAGGTATCGGTCACTGCGGTCACTACCGGCTGACCAGATAGGAGGGCCATGACTGCGGCGGCGGCAATGCCCACCACCACGATGTTGATCTTACGGAAGGTGAGAACGATCAGCAGCGCCAGGGACACCAGAATGGCTAACATACGCGTGCCTCCCTCCGGTTACTTCTGATACTGTTTGACCAGCTCCTGGGCGTACTCCAGCCGGACATTTTTTTCAGATACCATCTGCTTTACAATTTTCTCCAGCAGCTCTCCGGTGGCGCCGGCGGTGGCGGCCAGGTTGCGGGCGTGGAGGGACATGTGGCCCCGCTGAATGCCCTCGGTGGCCAAAGCCCGCATGGCGGCCATGTTCTGAGCCAGGCCCACGGCAGCAATGATCTGGGCCAGCTCCCCGGCGGTCTTGACGCCCAGCATCTTCACTGCCACCTTGGCGGCGGGGTGAATTTTGGTGGCGCCGCCCACGAGGCCCACGGCCATCGGCATCTCAATGGAGCCCACCAGATCGCCGTCGGCGTTCTTCTCCCAGGTTGCGAAGGGGGAGTACTGTCCGCTGCGGGCGGCGTAGGCGTGGGCACCGGACTCGATAGCGCGGGTGTCGTTGCCGGTGGCAATGACCACGGGGATGATGCCGTTCATGATGCCCTTGTTGTTGGTGGCCGCCCGGTAGGGATCTGCGGCGGCAAAGGCATAGGCGGCGATCATTTTATCGACAACCTCTTCCCCGCCAATGGCGTCCTTCTTGAAGACGGCGCGGGCGCGGGCGATTCGGTGGTCTGCCAGGTTGGAGAGGATACGCAGCTCGGCGCGGCCGCCGGTGAGCTCCTCCAGGAAGGGTGCCACGGCCTCGGCCATAGTGTTCACCGCGTTGGCGCCCATGGCATCCCCGGTGTCCACCAGCAGGTGAACCACCACCATTGGGCCCACCAGGGAGTCCAGCACCCGGACCTCCACGTCCTTCACGCCGCCGCCCAGCTTCACCAGCATGGGGTCCCTGGCGTTGCAGATCTCGGCGATCTTCTCCTTGTTCTCCAGGATCTTCCCCTTGGCGTAGAAGGGGGCAGGCACGTCCAGCAGTTGGATCTGGGAAATCATGACACTGCCGGTATAGTCGGTAGTGAAGCCGCCGCCAGGCCGGGCCATCTTGGCTGCATTGGAGCAGGCCGCCACCACGGATGGCTCCTCCGTAACCATGGGGATGACGTAATCCTTGCCGTTGATTACGAAATTGATTCCCACGCCCATGGGGAGCGTAAAGCGGCCAATTACATTCTCAATCATGTGGTCGGCCTTGTCCATGTCCAGGGAATCAGCCTCCTTCAGGATGGCCTGCTCCTCCGGCGTCAGTGTACAGAACTCGGCCACCTCCTTCATGCGCTCCTCAACAGAGAGTTTGAAAAATCTGGAATAGCTGCTGCTCTTCATGGATGCTTTTGCCCCTTTCTTTTAAATAAAATGTGTGAAGGCTTGTGTTTGTTTGGACACTCACAAAAAAGCAACTTGCGTGCCAACTCCTGACCAACTGCCACTTTCCCTTGGGCCCCTAGGAAAACAGGCGGGGTAGTCCTGCGTATGATACGCAGG
>ENA-ORTT01003312-ORTT01003312.1-human-gut-metagenome-genome-assembly--contig:-NODE-3312-length-10468-cov-5.365121_pt1 | contig 10468 bp, 8 predicted proteins | sample MGYA00242074_ERZ509197 | MGnify/ENA primary metagenome ERZ509197 (study PRJEB26280, sample SAMEA2338789) | human gut metagenome | biome: human gut; feature: human-associated habitat; material: faeces...
TCCAATGTCTTTAAGACCTTGTTCGGATTGGTTTCATTGCTTTTCTCCAGTTGTTTCAAGGCATACGGAACAGCAAAGAAATATTTTGCCCTTGTTTGGATGGTGGAAGTCCCTGGAAAAAAGCTGTTGGAAAAACCATCTCTAACAGCAGCAATGCCCAGCTCATCTAAAGTCCCGCTTTCAGAAAGCAGGTCTAAAACGCTCAACACTTTGCTTCGTTCTGATTTTGAAAAGTCAATCCAACCTAATTCCATTTTCTTATCTCCTAAATCTATGAATTATTTTGCATACTTCTTGAAATTCTCTGCCTGTTCAAGAACTTCCTTGTAAACATCATCAATGGTTACTGGCGGATAGCCGAACTCATCAAGCAGCAATATCAAATCCACTTGCAAGTTTGCCTTAATATCATCACGGGCAGACCAATCGGTATAGCGTGACTTATCATCAACAATCAGCTTTATCCTTTTGGAAAGTTCAATCATTTTATCGTCCGGATATTCAAACTCATACTTCTTAGCAACTGTTTTCAAAATATCATAGAAAGCCTTTTCTTCATAATCTACGCCCATATTCTTGAATGAGTTCTTTTCTGTTTTCAGTTCAGACAACAACTGTGCAAGTTGCTCTGCAACATCATCAAGGACTTCGTTGGCATACGCTTCATCACGACGTCGGTTATTATACTCATCAACAACTTTCTTGAGTCTGTCTGCAAATTCCACACCCATAATTTTATTAACTTTCTTAAACTCGTCAATCGCCTGAGAAAGAAGTCTTTGAAGTATCTTGATTTTCGTATTCGGCAACTGAATAGCATTTATCTTATCCATATACTCATCGCTGAAAATATCCACCGATATATGCTTTCCGGTTTCAAATAATTCCTCAATGCCATCAGACTGAATTGCACCCTCAAGCATTTTGCGGACACGAGCGTTCATCTGCTCAATATCCGGTGCATCGCCTTTTGTCAACTTGAAAAGGATAGAACGGACAGCACAATAAAAATGGATATAATCTTTATCTTCATCAGAGAATTTCTCACTTGAACTACAAAGGTTAAATGCCTGTTTCATTCTCTTGACTGCTGCCATAAATCTTCTTTCCAGTTCTTCAGACAACTGCACATACTCAACCGCACGGTTCAGGCAGGCAAGCTGTTCGGTAGGCGAACCATTGAAGAAATCACTGCTGTTAAAGTTATGGAACATCTGACCAAGAACTTCTAACTGGTCTTTTACAATCGTGATAGACTGCTCCACACCTTCAAATTCTTCGCTCTCAAAATTTGTATATTTCTTGAGGGCAGTGTTCATGTTTTTTTTGATACCTATGTAGTCAACAATCAAGCCTTTATCCTTGCCCTCGCATACACGATTTACACGGGAAATCGTCTGAATAAGGGTATGCTGCTGAATAGGCTTATCAATGTAAATCGTATCAAGCTCCGGCACATCAAAACCAGTCAGCCACATATCTACAACAATGGCAATCTTAAAGTTTGACTTCGGATTTTTGAACTGACGGTCAAATTCTTTCCTATCCTCTTTTGTGCCAAGCATATCAAAGAGGTCTTTTTCATCATCTTTATTACGAGTCATAACCAACTTAATTTTTTCCATTGGCTTCAACTCTTTTTTATCTTTTTCACTCAGAACAACCCCGTCATCACAAATCTTCTTTTCTGCCCATTCCGGTCTGAGTTCCTTTACTATTTTATAGAAATCGTATGCTATATTTCGGTTGGAACATACAAACATTGCTTTGCCTGCTACAGTTGCACCTTCTGCCACACGGGTTTCATAATGTTTGATAAAGTCCTCCGCAACAGCACGAAGTCTGTCAGGGTCGCCAATAATAACCTCCATTTTGGCAACTGCCTTCTGGCTTTCTTCTACTTGATGTTCATTTGCTCCCTCAAGCTCACACTGTGCATAATATTCTTCAATCTGTCTTACCTTGTCCTGATTAAGCATAACCTTAGCTGCACGACCATCGTAAACAAGATTAACTGTAATACCGTCCTTAACAGCTTCCGTCATTGTATATGCGTCTACAACACCACCAAAGACTTCGATTGTTCCATCAACCGGAGTTCCGGTAAATCCAACATAAGTTGCATTTGGTAAAGAGTCGTGCAGATACTTGGCAAAGCCATAGGTTTTCTGAACACCTGACTCTGTAATCTTAACCTTTTGGTCGAGATTGATTTGGCTTCTGTGTGCTTCATCAGAAATACAAATAACGTTCGTTCTGTCTGTAAGAAGCTGCAAATCCTCTGTAAATTTCTGAATGGTAGTCAGATAAACACCGCCACTCTCTCGTCCCTGAAGCTCCTCACGAAGTTTCTCACGGGACTCAATACTTACAACAGTTTCATCTCCGATATATTTCTTTGAACCTACAAACTGTTTGGAAAGCTGGTCATCAAGGTCTGTTCTGTCCGTAATAATAAGAATAGTCGGAGAAGAAAAGTATTTGCTTTTCATCAGCATACGGGTAAGGAAAAGCATTGTATAACTCTTGCCGCAGCCTGTCGCTCCGAAGTATGTACCACCTTTACCATCTCCTTCAGGGCGAAGATGAGCCTTGATATTCTCATACAATTTATTTGCCGCAAAGAACTGTGGATAACGGCACACTATCTTCAAATCCTTATCTGAGTTATCCGGAAAATAAATAAAATCTTTGATAACTTCAAGTAAACGGTCTTTTCGGAAAAGTCCTTTTACCATTGTCACAAGGGAATTGATACCGTCCAGTTCTTTATCGTCTGAGTTTATCTTTCTCCACGCATAGAAGAAATCATACGGGCTGAAGAAAGAACCATATTTATTATTTGCTCCGTCACTGATAACAACAAACGCATTATATTTAAAAATCTCCGGAATATCTCTACGGTAACGAATTGTAAGCTGCTTATATGCGTCCATTATGGTCGTATTCTCTTGTACCGCACTCTTAAATTCAAGAACAACAACAGGAATACCATTTACGAACACAATGCCATCCGGAATACGCAACTGATTATTTACGCCTTCAATTTCAAACTGATTAACCACTTTGAAAATATTGTTTTCGGGAGTGTCGAAATCAATAAGTTCAATATAGAGGTCTTTCTGCGTTCTATCCTCACGATTAAGAATAAATCCATCGCAGAGCAACTTAAATACAGCTTTGTTTGCTTCATAAATCGTACCGGAAATATTACGCAGCATTAGAATGACACTATCCACCTCACTCGGTGTAATACCGTCTTTCGCATACCGATTATAGAGGTATTGCTTCAGGTCGTCCGTAAGCAGAACCTCTGTCCTTTCTCTGTGTATCTGGTCGCCACTGACATAGGTGTACCCCTCGTCTTTGAACAACTCCATTATTGACATTTCCAATGCGTGTTCATTAAAATTTGCCATTGCGTTCACTCCTTTTATACGCTCTGTGTTTTATAAAATATCAGCAAAATATCTGTTCTTCTCTTTAGTAAATACAACTTGTGACGGGAATAAATTTTCTCCCATATTCGCCATTCCAATAGCCGTATATGTCCAATCACTCAATTCTTCCGGCAAGCGATAGCAAATCGGATTGCCATCATTTGAAATTGTAATCAACGGAATACCCAATTTATCCATTCCAACAGATAAAACCATTTCCGTTTGACTGCCTTCAGCAATTTCAAGAACAGGTTGCTTCGTAATATCAAAATAAACTTTCGCTCCACGACGGTTTAGGAAATACTCCTCATCATTTTTATCAATAAAGTCTATCGGTAATTTGCTTCGCCTGCGGTTAAAATAATCAGATAACTGCTGACAAACATATCCATTAAAATATTCGCCCTGCATTTCAAGTTTCTCATTGATAATCTGTTCTTTGTTCTCAAAATGAGTCATATAGCCAAGTAGTCCTATAAAGCATACCAAGTCATCGGAATAAATTCCTGCATACGACTTATACCAAACATTATCCCATTCGCAAATTATCTTATATAACCTTTTATATAAGTCCAGTTGAGTTTCATTAAGCTGAAACCATTTTGCATTTAACAGTTTTTTCTCTACTCCCTCTGCAATGGAATGATAGTGCAATTCATCACACAAGGCTTTTAACAGCTTTGAAATGATACCCGCCATCATATCCGCCATACGCAAGCCGCAATTATCTTTTGAATTTCCCTCTGTTACATTAGACAGCCCTATTTCACACGCAGCCTGCATTGTTCTACTGGCTTCGTTCTTCTCTCCCTCTTTATCTAAAACTAAGGCATAATTCTTAATCTGTTCTTCCTGCAAGTATTTCGCAAAACCACTAAACGGCATACGATAATCCCATTGAAATTCCGGAATAGCTGAATTATTGTCTAAAATATGCAGTATATTTTCAAAGGCTTCATTCTCCTGCTCTTTCAGACTCATATTTGAACGGTTACATTCAATTCGTTCTCTAAAAAATCTTTTCAATTCCTCTACAAATTCTTTTGAATTATCATCATAAATACTTTGGATAACATTCTGTGGACGATACGCAACAAGAGCCTTTGTTATAGAATACTTAACTGCATCTGCATCTATAATGAAATTATTCTGATAACCTATAAAAAGTTGCAAGACTAAATATTCTATCTTACTTGCAACAGAAAAATACAACTTGGTACTTTCATCAAAAATGGATAAGAAGTCCATTATAAACTGTGTGTTGGTTTTATCAAGCGAAGCAAATCCACATTCAAACTTCTTTTGCTTCAAAGTTGTACTTTTTAATTCGCCATTTCCATCTTTACGGTCAGCATATTTATTTTCAAAATCTTCATATTTTTTGAAAACTTCTTTTTCCTTTTCTTTCGCCCAACCAACTACAACCGTAACAAAATTATCGTAATAATTTGGAGCAGTTACGGTATTATAGTTGATTTTTCTACTGTGTTCTGACTCATCGTAATAAAATTTATATGTATCCATAACTGTTCCATCTCCTTTCGGTTAAATGATAATTTAGAAGCACAAGCCTTTGCCATTTACAAAGAAACTATTTCGAATCGTGAAAAATGTGCAATGCTTTCGGATATTGCGGAAATCACGATGGGAACATCTCCTGAAGGAGAGAGTTTTAATGCCGATGGTATCGGAACCGTGTTCTATCAGGGGCGTACAGACTTTGGATTTCGTTTTCCAACCATTCGATTGTATACAACTGAACCGAAACGGTTTGCAAATAAGGGAGATATTCTAATGTCTGTTAGAGCGCCCGTCGGTGATATTAACATAGCAAAAGAGCATTGTGCCATTGGTCGAGGTTTAGCCGCCCTAAAGCCCAAGAACAAATGCTATTCATATCTATACTACACAATGATGGAACTTAATTTTGAACTCAAAAAGTTCAATGACGAAGGTACGGTGTTCGGTTCTATTACAAAAGACGATTTGTTTGCATTAAATGTCGTTGCTTTAAGCCCAAATGAGTCTATTTCTTTTGAAAAGAAAGTTTCTATCATCGATGATGCTATCTTGCAAAACGAAACCGAGATACAACATCTACTTGAAATGAGTTCAATACTGTTAAGTAAAATCACAGACTAAGCCGCTAAATTATCATTTATCTTCTTCTTTAACTCAATTCTGTCTGTAATTGTCTTGTATGCTTGAACTTTTTTTCTCTGTTCTTCTAAACTAGGAAGCTTTATTTCAGTTTCACATAGTTCATTCCAACCATATCCGCCTCGAATTGCTGCATCACTTCTAAAATCGGCATATCTATCAAATTCACTTCTTCTAAACCACATCATCAAATATTCGGGAAGGATTATATTTTCATCAATAACCTCAAAAACAGCATACGCAGGTGAAACAAGAATTTCTTCCATTTCTGAGTTAAAAGCAATAGGCATTTTGTGAACTCGTATAGCAGACATAAAATCGCACGCAAATTGTTTATAAGCTACAATTTTATATTTTGAAAGATCTGTACCAACAATATTTGAAGTTGATGCTCTAAACTCTTTTGTCATGCTTAGACCTTTTAAATTGTTGCAATGCAAGTCTTTGTTTTTCACATCTATGTTTCGTATCAATTCGCCTAATTTATAATTTAATTTCATAGCCTAACCCCTTGAATACCGAAAGTAAATCTGCCTTTGATTTTTCTTCGGCTATCAGCAATTCTTTTAATTCTGACTGCAAAGTTTTCATCTTTGTATCAAAATCAATATTTTCATCCCTGTTTACAAATTCAATATATCGGCTCGGAACAAGGGTAAAGCCTTTTTCCTCAACTTCTTCAAATGATGCAGAATAGCAGAACTCAGGAACATTCTGATATGTTTCTTCGTATCCTTCTTGCTGCCATGCGTGATAGACAGATGTTACCTTTGTTCTGTCCTCGTCGGTAAGCTCAATATATTTCTTTTCATAAGGACTGCCCATTTGTCTTAAATCCATAAAAAGGATTTCTTTTTCACGATTGCGGTAGTGTTTTAAAACTCCGTTCTGTTCAACAGTTTGGGCTTTTTTATTCTTATTCAGAATCCAAAGAGTAACGCTGATGTCGGTTGTATAGAAAAGGTTTCTCGGAAGAATGATGATAGCTTCCACGAGATTGTTTTCAATGAGCTGCTTTCTTATTTTAAGCTCTGTTCCGTCATCAGACAAGGCCCCGTTGGCAAGAAGGAAACCTGCCACACCGTTTTGAGAGAGTTTGGAAACAATATTCAGTATCCAACCATAGTTTGCGTTGCTTGTTGGCGGAACTTCATATCCGTTCCAACGAGGGTCGTCTACAAGCTCATTTTCGGCTCTCCACTGCTTCTGATTGAAAGGTGGGTTTGCCATAATGAAATCTGCTTTAAGGTCTTTGTGCTGGTCGTTGGTAAATGTATTGGCTGCCATCTCTCCAAGATTTGCAGAAATACCACGGATAGCCAAATTCATTTTTGCCAGTTTGAAAGTGGTATTTGTGTATTCCTGACCGTAAATAGACACTTTCTTTTTATTACCGCTATGTGCTTCTACGAACTTGATGGACTGCACAAACATACCGCCCGAACCGCAACAAGGGTCATAAAGTATTCCATCGTAAGGCTCAAGCATTTCGGCAATCAGGTTTACAATACACTTTGGTGTGTAGAACTCTCCTTTACCTTTTCCTTCTGCAAGAGCGAACTTACTAAGAAAATACTCATATACACGACCTATAATGTCGTTCTCTTTATCATCAGTGTTGATACGATTGATTTCATCAAGCAAAGAAGCCAACTTTGCCGTATCAATATGTAAGCGGGAATAATAGTTATCCGGCAAAGCACCTTTCAGTGCCGGGTTGTTCTTCTCAATCGTATAAAGTGCTGTATCTATCTTTAGGGCAATATCGTCCTGCTTTGCATTTTCAATAATGTACTTCCAACGGCTTTCTTCAGGAAGATAGAATACATTTTCCTGAGTATAAAACGGCTTCATATCCGCATACTTTTCGCCGTGTGTAGCAATAATCTTATTACGGCATTCCTCAAACTTGTCACTGGCAAATTTAAGGAAGAATAAACTCAGAACAACGTGCTTATACTCCGCAGGCTCAACAGAACCTCTCAGTTTATCAGCACTTTTCCAAAGTGCTTCTTCCATTGATATTTCTTTCTTTGGTTTAGCAGCTCTTGCCATCTATAATTACCTCCGTGTTTTAATCTTCGTCTAAAATAACTTCGCATATATCTCCGATGTCACAATGAAATACCTGACATATTTTCAGCAGCACTTCAAGAGATATCGGCTTATTCTTATTTATCTTTGTTGCAGCGTATGATATAATTTCTGCTGCACGCATTAAATCTTGTCTTTTCAGTTGATTATCAATCATCAGTTTTTTGCAATTTGTTGTAGATTATCTTCATCTGTACATCTTCTTTGCATTACGATTATCAATGGTTACAATTAGTCACTTCATATTATACAACAAACGCTCTGTTTTTTCAAGATTATACAGATTATTTACAGTTATATAACTGCCAATTACAGATAGACTTGATTTTATAGGGATAATATGATAATATTTAGATTATAATTATAGTTTGATGTAAATAGTTTTGTTATGCAATAAATATTGGGAAAGAGGCGATTTCTTTGTTGTTATGGCCATCGGAAGATATGGATTTTTGGAAAATCGAAAGTGATGAAGACATAGTAACTGTGAAATGGAGTCATAACTATTTTGAAGATTATAAGATTTTATCTTATCAATTTTTTGAATGTGGAAATCGAACATTTGATGAGGTTATAGAAGATGTAAATGATAATATAAAATCTGATATGTGGTTCTTGCCAGGTATCTTTTTAATTCGTCAAAGTATTGAACTAGGATTAAAAGCTCTTTTATGTAGAATATATAACAAGAATAAGGATATTCAGAATACATTTGAAGAATGTTGTCACGATGTATCAAAGCTATTTCAAAAATATATTGTTATAGGTGAAGAAAATTATTTAACAAATAAGGAAAGAGAATGGTTGATTAATTATTTGCTTTCACTAGAAGATGTTGATAGTAAATCTGATATGTTTCGATTCCCTTTTGAAGATGAATTCCTTTCAAAATATCAAGGCAAATTTTTAGATAATGTAGATGTTGCAAATAATTTGTTGCAGGCATTTGCTTTGGTTAAAAAGTGTCTTAAAAAAGGCATTCCTGATGATGAAAATAAGTTTAATGAAACTTTAGAACCTGAATTTTTTATTTTTGCACCACACGGATTTGGAAACTGCTGGCTGAGACAACAACTGTCAGATGAAGGTTTTCATGTAAAAGTTAATGGATATATAAGCGTTATTGATTTTATATACAACAATCAACAGATTTCAAAAGAAACAAAATTTTATCCGCTTATGTTTATGTTTAGAAACACAATAGAGTTGTGTTTGAAAAGGTTATTTTATAGCACAGTGGATAACGGCGTACCATTAAAAGTGTTTTACTCTAAAAGAAAGAGTCATTTAATAAAAAGGGACTTATGGAAAAATGTGAAACCAGTTATTTTAAGATATGCAAATAGTTCTGGTAATGACACTGAGATTGTGGATATTGTAGAACGATTAATTAATGAGATTAATGCTTTGGATAAGAATGGAGATAATTTTCGCTATCCAACATCATATAGTTTAGAATATCGCTTTGATGACAAAATACTGGATTTAAATAATGTTTATAAATATTTTAAGGCATTAATCAATTTTTTAGATGGGTGCGATTCTATGCTTGATGCAATTGCCGAATATCAAAGTGAAATGCAGGCTGAGTATTATTAATAGACTATAATAAATTAGATAAAAAATTGACCTTGCATTTTGTGGTCTGTGGTAGAGGTGGTAGACCCGATAACATTGGGTGCAAAGCTTGTTGATGTACGTGACAGAAAATCTTGTTGCTGTGATGATGATTTCGATTTGGCATCTGTGCCTGCGTCGGTTTGCAGAGTGTTTGACGATCAGTTCGTAACAGGCAATGAGGCAAAACGTGTGTTCGTATCTTTAGGTATTTTCTCCATAATTAAAATCGAACGCCACGTTCAACTTCTTATTCCGTCATATGACTTCTGTATCCCTCAAAAAGAATGTGTAGGGGCAACAGCCCCCACCCCAAATAGACCATCTTTTTTTGTCGTAAAATCTTTATTTCCTTTATAGTATCACATAACAAATTTAAAATCAATATTTATTGATGTAAAATTGATATTCTTCATAAAAACATATTTCGCTGCACCAACGATACCTATAGTATCCATCATTCATAAATATATTGTAATCAGCACCAAACCGTTCTATTGAATGTATCAACCATATTACAATACTCAACTATATGCTCTTTGTACATTTCTCCGCTCATATAATAATACCTTATCATTCTTGATATTTCGATACAAATATCGTGTACTTCTAATATTCCAATTTTCACGGACTGACCTTACAGTCACAATATCTATTGGTTTATAGAATGCTGTTTCAAAGTCATTATACATTGCTCCGGCTGCCTAAGGAATCCATTTATATGAATCTTTGCTTGCTTGAATATATAAATCAATATCGCTTTCCGCTGTGGCTTCTCTTCGTGCATATGATCCAAATAACGATACTCTTATCAACCTATATTTTTCTGCGATAGGTTGAACTTTTTCGCAAATTTCATCAATAGTATATATCTTATCTGTCATCATAAACACCTCACTTTGCATAAGCTCTATTATCTATTATAATACACTATGCAAAAAAATGTCAATCTTGATTTTTTGCATATGCACTCATTCGTTTTGTACATTCAGTAAATGTATATTTCAACTGAAGCTTCTTCTTATTTCTATCGGAATAACAACATGTCCGAGTTCATCAGTTTTTCTTGCTACTCCTATCGCTTTCATTGCTTTTTACACTACCTCGTATAATAAAGTAGTAGTTTTTAGAGTTCCTCTCCAAGAACTATGATATAC
>ENA-ORTT01003323-ORTT01003323.1-human-gut-metagenome-genome-assembly--contig:-NODE-3323-length-10428-cov-2.422346_pt1 | contig 10428 bp, 7 predicted proteins | sample MGYA00242074_ERZ509197 | MGnify/ENA primary metagenome ERZ509197 (study PRJEB26280, sample SAMEA2338789) | human gut metagenome | biome: human gut; feature: human-associated habitat; material: faeces...
TTCTGAGAATTAGTTTCTTGCATTGTGGCGATTACTTCCTTGCATCGTTGCTATTCTTTTTGTTGGCACCGAAATTTGCTATTCGCGTTCTATATCTTGCATCCTGAAATTTGCTTGGGTATAAATTAGTATCTTTGTTATTCATTTTAACCACGACATTTCAGATGGATGGCAATTTTTATATATATACCGATCTCTCTGCCCTTCCTGTAGATGAACATGAAGCGTATTTGGCAGAAGGGTTTGGTGGAGTTTGCACAGGTGGAACGGCTGTAATAGAGGTTTTTTCAGTCAGCCGCCGGATATCTAAAAACGACCTGGTGACAGTTTTGCCGTTACAGTCAGTATTAATCCGTGAGGTAAGTCCCGATTTCTCTATGACTTTCTTCAAAATAGATAAAACGATGTTCTTGGATACCATGAGTAGCTTGGGGAAGATTACTCCTGATTTTTTCTTTTATATGCGGAAGAATTTCCAGGTTCGGTTGACTCGGGGTGAAGTTCAGAGATTTCTTGGTTTTTGTCGTGCAATTGATTTTCGGAACAGTTCTGACGATCCCGCTTTCCGGCGGGAAACCATATTACACTTGTTGCGTATCTTTTATTGGGATTTCTATGTTCATTTCCGCAAGACCGTAAGCCGGGAGGGAGTTTCCATCCCCTTGAACTCTAATAAGGAGAATATTGCTTTCCGGTTTGCAATGCTGGTCTATGAACACTATAAGCAACATAAAGAAATGGCGTTTTATGCGGACAAGCTGTGCATTACTCCTCAATATCTGACCCGAGTTATTCAGGAGGTAAATGGTCAGTCGGCCCGCGAGTTACTTGCAGATCATGTTGTACTGGAGGTGAAGGCACTGCTTCGAGACGCTAATCTTGATATAAAAGACATTGTGCGGCAAACGGGGTTTTCAAACCAATCGTCGCTAAGTCGCTTTTTTCGCCGGCATACGGGTATGTCTCCGACAGAATACCGGCGTACAATTCACATTATTCGCTAACTACAAAAACTGATAAATGGAACGACTGGAAACACAAACTTGCAATGGAGATAGTACATCTTTTGAAAAAGAGATGCTGGCATTGTTAGATGAGCAGATTTTCTTGACAGATAGCGTGTTCGCCCGTCTGCCGATGGGTGTGGAAATTTACGATGCGTCAGGTATACTCCGTTGCTTAAACGAACGGGCACGGCTTATGTATGGTGTTAAGCTCGATGCGGTAATCAACAAAGTCAATCTGTTTGAAAGTCCTTATGTGGACGAGGCGCTTTTAGCGAGAATTCAATCCGGAGACGACATTGTACTTGAATTTGAGTATGATTTCGACCGGATGAATAAAGAGTATTTCCATACTTCCAATAAAGATACCATTATCTACGAGGTCAAGATTGTTCCGATAATCAATAAGCAGGGGACTATCGTAGGTCATATATTGCTCACCAATGATGTGACTTCTACCAAAGAGGCGGAGTATCGGACTGAAGAAAGTAAGAAAAACCTGGAGATGGCGATGGAGGCTGCGAATATGTCCTCATGGGTATACGACGTGTACAAAATGGAGTTCGGGATCTTGCATGGAAACTCTGTTTTCAAAAGTGGTATGTCCTTGGAGCAATTGTTACCGATGCTTCATCCGCAGGACTGCGTTCCGTTAAGGGAACTATTTTCCCGGCTGATAAACAAAGAAGTCCTGCAGGGGCAGCTCACAGTACGTGTTTTCAATGAACAGGAAGGAGAATTCCGGCATTATGAGAGCCGTATGCGGCTTTCGACCGAGCATTTTGGTAAATTGCAGATTGTAGGTACCTTGCTGGATGTAACTGAAAAGCTCCGGATGGCAAAAAAGACACAGGATCTTTTAGTTAAGCGTGAACTGGCCATGAAGGTCAACGATATAGTTCACTGGGATTTTAATGTGCAGATGCAAACATTCGAAGCTTACAATGATCCGGTAAACGATTATGCTTCTGACAAGTTGGTATCTTTGGAAGAGTACTTGAATGTGATTCATCCCGAAGACAGGTCTTTGGTCAATGATGCGCTGCAATCTATGCTGTTGGGGCGGAATATGAATATAAATCTCACCTGCCGTATTCAGACCAGGTATGATGATACATGGCAATATTGCAATATTACGGGCGTTCCTTTCGAATTTGGAGAGAGCGGAGATGTTATCCGTTATACCGGCTTTAGACAGAATATTTCCAAACTCCATCAATTGAACGAGGAGCTTAAAGAACGGAACTACAAGATGGAGCTGACTTTCAAGACTGTGGGTATGTCCTATTGGGATTACGATGTGAAGACCCGGCAATATCGGTCATTCAATGATCCGGTGAATGATTTTAATCCCGAAAAAGCAATTATGCCTGAGGATTATTTGAAAGCTGCCCATCCTGAGGATACGGAACGTGTTCGTGAAAATATAGTCGGCATGTCTGCCGGGCAGTATAAGGAGTTCTCGCTTCAGTATCGTTCCCGTACCAAATGGGATCAGGATTGGCAGACACTGATTGTTACCGGGCTTCCGTCTGAGCGCGACAAGAAGGGGAACGTCATTCGCTATACCGGTATCGCTTTCAACAATACGAAGTGGGAAAAAATGGCTCAGGAACTGAAAGAGATGAAGGATAAGGCCGAGCTCTCCGACCGGTTGAAGTCGGCATTTCTGGCCAATATGAGTCATGAAATACGTACACCACTGAATGCCATTGTAGGGTTCTCCGAATTGCTGGTCGACAGTGACGACCCGGATGAAAAGAAGGAGTATTGGCATATCATCGAGTCCAACAATGACTTGTTGTTGCGACTTATCAATGACATTTTGGATCTTTCGAAGATTGAGTCGGGAATTATTGATCGGAAACGTGAACGGTTTAACCTGACACAACTGTGCAATGAACTCTATGTGATGATGCGGTCGAAGATTCCGAACGCTGACGTGGAGTTGGTCCAAGATAATCCTTGTCCGGAATGTTGGATTTTCCTCGACAGTAACCGGCTTAAGCAGGTATGGATGAACTTCCTGACTAATGCGGTAAAATATACCAGATCGGGATATATCAGAATGGGATACTCGGTTGAAAAAGACGGAATTCGGTTTTATGTGGAGGATACGGGGACGGGTATCCCTAAAGAACTACAGGATCGGGTTTTCGGTCGTTTCCAGAAGTTGAATGAATTTGTTCAAGGTACAGGACTTGGATTGGCAATCTCCCGGGCAATTGTTGAAGCTGCGGGTGGAGAGATCTGATTCACTTCTGAACAGGGGATTGGATCGACCTTTTGGGCATGGGTTCCGTGTGAGATTTTTCAGCATGGAGACGTCGGTTGTCCGGAAACAACTCTTCCAAACCGTCGTCCGGTGTTTAGCGAAGGCAGTGACAGGAAACTCAGAATTCTGGTGGCTGAAGATAACGACAGCAATTTCTTGTTAGTGCGGAATATTCTTAAAGATTACGACTTGTTACGGGTGACCAATGGGGTAGAGGCTGTTGAGGAGATTCGAAATGGGAAGTTTGATTTCGTACTTATGGATTTGAAAATGCCTGTTATGGACGGTTTGGTAGCTACTCGGAAGATTCGGGAGTTCAATAGTGACATCCCGATTGTAGCACTTACAGCCAATGCTTTCGATGCTGACCGCGCCAATGCTATGGATGCCGGATGTAATGCTTTCTTGCCTAAGCCGGTAAAACGGAAGCAACTGTTTGAACTCCTTTCAGGGGCCTGTCGGTAAGTTTGAGATAAATAGTAACTCGCTTGTTTAGTGTGCTTCGGTAGCAGCTCTTGGAATAACTTCTACCTTATTCTAACTCTGTTGCGCAGATATCGATTGTATTCAGTGCGTCCGAGATATCAGTCGGGGTTATCCCTTGACATTCAATTCTCAGTATCTTCTCCCAGTCTTCAAAGTCTACGTTCCATACGTGGATCTGCGGATATTGGGTGAATAACTTTTCTATTTTCTTTATTTCCCGCTTCTTTTCTATAGAAGTCCGGAAGATTAAAATATTGTCTGTCATTGCGATAACTTATTTAATACCACTTATGTTATTTAGTCTGTTTAGTCTTTCTGGAAGCACTTCGTTTGATGCAAAGATAAGCCGAATAATCTTTTCGTAAAAAGTTTGTAGACCAACCTACAGATTCCTTATGACGAAATTAAGAATATGAGTGACCAACTTCTTTTCCTGTATATTCATACTGCTTCATTGGGTTTGCAAAAATAGCGTTTGGATTTTGCATACGCTTGTAAAAAAACGACATTTTGCTATACGGTTCTGAAACGTTGTCTGTAATCTGATGGAGTAATTCAATCAGTGCTAATGTAGATTGTCTCTTAATCCATGATAGTGTTTTGGCATCGACCATATCCGTGAGGCTTTCGGGAATACCCGGAATGAATAGGGTCTCTATTTCATAATCCAGAGATTTTTATTATTGGAAAAACTGACTTCCTATCATGAAATGTGCTTAGTGAAAGAGGCGATGGCTTTTTGAAGAATAGACGTTTTTCTTCCAAATGTACTTTTATGCTTGCATAATTTATATATTTGCAGCATAAAAATCTTGTATTATGTTAAGAAAAGCACCTTTTTTCTCATATGTTGTAAGAATGGTAACATTCTTTGGGTTTCTTGGGCTATCTCTTTATATGAATGCCCGGAATATACAGATTAAGGATATTCCCCATATAGATAAATTGTCCACGAATGTCATCAATACCATTTTTCAGGATTCTGAAGGGTATATATGGTATGGTACAGCGGAAGGATTATGTCGTGATGATGGTTATAATATCCATACATTCAGGTCTGACTTTAAAGATCCGGATATGATGCCAAGTAATGTGATCACTTGTCTGGGAGAAGACAGTATCACACACAATATCTGGATTGGAACTGATAAGGGGTTATATATCTTAAATAAACAAACTTACACTATTGCATCTGCGGATATCGCAGAGCTTAAGGATATCAATATAGAGGGAATCATAGTGACCTCAGATCACTCTATATGGATAAATGTCTATAGAAGAATGTTCCGACTTTCGCCAGAAGGAGAGATTCAGAAAATGTACCCATTGCAATGTTCTACCGGTCCGGGAGAGGAGTATGTACTGTATGAAGATAGAAAACATCAACTGTTGCTCTCTATATCTGGTAAAGGATTACATAAATGGAATAAGCAAAAGGATGAATTTGAACTATTCTTCCCTTATACTGATAGGATAAGTGATCTTATACAAGATAGAGAGAAAGACTATTATTGGCTGGCTTCCTGGCAACAGGGGATTATTCGTTTGGATCCCTTGAATTCTGTTAAGGAATTGCAATATGTTCCTCAACCATTACCTATGAATTCTGCCGGACAAATAGCCAAGACGGCTTTACATCTTGTGCAAGATGATGTGAACAACTATATTTGGACAATATCATGGAGTGACTTGTTTGCCTATCAGGTCACAACGGGTGGACTGTTGAAGCAGGTAGATACCTCAACGTTTTTGCCGCAATATAACAAAGCATTAAAGCGTATTATTAAAGATAGGGATGGTAATCTTTGGGTGACTTCTCTGGATAATCACAACTTTATCATCTATTTTGATGAGGATAATTTGCATGAATATAATATCGCCCCATTGGAAAAACAAATAAAGTGGACACCAATTTTTGAAAATCTGTGTAAGGATGAGAAAGGAATATTTTGGGTTTTCCAAAGACGTCTCGGACTTTGTATTTATCAACCGGAGAAAGATAAAATCGAATGTTATACCAGTTCGAAAGCAGTCAGTGACAGTCCATTTCTGGTACTTTCTTATTTGCTGAAATCAAAAAAACAAGGGCTGGTATGGGTAGTACCGCAAAGTAGCTGTGAATTATATGGCTTGAGCCAGAATAATATGGAGATAGAAATAGAACGTAGGGTGAATTTGTTTTCGGTATCAAAGACCTATGATGTTATCAATTATTTATTTGAAGATAATGATGGTAATCTTTGGATTGCAGCAGGTAATCATTTGTTTATCTACCAGATAGAAAGTGAGAAGTTGGAGCTTGTTTCTGATAATATAGGTGTTATCAAAGGTTTGGCTCAAACAGAGGATGGTATTATCTGGGGTATTGTAAAAAATAAAGGCATCATCAGGATTGACAGGGAAAGGCATATGACAGAATATTCTGCCCCTCATTCTTTTCTATGTGTAGCTGCAGATCATAATAAATTATGGCTGGGGACTGATAAAGGAGGTATTATGTTATTTGATTCTGAAACCGGCTCTTTTGAAGATTATAATACGGCATGTGGAGTAAACGGAGACAAAATTAGCAATATCATAGTGGATCGTTTTCATCATGTATGGATAACAACCAGTAGGGAGGTCAAGGAATTTAATCCTAAGAATGGAGCTTACAGAAGTTTCTATGCATCCAGTAAAAATATTGGTTTCAACCGTTTTCTTCCCCAGTCTGTGTTTGAAGATGCTGACGGGCAACTTTACTTTGGTGGTATTCCTGGTATATTATCTATTTCTCCTTCTCAACGTCTGGACAATATTTCCCAACCCAAAGATATTCTTATAACTGATATACGGATTATGGGACGGAGTATTCTACTGGATAATAAACGGCCGGGTAAATCATTGAAAGTTGTTGATATATATCCGGAAGAACAAAATATTGAGATACAGTTTTCATCTTTAGACTATCAGAATAGTTCGCGGATACGATATGCATATCGCTTATCCGGAATAGATAAAGAGTGGATATATTTGTCGGCAGGAAAAAACTCAGCTTTCTATAATAAGTTGAGTAAAGGTAAATATGTGTTTCAGGTAAAGGCTACAGATGGAAATGGTTTGTGGAGTGACCATGTGGTTGAGATCAGCCTTAACCGCCTTCCGGCCTGGTATGAAAGTTGGTATGCTTATACGGTATACGTATTGTGCATACTGGCGATTACCTACTATTTCTATAGAATGGTACGTAATCGCATTCGTATGAGACAAGCCATAGCAATGGGGAAAATTGAGCGCCAGAAGATAGAAGAAATCAATCACGCCAAACTGCAATTCTTTACTAATATCACACATGAACTACTCACTCCTTTATCTATAATTTCAGCCTCTGTGGATGAACTAAAGGAAGAAATACCAAGTAGTTCGCGGCTTCTTCAGGTTATGGAGAACAACACTTCCCGCTTAATCAGACTGATCCAGCAGATTCTTGAATTCAGAAAGGTAGAAAACGGAAAGTTGAAGTTGAAAGTTTCTTGTGGTAATATCAGCTTATTCCTGAAAAACTCCGTTTTGGCTTTTGCTCCTTTGGTAAAGAAGAAAAAATTATCTATTTCTTTGGAGGCGACCGAAGAGTGTTCTGGATATTTCGATGTAGATAAGTTGGATAAGATTATATATAACCTGCTTTCTAATGCTGCTAAATATACTCCTGAAGGAGGTGCCATAACCCTGTGTCAGTCTTATGATGAAGAAACCGGATTACTGAAAATCACTGTCAACAATCCGGGAGAATGTATTCCGGAAGAAAAACTGGCGCATTTGTTCGAACGGTTCTATGAAGGTGAATATCGGAAGTTCCATACTATTGGTACCGGCATAGGCCTTTCATTGACAAAAGATCTGGTGGCATTGCATCATGGCACTATCTATGCCTTTAGCAATAAAGAGGAAGGCAATACATTTGTGGTACAAATACCTGTGCGGCGGGAGGCATTCAAAGAAGAGGAAATTGATGAAAGTATGGAGTATGCAGCTTATAATGTTCTGCCTGTTGGTGAAGTAGAAGAAGCAGTTGCTACGGATATGGCTGAAAGAGAACCGGGTAGTTCCTCTGTATTGCTGGTAGAAGATAATGAGGATCTTTTGTCGTCTATGGTCCGTTTGTTGCAGGGCAGATATCATATCTTACAGGCAAGAAACGGGGTAGAGGCATTGGCTGTGCTTGAGAAAGAAGAAGTGAATCTGATTGTTTCGGATATCATGATGCCTGAAATGGATGGAATAGAATTATGTCGCAGGATTAAAGAGAAATTTGAAACTTGCCATATTCCAGTCATCTTGTTGACAGCCAAGATAACTGATGAGGATCAGGTAATGGGGTATGAATCGGGGGCAGACGGTTATATCTGCAAACCACTCCGCTTGTCTGTTTTATTAGCCAAGATAGACAATTTGTTGAAGAAGAGTAACCGTATGGGAATAGATTTTCGTAAGCAATTAGTGTTCGAAGCTAAAGAGTTGAATTTTACTTCTATGGATGAGGCTTTTATCCAAAAAGCAGTGGATTGTGTGAATGCACATTTGGATGATTGTAATTTTGAACATGCACAATTCTTGGCAGAGATGGGAATGGCGAGAACTACTCTGGCTGATAAGTTGAAGTTATTGACGGGGCTTACTCCTTCTGGATTTATCAATAATGTTCGTCTGCAAGCTGCATGTCGTTTGATAGATGAAAAGAAGAAAATCCGTATTTCAGATCTGGCTTATGCCGTGGGATTCAATGATCCTAAATATTTCAGTCTTTGTTTCAGGAAGAAGTTCGGACTGTCTCCTACAGAATACATGATGAAGTATGAGAATTGAATTTATTAGCGAGAAAGTACCTTTTTGAACCATCAGTCTCTCTTTTCCGGTAATAGTTCTCCTTCTTTTTATTTATATTCCTCTACTTTTGAGGACGTGAATTAATTCTAAATATAAATATGAATTTAAAGAAGGAAACTATGATTAAACTAAAAACGGCAACATTGCTGCTTGTCTTTGCATGCACCTTTTTCTGTGTTTGTGATAGCAGTGCCAAGACTGGAAAAAATTATTATGTAGATGCCTTGCAAGGTAACGACGATGCTAATGGATTGAGTAAACAAACAGCTTGGAAAAGTCTGGAGAGGTTGAAAGATATTCAGCTTCGTGCAGGAGATTCGTTACTATTTCGAAGAGGGTCTGTTTTTATCGGCATTTTGGAACTCTCAGCGAAGGGGAAGGCTGATAAACGGGTTATTATAGATGCTTACGGTATCTTTAAGACCTCCTGTCTTTCTTATAATCGGAACCGCTCCGTAACGAAGGGACATAAGCTGACAAAGTCCACATGGTTCAAAGCGTGATGGCATTAATATCGCATCGCAGCCAGCATAAATGTATTTTGCCATTTCATCGGTATAATCTAATTGCACATATACTTTATCCGGGTACTGTTCCTGATAAGAAAGAAACATATTTCGATATTCCTCTTCCCCATCACCTAATACGTAAAGCTGTACCGGCTTCTTCATGAGACGTTCCATCATATAAGAAAAGAGTGCAAAGCCTTTCTGCTCAGTCAATCTTGAAACGATTCCTAATGTAAATGCTGTTCTCTTCTTTGGAAGACCTGTTTTTGCCTGAAGAGATGCTTTATTCTTTTTCTTTCCCTTATCAAAGGTTTTATCGTCATAATGGCAAAGAATGTATTCATCTGTAGAAGGATTATAGATATCATAATCAATTCCGTTGACAATTCCGCAAAGATCATCACTTCTGTGCTGCAGCACGCTATCTAATCCCTCTCCATATTCCGGCTGTTTAATCTCCTCCGCATAAGTTTTACTTACTGTTGTGATCTTATCTGCAAAAACAAGTCCACCTTTTAAAAGATTTGCCGAATTATTATATTCTAGTTTGTCGTAAGTAAACATATCGTCAGGAAGCCCGGTTATATCTTTTAAACGGTCGATTTCCGTAATTCCCTGAAACTTTAAATTATGTATTGTCATCACAGTTTTAATATTACGATAAAATGGGTCGGCACAATAAAATGCTTTTAAAAATACCGGTACTAAAGAAGACTGCCAATCATGACAATGAATAATATCCGGCTCAAATTCTAGGTAAGACAGCATTTCTAACACTGCTTTAGAAAAGTAGCTGAACTTTTCAATATCCACCCACATATCATAATATGGAGAATCTCCGCAGAAATAAAAATTATTCTCAATAAAATAGTAAACGATTCCTTCATATTTTAATGTCTTCACAGTAACTGTCTGCATTCTCCATCCTAAATACATCGGAAATGTTACCAATGTCTCCATCTGTTCACGCCATTTTGCATCAATACAATGGTAATCTGGTAAAACAACTCGTACATCATATTTTTTATGATTTAACTGCTTTGGAAGAGAGCCAACAACCGCTCCAAGTCCTCCTGTCTTTACAAAAGGGGCACATTCTGCACTGGCAAATAGTATCTTCTTCATAGTTTCCTCCAACTTGTTTATTATTTCTACCCAAAATTATAACACAAGATTTTGAAATTTACTATTTAATTCATTAAGAGACAGACGCCCGAGAAGAGATAAGCTATCCTATATTTATGACTTTAGTCGCTACGAGAAATCGTCTTCTATGAAAAGGCCGACA
>ENA-ORTT01003333-ORTT01003333.1-human-gut-metagenome-genome-assembly--contig:-NODE-3333-length-10398-cov-2.921976_pt1 | contig 10398 bp, 4 predicted proteins | sample MGYA00242074_ERZ509197 | MGnify/ENA primary metagenome ERZ509197 (study PRJEB26280, sample SAMEA2338789) | human gut metagenome | biome: human gut; feature: human-associated habitat; material: faeces...
ACCGATCAGCAGGGAAAGATGACAGAAGAAAAAGTGGAATACTTCAATGAGGAGCGCAAACGATTTGAAGAGATCTATTCTATGACTCCGGAAAATTCAGATCTGACTGCCGTTGAGATTGTTCAGAAGCAGGAAGAAAACAAGTATGCTCATGAAGGATTTTCCGAGGCGTACAGTCAGGTGATGTACATTATGTCAAATAATCAGGGAAAGGGAGTCAATGAACAGGAGTTGGTTTATGAAAAAGGCTATCAGCTTTTGTTCGGAGATAAGGCGGTGAAGGAACGTCTGATCGGGATTCTTTTATGTGTGATCGCTGCGGTGTACAGCGCATCCGGCGTTCTCGGAACGGAATATGATCTGAAAGTAATGAACCTGCTTCGCAGTACGAAGCGGGGGCGGAAAGAATTATTTTTAAAAAAGCTTGGCGTGTCATTCGGAATTACAGCGGTGATCTTTGTTTTAGTCAAGATTCCGGCGATATTAAAAGTTGTCGGGGAGTATCCGCTGGAATGTTGGGGCGCAAAGGTGCGTTCGATGATGTTTGCGGGACAGTCGGTTATAAATTGTTCGATCTTCGGATACGTTTTGATGCTGATGATTATGCAGCTTGTGACATTGTTTGTCATTGTATTTAGTACGATGGCATTGTCCGTCGTTTTGAAAGACTCTACGATGACGATGATACTTTCGCTTCTTTTGTTCGGCGGTCCGCTGCTCATTGAATGGGGCGGAGTTCCGATCGTACATTATCTTAGTCTGAACAGTCTTTTGGACGGGCATCAGATTTTACAAGGAAACTGGCTTGTACTTATTTTGGAAATCGTGATCTTTTGGGGAGCGCTTTCATTTGCGGCAGGATATGTTTTATATCGTGCTTATGAGAACAGGAGGTAGCAGGGATGGAAATTAAGATTCGGGAATTATGTAAAAGCTATGGGAAGAAAAAAGCCCTGCAAAATTTTGACGCGACGTTTGAAAACGGAATTTATGGCATACTCGGACCAAACGGGGCAGGGAAGAGCACGCTGATGAATATATTGACAGATAACCTCCTTCGGGATTCGGGGAGAATATTGTGCGGCGGAAAAGATATTTTGAAATGGGGCGCGGCTTACAGAAAATCGCTCGGATATATGCCACAGCAGCAACAGTTGTACGAAACGTTTACAGTGACTGAATTTCTCGCTTATATGGGAACGCTGAAAGGAATGAAGAAAAAGGAAATCCGCGCTCGGATGGAGCTTTTATTTCCTTTGTTAAATCCTGTGCTTCCATCTTGCTCTGATTTTCTAAGATTTGCTTTAATTCTAGCAATTAGTTCTCTTGTGCTAAATGGCTTTGTTATATAGTCATCTGCTCCTATCTCTAATCCTAGTATTTTATCTATTTCTTCACTTCTTGCAGACAACATAATAACAGGTATATTAATACCTTCCTGTCTTATTTTTCTACAAACAGTTAATCCATCTATCTTAGGTAACATTACATCTAATAAAACTAAATCAGGTGTTTCACTTATTACATTTTGTAATCCTTCTTCACCATCTGAAGCAGATACAAATGTAAAACCCTCTTTTTCAATATTAAATTTCAATAAATCTAATATTGAGCTTTCATCGTCAACTGCTAAAATTTTCTTTTTTTCTTCTTCATATTTTTCGTGAACTTGATTATTTTCCATAAGTTTTAAACCTTCCTAATCAATCTTATTTTACATATATTTATATCATATAGAGCAAGATTTATCAATACAAAAAATAAAAAATCCAGCGTTTATTGCCGGATTTTTATATTATTTGTTACATTCTGTTCTTTCTATATAATACAAATGTTACTATTGATAATATAGATAAACCTAATATTGTTGCTGGCATTGCATAATCATCACCTGTTTTAGGCATATTAGGTGGTGTTACTTCATTTTTAGTTGTATTGTTTTGTGGCACATTTTTATCAGCTGTATTATATCCACCTATTTCATTTATTTTTTCAATAGGTAATCTATTTACTGGTATATCATTTTCTATAGTATTGTTTCCAGAAATTTCGTTTGAAACTACGTCATTTGAAACAGTGTCATTTGATGCTGTATCATTTCTTGCTACATCATTTGTTGTAGTATTCCCAGAACTTCTTTGTGTTATTGTAATTGTTTGATTTAATTCTGTAAAATCAACTGAATTAGCATCTCCATCAGCTGCTTGAATTGATTTAAATTTTAATATTGTATTTCCATAAGGTGCTGTGTCTGATACTTTTAATATTACACTAGCTATATCTCCTATCTGAGTTGTTGCTTCATTATCAGATGTTGTTAAGAACAATGTATTCTCAGTTTTAGTTAGTGTCCAACCCGTTGCTGCTGTAGCTGAAGATATACTAAATACATCTGCATTAAAATCTAATGTGAATGATACTGAGGCAATTCCTTTCTTTATCTCTGTTGATGAAAGTTTTATTAATATATCATCTCCACGATCTGGATTACTTGGTGCTACACTAAAATGTAATTTACATACAGCATCGCTTTCGTCTGCATATACCTTATTTATAAACATATTTCCACATAATACACTAACAGTCATTATTATCATTATTAAAATAACAGATATTTTTCTATTCATTTTATTTTTCCTTTCGTTTTACAAATTACTACCTATAATTTTCTCACATTGAAAAAATTTTTTCAAGTGTTTCAGTCAAAATATTTGTATTTTATAATTCCAACCATTCTGGATGTTTCTTTGCTACATTTCTATCAGCACAAGCTGCTAAATATCTCTGTAATTTTAGTATATCTCCAACATCTATTTTTCCATTTCGATTTACATCTCCAAGTTGTATTAGTTCATCAGATAATACCCAATCTGGATGTTTCTTTAAAGTCGCTTTGCTTGATTGTGTTGCTATATGTCTTTGCATTTTTAATATATCTCCGACATCTATTTTTCCATTTTTGTTTAAATCTCCTGTTGGAGTAACTATTGGATTACCACTTTTGTTTATATTAGAAATATTAACTGTCACATATCTCTCTAATCCATTTACATCTGTTATAGCAAATGTTTCATTTGTATTTTCGCTGTATACTTTAGTCATTGAATATTTATTATTATCGCTTAATTTCCAGCCATTAAGTTCTCTTAATTCTGCATTTGCTGAAATTGTTACTGTAACATCTTCTTTAGTAATTTCTGTTGTGCTATAATTTACTCTCGTATTGTAACTAAATAAGTTGTCTTGTTGGACTTCAAAACGTTGTGATGAAACATTTCCAAGTTTATCTGCACAACGTACCCATAAGAAATATGTTTCTATTCCTCTTATGACTTTAGTTATTACTTGTCCATTTGTAAATTTATCTGTGTATTCTGTTGGTTCTTTTGAAGAACTTTGTAGTGAATACATCATTGTACTTGTGTCTACTCCTGATGTCATTACAGTATCTACATCCATTGCACTTAGTGTTAAATATACTTTATTATTTATATTTTGACTTCTTGATACTACTATTGTTGGACCTGTATAGTCAAAATTATTTAATTCAACTTTTACATCTGTTGTATTTCCATAGTCATCTTCTAATTTTAATGTTTCTAAAGAATTTTCGTTATATTTTTTAGTCAATACTTTTCTATCTGCTGATATATTCCAATTAAAGGAATTGTTAGTTATTTTTACTGGTTTATTTGTAGTTATCTGAGCTGTTACTTCTTGATTTGTTACTAGTTTATTACTATATGTTACATCTGTTTCAATTGGTTTTTGATCAACATTTGTAACAGATACTAAGCACATTGATGAATTTCCAGCTAAATCAGTAATTTTTACATTTTCTGTTGAACTTTCTTTAAAAGTTTTTGTTAATGTCTTACCATCTGTTTGAAGTTCCCAACCAGCTGCTGCAACTATATATTCATCAGCTGTTATTGTTGCTATTATATCTTTATTTGTAAGTTCTGTTGTACTATATTCTACTGTGCAAACAGGTGCTATTCTATCTATATTAGTTATCTCTATTAGTGGATTTACAGTATTTCCAAGAACATCTTTTACAGCAATTGTTTCTGATGTATTTTCTGTATATGTTTTTGTCATCGACATTTTATTTGACGCCATTTTCCAGCCATCTACATCTTGCATTATCTCATTTGAATTAATTGTAACTGTAACATTTCCCATTGTAGGATTTGTTGGAGTCTTCACTATCTCAAGTTCTGGTGGATCTTTATCAATATTATCTATTTTTATATGTGCTGTAGTTTCATTGCCTGCAAGATCTCTAAATGTTTCAATATAATCTACATTACGTTCAAAAGTTCTTTGTTGTACCATACCATAAGGGTCTAAAGCAATCCATGGTGCCTGAAAATCCATATACTCATCTTCATTTTCATCAAATTTTACTGTTACTACAACATCTTGATTTGTCATCTCAGTTTCACTATATTCTATACTTCTTACTTCTGGAGGAATTGTATCTATATTTTTTATACTTATAGTTATTATACTTACATTACTAGGATCTTTTATATCAACTAGTTTAATAGATTCATTTGCATTTTGATAATATATTTTTGAATATTTTAAAGTTCCTAGTTTAGTCCAACCATCTGGAGTTACAATCTCAATATTTGTAGTCAAGATTACTATTACAGGCTGATTGGTATCACGAATATTCGATAAATCCAAGGTTCCTGTTGGTGCTACTGATGTTTCTTTATGTTCTCCATCTCCTGTAGACACAGAGCCAGCATATACTTTATTTAGTCCCAATATTACAAATGCCACAATCACTATAATTATAAATGATATTAGTTTCTTTTTCATACATTACTCCTTTTACTAGTATTTACATTTATACAATTAAATATTACTACATATTTATCATTATTTAAATATTCTAAATCCATTTATGTACATCCGCACGCAAAATCTACGTACGGAAGCGTTATTCTTGGTAGTTATATTAAATTTTTGTTACAAAATTTTCTAATATTTATGTGTTTTGCGGTCAAATACTCCATTTCCGTAGCTTTATCAAAATTTTACTAACACATTGAACTTTCCTTTTTCTTGTAATTCTATACTATCAACCTCTTTTCCATCTAAAAACATAGTAGTTTCTTTTCCTTGTTTATTTTTTTCATAATCAATTTTATAAATTGCTTGTTTATATCTAAATTCTACATGAAATACTGTCCAATTATCAGGTACTGCAGGATTTATTTTCATCTTGCCATACAATATATGAATTCCTAAAATATATTCAACTTGCAATCTATACATCCATGAACTTGAGCCTGTATACCAAGTCCAGCCACCTCTTCCAGCATAATTATTTTCTGAATAAATATCTGCAACGACCGAATATGGCTCTACTTTATATTTATTAACTTTTTCCTTTGAATTAGTGTGTTCTACTGGATTTATTTTCTTATATAATTCCATGGCTTTATTGTTATTTCCTAATAGTACTTCTGCAATTATGAACCATATTGCTGCATGCGTGTATTGTCCTCCATTTTCGCGTATTCCTTTAGGATATGATGAAATATAACCTAGGTTAGTATTTTCTAATGCTGGTGCTAGAAGTTTTATCAAATTATTTTCATCATCTACTAAATATTTCTCGCCACTTTCTATTGCAACTTTCGTTTTGTCATTGTCACCCGCTTGTGATATAACTGCCCAGCTTTGAGATACACTATCAATCTTACACTCTACATTATTTATACTTCCTACCAATTGTCCTTCATCATTAAAAGCCCTCTTATACCAGAGTCCATCCCATGAATACGTATTTAATGCTTTTCGTAAAATATTCATTTTCTCTAAATATAGTTGAATTATTTCTTCATACCTTTGTGATTGCACATCTTGTATATTTTCTGGTTTTACTTCATGATTTTCATTATTGTCATTTAAACATATTGATACTTCTTTACTTACTGTTTCTTGTGGATTTACTAATATCATTTTCTTAAGCATTACTATCATTCTATCTAAAATATGATATAAGAAAAATCCCAGCCACACGCTTTCTCCTTTTCCCTTATATCCTATTAAATTCATTCCATCATTCCAGTCTCCTGATTTCATTAATGGCAAATTATGTGTGCCCAAATTCATTGCATACGATATTGCCTTTATGCAATGCTCTAATATTGTTCCATCTGCACCATATTCATTATAATAACTTACTCTATCAACTTCATTTTCTTTAAGTAGTGGATAATTTAAAAATCCAACTTTCTCACTTAAAATAGTTAAATCACCTGTATACTGGACATATTCAAGTACGGCATATACAAGCCATAACATATCATCACTAAATCTAGTTCTTATACCTAATTTAGAATCTTCATGCCACCAATGTAGCACATCTCCTTGTTCAAACTGTTTGCTCGCACATAGCAATATCTGATCTTTCAAAAACTGTGGATCAACAAATTTCATTCCTATACAATCCTGCAGTTGGTCTCTAAATCCATATCCTCCACTTGATTGATAAAATCCTGTTCTAGCATATATCCTAGAGGCTATTGTCTGATACACCAACCATCCATTGTTCATTATGTTAAATGATTCCATTGGAGTTTGCGAAGTTACTTTGCTAACTATATCCTCCCATTTTTCCTTAAGCCTAATAAATTCTGTATCATAATTTGTTGTAAATTTAGCAGCAGTAGACATTACATCCATCTCATTTTTTTCACATCCAAGCACATATACTATTGTTCTCTCTTCTCCTTCTCTGAGAATAACTTCAGACTGTCCATTTGTATCAATTGGATTGTTGCAAGCTATATACGCAATATTATCAGGATTTTTCATATTCTGAATAATTATCATATTTATCTGCTTTTTGTATTTATGCACAATAAAATCAGCATCATCTTCTTTTTCTCCTAATTGAAAATCAACATCATATTTTACCTTAACATTTAACTTATTTTGAGATATATTTTTTAGCTTTATTATACTAATCTTAGCACTATCATCTCTTGCAACATACTGTATACACTCTTGTTTTAGATATTTATTTTCATATAAATATTTTGCATAACCATACCCAAATATCGTTGTATATATCCCATCTCCTGGTTTATCATTTAAAGCTATTGACCATGTGCTTTGATTTGCTGATATATAAATTTTTTCCGAAGAATTGTCCATATAACTGTCATTATCAAATTTAGTTATTCTATTAGTTTTGCTATTTATATACCATGTATAGCCTCCTCCAGAATCTGTTGTAACTGTTCCAAAATGTTCATTTGCCATGATGTTCGACCACGCAAGTGGAAGTCTATTATTCTTATCTTGAATTATCCAATACTCCTTGCCATCTTCTGAAAAACCACCATATCCATTCCATTCTCTTAGTTTATTATGATTATCTATAATATTAGTTTTTTTATTATTTTCTTTTGCCGGAATTTCTTCATACCTTATTTCATTTATATCTTTTACTTGTCTTGCAAGTGATCCATAATGAGAATCAACTACTAGTTTTGCCCTATTTTTAAGCATCTTAGTTTCACTATTTTTTATATTATACAGTACATATATTCCTTCTCTTTGATTTAGATATTTGCGTACACCACAGTCAAGTAATTCTTCATCAACATTGTATCTTGATATAATTACTACTTCGATTTTTACATTCTTGCTTTTCATATATTCGTACGCTTTAACCACATCTCTTATAACATATATTTCGTTTAAATCATGAATCTCAACTACAAGTAATGGATAATCCCCTGATATTCCATATTTCCACAGGTTTTCATTTTTCAGTTGTATTTTTTCGTCACATTTTTGTTTTTTACTATAACATAATAGTCTAATCATCTTCTGATATATTTCTATATTTGCTCCAACTATTCCTAAGTATCTAGTTTCTGCATCTGTCTGTGCTTTTGATAATTCATATACTCTTTCTAGCAATTCTGCATTTTTATATTCTTCTAAATTATTTAATAATGCCTGTTCTTCATACTCTGCTGACTGAATTATATAGACTTTCTTTTTACTTTGAGCAGGAACATGCACTATTTTTCTTATTGCTACAATTGGATTTATTGCATTTGTTCCTGTACTTGAGAAAGGAAGTGACTCTAATATGCAATCAGGAATTCCTTTATTTCCTCTGCTAATAATCTTTTCTTTATCTATTTCATATTCAAATTCATTATTATCTGCTACTATTGCAATTCCATAGAAAATATTTTTTTCATTATTGTTTCTTATTTTTCTAGTAATAATTAAATTATCATCTTTTTTATAAAACTTGATAAACATATTATCAAATGCTGGATGAGCGTCATGTTGCATTTTTGTTGCAATTATTGGAGTTCCTAAGGCTGTTAGTTCTAAGTTTAATGTTTTTTCTGTTTTATTTGATATTGTGATTTCATTTATTTCTAGCTTTATATCTGGTGCTATTGTTGTTAATTTATCTACGCTTAATTTATCATTACCTAATTTCATTTCACTTGAATACGCTGTGAATGTTGTACTTTTATTTTTGACGCTAAAGTCTAAAATTTCCATGCTATCTATATCTTTGATATACAGTTTTTGATCTTTTAGTAATATTATTTCGTCAATTTTATTTAACGAGCTTCCATTTTCAAAAGTCGTCTTGCTATATTCATGTGTTGACAATACATTCGAACCTTCATTCCAAATAGCATTTTCCTCATAATCATGATATTTTATTTTCTTTACTTCTGTTTTTCCTGTATCTATTACAACATTTTGTGGCATCTTCTCTTGTAATAATATTTCTGTTGCTTTCATTTCAGGATTTTCCATAAATCTATCCTGCATTATTTCATTATTTAATAAATTATTTATTGCTACAAACAACATCGCTTGATGATGTGCCATATATGTTTTTACTATTTTTTTATTTTGAATATAATCTATTGATTCATAAAATCCATATTTTCCTCTTGCTCCTTCATCTTGCAATTTATTAAAATTACTTATAATTCCATTTGGATCATTATACGATATTGCTACCGAATATGGGCTTATTACTACTTCATTTTCAAGTCCACGTTTTAACCCAAGCCATGGTATTCCAAAAGTCTTGTATTGATAATTACCATAAAAATCTTTTAAATTAAATGCTGATTCTGATATGCCCCAAGGCACTCCTAATTTACGTGCATATTCTTTTTGTGCAAATACTAATAATCTGCAGGACTCATCTAATAATGATGATTCAAATGTTGGTATTATTAGATTTGGCATAAGATACTCGAATGCAGTTCCACCCCAAGAAATTAGTCCTTTATACCCCTTTACTGTTGTTAATGTTCTTCCTAAGCATGTCCAATGTTTGCGAGGCACATCTTTTTTTGCTATTGCAATTATACTTGTTTGCCTTGCTTCTGATGCAAGTAAATCATAATATGAGTCTATCAATTTATTTTCACTACAATTATATCCTATTGAAAATAAACCTAATTTATCTTCATATAATTTACTAAAATCAGTATTCTCTATTATTTTATCTATTCTTTTTAATAATTCAGTATCTTCAATTTTCTGTGCAAATTGCTTAGCCACATATAGGCATCCTACAAAGTTACCACTATCAACTGTAGATACTACTTCTGGTTTTAAGACTTCAAGTGTATAAATATTGTACCAATTATATAAATGCCCATTCCATTTAGGTAATTTTGTTATTGTATCAATTACATTTTTAAGCATATTCGCAGTATAATCCAAACTTTCAAATCCCATGTCAAATGCCGAAATAATAGCTAAAAGTTCGAGTCCTATATTGGTTGATGATGTTCTATCTACAATTCTATTTCTTCTTCCTTCTTGGTAATTATCTGTTATTAGATTATTTACCATATTATCTTTGAAAAATTGCCATGTATCTTTTGCAATTCCAGTTAGATATTTCTGCTTTTCTTTTGAAATAACTTCTTTCTTAGATTCTTTTTTGCTCATTAAATACATTACTATTGGTGAAAACGCCCATAAAATTCCTATTGGATATATTATTGTTAGTATTCCCATTATTATTGAAAATAGCATTGTTCTTGAATATGTTTTTAATGAGTTTGGAGATTTATCAGCTTCACTTGCTGTCGTCCATTCTAGTAAAAAGCTATGAGAAAATGTCATTCTGTATATTGACTTAATTATTGCATTAAATTCTACATTAGCTATGTCAGGTAATAACATTACATCTATTATATATCTAAATAAAACCTTCTGAGTATCTGAAAAATGCAGTACAAATAACGAATTGCGTGCTTCCCCATCTTTCTGATTTATAAATATATTAATTAACTTTAAAATAGTTGGTATTGCAAATATAACTAAAGATACTAATATTGCTGGAATATTAAAAAAACACAT
>ENA-ORTT01003337-ORTT01003337.1-human-gut-metagenome-genome-assembly--contig:-NODE-3337-length-10389-cov-1.777530_pt1 | contig 10389 bp, 4 predicted proteins | sample MGYA00242074_ERZ509197 | MGnify/ENA primary metagenome ERZ509197 (study PRJEB26280, sample SAMEA2338789) | human gut metagenome | biome: human gut; feature: human-associated habitat; material: faeces...
GACATGACCTCGATGGACGAAAGCCTCGGCGGTCAGCTGCAGCTTGCGGGCGACACCGACAAGAGCGCAACGCTCGAGATCCAGTCTGAGTCGTTCGTCAACCTTGATGCGGGTGCGACCAACACGCTTACCGACGGCTCCGAACTGCTCGTGGCTGACGAGGGTGCGAAGATCGACCTCATCCAGAATGCGGCCGATGTCGCACTTGGTTCCGGCGCAGACACGATCTGGGCCTCTTCGAGCGATGAAGCCGATTTCACGGATCTGCTCAACGACTACCTGAAGCTCAACACGGTCAATTCCGATGCCGAACAAACGCTGACGCAGGACGGCCGCGATGTGGCGATCGTTACGCGCGGTTTCGGCAGTAGCGGTCATGACGAAGTCTTCGGCGTTGAACAGAACGATTCTTCGGCTTGGGATCTTTATCTCAACTACCACGTCTCGAAGATCGAACTGATCGATTCGGAAAACACGCAGGGTCTGCTCATCACGAATGACGAGGCCGGTTCCTATTCGGATCTGACCGCTCTTGTCACGGGCTCGGGCAATCTGACGCTTTCCGGCGTTTTCGGCACGACGATCGCGCTTGGCGACGGTTTGGCCGCTACGCAGAACGACTACACGGGACGCACCACGGTCACGGGCTCCGTCACCGTGAAGGCGGCCGAGGACAACGCGTTCGGCAATACGTATCGTCTCAATGTCGAATCCGGCGCCAAGGTTGACTTCGGCGAATTCGATCAGACCCTCGGCATCCTTGAAGCCCGCGGGGACGATGCGCTCGCCGGTACGGCCGACTCCGTCGTCACGATTACCGACGACATGATCGTCACCGGCAAGAACGACGACTTCCACTCGCAGGTGAGGCTCGAGTTCTCCGGCACGGGCACTGTCAGCGATGTCGGCGGTCTCGGTACGGGCGACATTTCGATCGGCAAAGACTACACGCTTGTTATCGCCGACGAAAACGAGTCCGACGGAAACCGCGTCGGCAACAACATCACGGGCTCCGGTACGGTGGTGATCGGTCGCGACGACGCGACGGGCACGATTGAACTCGGCGGCAAAAACGCCGGGTTCACGGGCAACGTGCGCGTCGAAAGCGACTGGACGCTCGAAGCTTCGATGGGCAAGGGCGAAACGGCCGCCGACCGCATCGGATCGGGCAACCTTGTCCTCAGCAGCGGTGCGACGGGCAGCTTCACGCAGACGGAAGGCAACCTCGACTGGACGTCTGCCGTGATCGGCGAAGGCGACCTCGTTCTCTCCGCCGGCAAGGACAGCGACGTGACGATTTCGGGCGGCCTCGACTACTTCAACGGCGACATCACGATCGGCGGCGGACGCTTTGAGCTCGCTTCCGGCAACGGCAATGTTGAAAATGTCGACGGCTCCAACCTCCATGCTACGGGCGAGGACACGACGGTCGTCGTGGCCGACCAGGGCACGGTGATCCTCGGCGACGACCTCTCCGTTGAGTCGGGCGCGTCCATCGTCTTTGAAGGCGACGTCACGCCGGGTACGATCGGCGACGCTCAGCTTGTTGTTGCAGGCGATCTTACGATTACCGACAGCAATGTCACGATCAATGTTGGCGGCAAACTCGATCCTGGTGAATCGGGCACTGCATCGCTAAATGTTCAGGATGTGACTTCCGCCGATCGCAGCGACGAGCTTGCGCTCGTCATCGCCGAAGCGGATAACATCGTTCGTTCGGGCAACGACCTTGTCGTTCTCGGACCGGACGGCAAACCGATCAATAATCCGGAAGACCGTCTGGGCGTTTCGATCGTCGACGGCGACGAACAGATTGCCACGGGTTACTACGACTTCGGCCTCACGTCGAGCGAGTCGGGCGGCCGCGACATCCTCGGCGTCGGCTATCAACTCATGGAAGTCAAGGTGAAGGACGACAAGACGCTGGTTTTGAACGGCGCCCATGCCGCCAACGTTGACTACGACAACGCCTCTTCGTTTGATGCCGCCATCACCGGCGAGGGCAATTTCGCGCTTGCCAACGGCGAGCTTACGCTGAAGGGCAAGAACACCTACACCGGTTCGACGCTCACGATCGACCTCGGCAGTAGCCTCGGCGATACGTCTGCCGTCAACGTCTCCGACAACGCTACGCTGGTCAATCGCGCCGAGCGGACGGATGCGGGCAGCATCCAGGTTGCGTCGGGCGGCACCGTCACGCTTGAGGACGGCAGCGTCTTCAAGGTGACCGATGCGGCCAACGAGTCCAACATCGCGGGCACCCTCACGGGCGGCGGCACGCTTCACTTGAACGACAACGTCGACATTGACGTTGCGGCCGACAAGGCGCAGAACTTCACGGGCAGCGTTTCGGTCGGCAGCGGTGCCGTCTACAACCTGCTTTCGACCGTCACCGACACGGTGACCGTCGCGAGCCGCTTCGAATCCGACCCGGGTGACGACGCGGTTGTGGGCATGACCGGCGACTTCTCGCTCGAAGCAGTGAACAACGCTTATCACGGTGCGTTCGTCCTCTCGGACGGCACGGTGATCCGTACGGATTCGATCGCTTCGCTCGGCGCGGCCGATGCCACGATCACGACGGCGGGCGACTACGCTGAGGCTGGCGGCACTGCTTCTCAGGCCGACGACAGTGCGACGGTTATCCTCGACTACGCCGACCGCGAGACGGTGGGCGACGTCACGCAGACGATGACCTCGGGCATCACGTTCGTGAAGACGGGCGAGGGCGTTGTTGAACTCTCCGCCGAATCGCTCGGTGCGGGTGCGGTCAAGTCGTCCGAAGGCGGCATCATATTCGGCGCTGCCGGCGACAGCACGGTCTATGGCACGGCTCTCACGGTCGAGGGCGGCGCCTGGGCTGCCGGCTTCGGCGGCGTGGGCTCCCTCAGTGTTGCGTCCGACGGCGCCTTCTATCTCGGCGGCGTTGACGGCTACAACTCGATCGTCTCGAGCGGCTGGACGTCCTCCGAAGGTTCGAGCACCGTTCAGTTCACGGTTTCGGGCAATGTCACCAACAACGGCACGATCTATGTCGGCAACAAGAATTCTTCGGGCGACACGCCTGCGGATTCGAACTACATCGGCAATGAACTCGTGATCGAAGGCGACTACATCACCGACGGCGGCACCCTCGACCTCAACGCGATCATCGCGGGCAAGGACAATTCCAAGTCCGACCACGTGACGATCAAGGGTGAGATCGACGGTACGGGCTTCATCGACGTCAACTACGACACTTCGGTAAGTACCGGCGGTGAACTCGAATACCTGGGTCTTGTCAGCGTTGCCGAGGGCGAATCGGGCGACAGCCTTAAGCTCAAGGACTCGATCAAGATCGGCGATCTCTACTACCGACTCATGTGGTCGTCCGAACAAAACGAGTACTACCTGCAGTCGTCTGTCACCGACCCGGGTGATGATCCCTGGAACACAGAGGATGTGGAAAACATCCACGCAGGTACACGTTCCGCACTGGCCTTCATGCAGGCTCAAGCCTTTGACTTGAGTCTGCGCGGACATCTCGGTGAAACGCTCTACGTGGATCCGGTGACCGGAGAACAGCGTAAGTCTTCGTTCTGGATGGTTCAGCGCGGCGATTGGACGAAGTTCTCGAATGCAAGCGGACAGATGGATGCCGACGGCAACCTCTACACCACGCATTTGGGTACAGACCTCTTTAAGCGTGAAACCGACGGCGCAACGTTCCGTTGGGGTGTGCTTGCCGGCTTTGCCGACGGTGACTTTGACGTCTCGTCGAATGTTGACGGCAAGAGCTCGAAGGGTTCGTTCCGCGGCTACTCGGCCGGTCTGTATATGACGGCTGAGAGCAAAGCCGAAAGCGGTCCGTTCCTCGGATTGCAGTTGCGTTGGAACCGCTTCGATAATGAAGTCGGTCCGGATGACTACGATGTCAACGGTTTGAGCCTCACGGCGGAAGCCAGTTGGGATCAGCTCCTGTCCAAGGGTCTTACTGATGGCGGACGCCATTATGAATGGCGTTTGGAACCGCATGTCCGTGCCTACTGGACGAACTTCAGCGATCCGGGCAATTGGACATCGAGGTTGGGCGAAACCTACTCGTCCGACTTTGACAACGGCTTGCTGGTGCGTGTGGGTGCCCGCACGAAGATCCAGACGACATTGGGAACGGGGCCTGCCTGGCAGGCCTATGCCGAAGCCAACTGGGTCTACAACAACGGAGATTACTCCACCACGATGTCGACGCAGTACGGCGACGTCACAAGCACGCAAAACGGTGCTGAGTTTGCCGAATTCCGCTTGGGTCTCGAAGCACAGTTCACAACCAACGTGAACGTGTGGCTGGAAGGCCACCATCAGACGGGTTCGGACGACTACGAGTCGACCGGCGCGATGTTCGGCTTCAAGTACATGTGGTAACGGTAGGATCAGGTTCGGCGTGAAAGCGCCTAACCTGTGTCAACAGCCTGCGGAAACTTCGAGACGAAGCGTTTTGAGGTCGCCGCAGGCTTTTTTTGCCAGTCCGATGGCGCAATTGTGAAAAATAAGCCTATAAGGTGCGCATTTGTGAAAATAGGTTTTGCGATGATGTTCGAGCGAAAAATTTTCCAAGAAATGCTCAAGTGGAAAGAGCAGCACGCGCCGCACTACGCCTTGTTCCTCAAAGGTTCGGCGCATTGACCACGAAAATCCCGGAATTGACTCACGCATGCGTTGCCGCCTGTGCGAGGAGGGGGCTGTACTGCTGTCGATCGAAAACTTACTCTCGTACGACTGGGTACATGAGCCGGTACAGGCCGGGCGTCTGTGTCTGCACGCCGTTTACTATGACCTTGGACGCGCTTGTCTTGCCTTGTGGAATAGCGAAACGGAAGATTTCGAAGAGGTTCAGGCCTTGCATTCTGCGTAATCTCGAAAACCTAAAAAATCACAAAATTTGTGATTTTGCGCAACATCGGTATTTGCAATAACATCTTTATTAAAATAAAAAATCAATAAAAATCAAAAGGATAAAAAATTAATAGTCTTGATTTTTGCAAAATATCTTGACTGCAAAACGGCAAGAGAGTAGAGTGACCTGAACTTTCAAAAACTTGCTTTTTTGCAAGTAAAGATCAGTTTCAATACAGGGAGTTTTGCAAATGTCGAGCGACAATCGGATCATTATTTTTGACACCACGCTTCGCGATGGTGAACAGGCGCTGCCGCAGAGTCTTTCGGCACGTCAGAAGCTGCAGATTGCGTTGGCGCTCGAAGAGCTCGGCGTCGACGTTTTGGAAGCCGGTTTCCCGATCTCTTCCAAGGGTGACTTTGAAAGCGTTTCCCAGATTGCCGCCACACTGAAAAAGACGATCCCCTGCGGTTTGTCGCGCTGCGTTGCCAAGGACATTGAAGCGGCCGGCGAAGCACTTCGCGTCGCGGAACGCTTCCGCATCCACACCTTCATTGCCACAAGTACGATCCATGTGCGCGACAAACTGCGCAAGTCGTTTGACGACATCGTCGAAATGGCCAAGGCCTCCGTGAAGCTTGCTCGTAACTACACCGACGACGTGGAATTTTCTTGCGAAGACGCAGGCCGCACCTCGATTGACGAACTGTGCCGCATGGTGGAAGCCGCCATTGATGCGGGCGCCACGACCATCAACATTCCCGATACCGTGGGTTACACACTTCCGACGGAATTCGGCGGCATTATCACCAACATCTTCAACCGTGTTCCCAACATCGACAAAGCTGTGCTCTCAGTTCACTGCCACAACGACTTGGGCATGGCAACGGCCAATTCGCTGACGGCCGTGCAGATGGGCGCGCGTCAGATCGAATGCTGCATGAACGGTTTGGGCGAGCGCGCCGGCAACACCGCGCTCGAGGAGGTCGTCATGGCCATCAAGATGCACGGCGACGAGCTCGACGCCCACACCGACATCGTGACCCAGGAGCTCACGCGCGCGAGCCACCTCGTCAGCCGCATCACCGGCATGAACGTCCAGGCCAACAAGGCCATCGTGGGCGCGAACGCCTTTGCGCACTCCTCCGGCATCCATCAGGACGGCGTACTCAAGAATCGCCAGACCTACGAAATCCTCACGCCCGAAAGCGTGGGCTTTAAGGGCAACAATATGCGCATGACGGCGCGCTCCGGCCGCCATATGATTCGCACCTGCCTGCAGAATCTCGGCTACACGGAGAAAGACTACGATCTTGACGATATTTACGCCCGCTTCCTGAAGCTTGCCGACAAGAAGGGCCAGGTGTTTGACTATGACCTTGAATCTCTGGTGTTCTTCACCAAGCAGGGCGTAAACGATGACGATACGTATCGCCTTGATCGCCTCAATGTGATGAGCGGTAGCGGCGACATGACGGCAACGGCCACGGTGAGACTGCAAGTCGGCAAGCGTACCCGTACGGACTCGAGCATCGGCAACGGTCCGGTGGATGCGGTCTACAACTGCATCACGCGTTTGACGGGCGTGCGCTGCAAGCTCACGAGCTTTGAAATCACGGCCAACGGTGCCGGCATGGACGCCCTCGGTCAGGTCAACATCACGGTCGATTACAACGGACGCGTTTTCCACGGCATGGGCTTGTCGACCGACGTGATCGAATCGGCAGCCTTGGCTCTGCTTCACGCCATCAACAATATCGAACGCACCAAGCGCATTCAGGAATTGAGAGAACCTCCCAAGAAGATTGACGATCTGGTGGCCGAACACAAGGCCTGATCGAATCTTTCAGCGAGTCAAAGCCGTCGTTTCAGCGGAGAGCCGAAGCGGCGGCTTTTGCTCTCTATTTTTCGAACGGCAGTTTTTTGTCCGAGCCAAGTTCGTCGGTGGATAGGCCCAGGAAAAGTGGCTGATAGCTTTCGAGGGCCGGATTGAAGGACAGAAAGACGCGTGCTTTATCTTTCAATGCCGAGACGTGAATTTTGGCCGGATTACGCTTGATTTCCGCAAAACAGACGGTTCGGTTGAGATCGTCGATCGCCACGCAGTCAATTTCGTTGGTGCCGTTACGATCCCACCAGGGCCCAACTTGAGTAAACAGGCCGAGGTTGCAGAAATGACGACGGTACAATCTTTTGAGCACGCGGCCCGACCAATTTGGATAATCGCGCAGAATCAACTGACGGATGCCTGCGTGTTGTGGCTCTGCAGAATTCGCTGGTTGGGCAGGATGAAGGTAAACCAGAAATCCAGCAGTTCGTCGTTGAGTTCGTACGCGACGCGCTGACGCTTGGCGCCGTTTTGCCCGACCGGTTCCAGAGACTCGATCAGAGCGTATTCGTGTTGGAGCTGGTACAAATGGGCTGATACGTCTATTGAGAAGGTGCTGATAAGTTCGGCGCGTTTGTTCTTACCGGCGGCAATGCGTCGAAGGATCTCGTGGTAGGTTTGTGCGGAGCCTTTGAATTCGGAGGCCAGCATGAGCTGAGCTTCCGAAAGCCAGACGGAATTTTCTTCGACGCCCAAGTGCAGCATATCCTGTAGCGTAAAGGCGCCCATCGGCAAAAAGTTTTGAATGTATTGCGCAACACCGCCGGTGAAGGCGTAGAGCGCCAAAAGGTCGTCACCGCTGAAGTTCGGACAGTAGCTCCTGAAAATGGTTTTGACGAGATCGGGCAGGAATGGTTCGACGTGAAGCACGGCGTTGTTGCGGGTAAAGAGAGGCGCTTGTCCGTTCTCAAAGATTTCTCGCATGGAACTTGCGACGGAACCGCAGACAACGAGAAGCAGTTGCATTTTTTCGTGATTCAAATCCCATAGTTTCTGCAATGTGCCGTAGAAACTCGGATGGACGCGGCCGAAATTTTGGAATTCGTCGAACACCAAAGTGACAGGACGTTGCTTTGCCACTTCGAAAACTTCCAGCAACGCATCTTCGAAGTTGAGAAAACGCCGAGGACGGGGCCAACCGAAGCATTCTCGCAGGCTTTCTGAAAAATCTTCGAGATTCGACGCGGCATTCAGGTGAGGATTGATGTAGGCGTAGATTGTCGGCATGTCCTCGCTAGACGGCAGCGCCTCCAGGATGAGACGAGTTTTGCCGACGCGTCGCCTGCCGGAGACAACGACAAAACGACTGATGGCTTTATCCCTGACGACGGAGCGGAGCCGTTGCAGTTGAAGGAGCTCGCGTTTGCGACCGAAAAACGTATTTTTGGAAATAGCAGACATCCGACACCTAAAAAAATCATGCGCAATATTATTACGCGTAATATTATTACGCATTTTAGCTCAACAGCAAGATAACCTTACTGAAGCCTCGTCAGAATTCAAACGAATAGAGCAAATCAAGCGCTTGGTCTACGCCGCTGACGGCCTCCACGTAGAGCCTGGGAATGACGCGGTAACGAAGCGTGAGCGTAGCAAGCGAATCGAAAATCCCGACGCCGTACTTCACTTTGAGGCCCGGCAGCACGTAGCCAGAGACCACCAGCTGCGAGCTGTCGCCGACGCCCTCGGTTTCAAATCCGAGGCCGCTGATGCCGACTGCGTCGCCAAGCGATTCGAACACATGACTGCCTTGACTCAGGCCAAGGTTAATGAGGGCAGAGGTAATCATGGTGTTGTCCGAGTCGCCGGAAGGATCAAGACCTTCACCGCGGATCAGATAGCTCAAAGCTTCGGTCTCGGATTTGGCAGGGTCGGTGAAGACGGCGACCTGCGGAGAATCAACCGAGCCAGTCACACGAATACCTGCAATCACATCATCGGCCGTGCGATCCGGGTTGCGAATGGCTTCCAGGTCAAGAAGAGGATTGGCCACAGCCCCCACGAAATGGAATTCACCTCGGCGAACGAGTAAGTCTTGTCCGTAAGCCTTGAAGCTACCGGTTGGAACGCTGATTTGACCGGTTAAACCGAGTGTTCCATTGTCCTGAATCACATTGAGGTTTCCGGTGAGTCTGGCCTTAAGGCCCATGGCTTCAACACGAACATCATCTCCGATGTGAATGCGAAGATTGCTTTCTATGGGTATGGGCTTGCCGGCCGCTTTTTTCTTGGCACGAGGACGGTCCAGACGAACAACATCGTCGGAAACGTCAACTGCAGAAGTCGGTAGTTTGCTGACGGAAACTTTAGCCCAGGGAATCGAAATGGCGCCGTCAAGCTTAATCAGATCGCTGCTTGCCTCGCAGGTCACATCGGTTGTGAGGTCAAATTCAATGTCAGGAGGTAAGGTCACGCGCAAATTGCTTCCTTTGGTGGTCACGATCGCTTTGCCTTCACCGATAGTGCGCCAATCGGCTGATCCGTTAAGAGCGACTTCACCCTGAGGTGTTTTAAGGTGCCCTTCGAGGGTGGAGGAGTTGCCGTTGAAGGTCAGTTTGATGTCGCTGGGCAACATTTCGAAGGGAAGCTTAGTTGAGTCAAGCTTGGCATTAAAAAGTCCGGTTCGTCCATAAATCAGAGGTTCTTCCAGCGTTCCCGCAAAGCGCAAATTGCCGAACCATTGACCTTCGGCGGATTCACCCGGTGAGAGGAAGGAGTTGACGAGGGTGGCGTCCACTGCGACAAACTTCAGTGCTCCGTCGACGGTGCGGGTGTTGAAGAGGTCGCTCATGCGAAGTGAACCTTCAATGTCGCCGTTATCTTTGATGTCAATCTTCCAGTTGCCTTCGATGCTGTCTTTGGCGTTGGCAAAGCTGAGTTGAACGGAATTGAAGCCCACCTTCAGGTCGCTCAGATCCATGCGGTACTTGGTGCTGATGTCCTGAGCTCGTACAGTAACGCGGCCGCGGGGAAGTTCGGAAAGACCCGCCGGCAACGTCACGTCAGCGTTGGCCTTGATGATGCCGTCAGCAACAAAGCGTCCCGGGAAATATTGCTTGATGAAAGCCAGATCGAATTTCGGAAGACCGATCAGAATGCGCAGATCGCTTCGATTTGTGAGATCAATCTTGAGATCGTTTTCCAGACACAGTCGTGCATGAGTGTGAGCCAGGCATGCTTTACTGACATTGGCTCGGTTGAGATCGGGCACGTAAGCCAGGCGCATTGTTTTTTCAAGCGTGACGGGGCCGTAGGCGGTTTTGACTTTGAGTTCGGCAAGCGCGCCCGCCCAATTGCCGAGCATGCGTTCGTAAATGCCCGAGATTTTGGCGTCAACGGAAATGGGTGTGCCTTCCGTGTGCACGGTCAGGTTGTGCCGCAGTTCGTTTCCGCGCAATTCAATCGTCGCTTTGCGTATGTCGACGCCTTGCGTCTTGAAGTCGGTAAGCTGCAGTGTCAGTCGACCGGAAACCACGTCGCGCGAACGCATGCGACCGGTCAGATGGCCGCGCTTAAGTGTTGTGCCGAAATAGTCAATGTTGCGTGCCGTCAGATCGGCGTTGATGACGGGTAGCCGCGTGGTCCCCGTCACGGCCAATGTGCCCTTGACTGAGCCCAGCAGGTTGGG